>Ga0070765_100000014_pt1 | contig 148873 bp, 129 predicted proteins | sample HubBroMetageWFT5_FD_71516 | JGI IMG/M metagenome (GOLD analysis project Ga0070765, IMG submission 71516) | Warmed and freeze-thawed soil microbial communities from the Hubbard Brook experimental Forest, New Hampshire - Hubbard Brook CCASE Soil... | ecosystem: Environmental > Terrestrial >...
CACTTTCTCGTTCGACTTGCATGTGTTAGGCACGCCGCCAGCGTTGATTCTGAGCCAGGATCAAACTCTCGTTTGAAACCTGATGTCTGCCGACGGGTAGTTGGCAGACTGCCATCGCCGTGTATCCAAGGCAGCTTGCAAAAGCTGCTCTGGGTCAACAACGCGGGATGGCGCCACCACTCAGCTTTTCTTTCCCGTGAAGGATTGAAAAGACCGTGGTGGTCTATCTTGTGAGATCGTTCGGACTAATGCCCGAATCCGTTTCTCACGACTGGCACGTTCAACCTAGTTGTCAAAGACCGAATCGCGGTCCGCCTAAGCGGTGCGAATTCAGTCCAGGCGAACCCGCACAAGTGCGAATCCGACTGTCCTCGAAACCCTACAAACATACAGTGCGGCGTAAATCCCGTCAATCGACGCATCCCACAGGATTTCCAGATGTTTTCCACAAGTGGACTGATTTGTGAGGTGGCGGGAGAGCTGCCGGCAAGAACCAAGGTTCCTCGCTTCGCTTCGGAAGGACAAGGCTTTTGGGTTCGGCGCTCACGACCGCGCGCAACAGTATGTGTCTTCCGTTGGGAGTCCAAACGCCTTTCGGCGCGCATTTCAGGCAGCCCGATACGGAAGACAATAAATTGAGAAAAGATCCCTTTGGAGGTCCTTGCTTTGAAGGTACCCTTCGGATACGTGAAGCTTTCCGAATGAAGTCCCGTGGCCGGGACGATTGAGAGCTTCCTGCTCTCTTACACCTTAGATGCCGGACGAGCCCGAGAGATGCAAACAATACGACCGGCTAGCCACACTTCTGCTCTCGGTGGATTGTTTATAGCAGAAGTGCGGGAGGAAGTGCAAGGGAGAATTTTACGAAGTTGATTCGGGGCCACGGCAGTGCTTGGGATGTAGACGATAGGGTTACCCACGGCTTGCGCCGTGGGCTGCATTCTTTCGCCGCTTCGCGATTGGCTCCAGGCGCCTTCTGTGGCTCGGTTTCACTTGCACTACCATCAGCGTCCGGACATCAATCACGCATCGGCATCGAGGGGCGATTGCCTGTTGACAGGAAAACCCTGCTGGAGTGACGGGTCGGGGAGCTGCAGGGTCGAGCTGCGCTCGGACGGACAGCCGAGGGCGGCTGTCCCCACATCTGGGAGGGAACGTCGGATTCCTCTCGATGGAGCTGTTCGGAATGACAAAACTCTGACTGGCCGCTTACGGGAATTCCAGGGTTACGAATTTGGCTGGCTTTGTGCCTGTGTTGGTTAGGGAGCGGGAGTCGTTGCCTGGGAGCCATTTGGAGTCGCCGGCTTTGAAGTGGCCGGGCATGGGGGCCTGGCCTGGCACGTCGGTGCGCGGGTCGTTTTCTCGGAGATCGAGATCGGTTACGGCTACTAAGAGATGCGGGCCGGCGTGGGAGTGCAGGGGGACTATGCCGCCAGGCTGGAGTTCGACTTCGGAGACGCGGATGTTGTCTTTGACGAAGAGGATTTGTCTGGTGCCGCCCTGGAGGATGTCTAGGGCACGGTCTTCATCCCATTTGGGGGTGGAGTTGCGGAGGGTTGCGTCCTCGAGGATTTCGACGGTTACGTTGCGGAAGGGCTGCTCGGCTAGATCGCGGGCGATGTGGGCGAAGGGGGCGGGGGTGAAGCCGGTTTGGCCGTCCTGAAGCTTGACGGTTACGGGAGGCTTGTCCTTGACGGAGTTGAGTATCTCGGTGGAGCCGAGGGTGACGTAGATGTAGTCGTGGCGGTGCCAGTGCATCAGGGTTTCGGTGTGAGGAGGGACTTCGACGTTGAAGACTCGGATGTATTTGTTTTCGAGGGTGAGGTGATGGTGGGGCTCGGCGTCCAGTTCGACTTCGGGAGCGGTGGCTTGCGCGGCCAGCAGGGTTGCGCACAGGCAGAAAAGAGCTGGGCGTTTCATGGGGCGAATTGTAGCACTGAGGACGTCGCCGGGCTGGGCTGGGCAACCCCTTGGCGGCTGTCCCCGCATCGGTGGTCAAGTACTTTGCGGGACTAAGTACACCTGTCTCCCCCAGGAAACCTGCGTTTTACTTGGCGGCCTGGAGATCGTTTTTGAGCAGGCTGATTTCCACGCGGGTACCGCTGGCGGGCTGGGCGGCGGAAGCGTTGCCCATCCCGATTACGTAGATGCGGTAGGCGGGGATCTCGTGGTTCAACACCAGGTAGCGTTCGACCGAGTCTGCCATCTTGCGGGAGCTGGCGATCGCGGCCTGGCCGTGACCGGAAGAGAAGCCCTGCACTTCGAGGATGTACCCGTGATGATCCTTAACCTGGGCGGCTAGTTCGTCGAGGGCGTCCTTGGCTTGTTTGCTCAATACGGTCTGGCCGGGGCGGAAACGAATCTCAGTCTGGGGCCCGGGCTTGTACTGATCGATGTTTCCGACCACGGTCTCGTCGGTGACGACGCGGGTGTCAAGAGTGGCAGCGGACTGACGGGCCATCTGGGCTTTGTTGGCGGCGTCGAGCGCATGCTCATCGGCCAGGTTGGCTTTGGCGGAAGCCAGCTGAATGCCTTGCTGGGCGCGGGCATCGACGTCGCGAATCATTTTATGAGTGGACTCGGTCAGCTCATCGAGTTCGTTGACCCGGTCCTGAATAGGCTGAACGTGGCGGCGGACGTACTGCTTGCTGGCAAACGGGTGCAAGAGGAGGGCGGAGAAGCTGGGCTCATCGCCATCCCAGAAATCCTGGCTGGCGGGCGGTGAAACGGGGGCAAGCTGATCGGCAGATGCTTCCGGCTGCGCGCTGGAACTTGAATTGGTTTGCTGCGCGACGGTGGGAAGAGCGAGGATAGCGGACAAGAACAGGGTTACGAACATGCGATTCTTCATAAATTATCTTTCTTCCGACTTCGGGCCTCCGACTTCGGGCCTCCGGCTTCGACTTCCGGCTTCCGAGTGGGGAGTCTAAGGACTCTACTCGAACTGATGGCCAGTGCTGCATGGCATTGTAGCGCTGAAAGTGGCGGGGTTGGCCAAGAAATTCGGCGCGGAATAGGCCCTTTTGGCGGGATCGGAGGCTGAGAAAGAGGCCACGCCGACCCCTGGATTCAGGCTGGGAAGCCGACGTAGCATGGCCTGACATTGTCCCAGTGTTTGGCGGGGTCATGGCGTCCGCAGATAGCCGTGAAACACGCTGCCCGAGTCGCTTAAGTAGCCGGTGATTTCCCCGGCCGTGTTGATGCTGTAGGCGTCGGTTCCCTGATCGAAGGCGGTGCCGGCGCCCGGAGCGTCGAAGGTGGTGATGGCGCCGGTGGTGGAGCGCACGAAGCCGTGACCCACGGTGCCGGAGTCAAAGTAGGCTCCCGTGATCACTCCCTCGGTGTTGATACTGTAGGCGACGGTTCCCTGGCCGCTGCCGGTGCCGGAGCCGGGAGCGTCGAAGGAAGTGATGGCGCCGCTCTTAGCGCGCACGAAGCCGTGATGCACGCCGCCGGAGTCGATGTACTGACCCGCGATGGTCCCCGCAGTGTTGATGGTGTAGGCGATAGTCCCCTGATTGATGCCTGAGCCGGCGCCGGGAGCCTCGAAGGTGTTGATCGCGCCGGTGGCAGCGCGCACGAAAGCGTGATGGACACCGCCGGAGTCAAAGTAATGACCCACGATTACGCCTGCCGTGCTGATGTCGTAGGCATCGGTTCCCTGATTGATGCCGGTGCCTGCGCCGGGAGCGTTGAAGGTGGTGATGGTGCCGTTGGTGGCGCGCACGAAGCCGTGGTGGACACCGCCGGAGTCAATGTAATGGCCCGAGATGTCGCCTGCGGTGTTGATGTCGTAGGCGTAGGTTCCCTGATTGATGCCGGTGCCCGCGCCGCTCGCGTCGAAGGAAGTAATCGCGCCGGTTTTGGAGCGCTCGTAGGCGTGGTACACACCGCCGGCATCGATGTAATATCCGGCGATCACGCCCGCCGTGTTGATGGCTCTGGCGGCGGTTCCCTGATTGTCGCCCGTACCTGCAGCGGAAGCTTCGAAGGAGAGGATCGCGCCAGTAGTAGAGCGCACGAAGCCGTGACCCACACCCCTTGAGTCAATGTAGGCTCCAGCGATTAACCCCGCCGTGTTGTTACAAAAGGCGACGGTTCCCTGACCGATGCCAGTGCCTGCGCCCGGAGCTTCGAACGTAGTGATAGTTTGCGCAGATGCGGGGATGGCCGCCGCTGCAGAGAGTAGACCGACGAAAAGCATTCCGGTTAAACCTTGAGTGCGTTGGATCAATGTCTTACTCCTTTTCGACCCCTGCGAAGCGGTGTTATTGTCCCCTCCATCCCGGTTCGCGTCAACGTGAAAGAATTTTCAACCAGGGGACAGTGTTTTCTCGTGGGTTGTGGGCTTGGTTCCGTCTAATCGAGCGGCCTGGTTCCATGTAACGTTTGGGGGTTGAAACGCACTACCGAATAGGCGGTGTTGTGCAGGCGGGATCGATCGCAAGCGACGAAGCCATGCCCACCAGTGAGGTTGACATGTTTGCGCGCAAGGTTGCTGCTCTTCTAAAACCGAACTCACTTCCGGAGTTTACAAATCTCATGGAGAGGGAAATCCTTCCGTGGCTTCGACAGCAAGAAGGATTTCTAGATCTGATCACCCTGGCTGTCCCGGATAGCGAAGAAGTCACGACCATCAGTTTCTGGGATCACCAAGCGAATGCGGAGGCATGCAACTCGAGCGCTTATCCAGAGGTGGTGGAAATTCTGGGAAGGCTGCTGGACGGGGCTCCTTACGTCAAGATGTTTGATGTTGTCGGCTCAACCTTTCAAAGGGTTGCCCCGGTGCGGCGATCTGAAGCAGAACATCTCCAGGGAGCTGGTTCGACAGAGCTTGGCTATCGCTCGACCGATGCCAGCATGTGAGGGACTTGGGCGGCGGTAGGGATCGTGGCGAACGCTGAACTTTAAGCGCCTGCTCTCGCGAGTTATTCTGAAGGTCGCGCTGGAACAAGCATTCCATCCTCGCCGCGCTCGCCACTTCTACGGACAATCTCTTACTCTTACGGACAATCGCTCGACACACAGACGCCACGCTGGGATTGCCGCTCTCGAAACCCGGAATTGATACACTAAGGGCGAACACTGAAAACGTCATGCGTCCAGGCCGCTGAACTATGCCGTTTACTATGGAAAATATAAGGAAATCGACCATGAACAGACGTCGCCGATCATCGCTGGGGATTTGGTTAGGATTGACGCTCTTGATCAGCACCGCGATCTGGCCGGTTCTTATGAAAGCGGCCGACCCGCCGATCGTAGGAACCTGGGAAGGAATCCTGAATCCGGGTGCTCAGGCGAAGAAGCGGGTGGTCGTCAACATTGCGGCTGCGCAGGACGGAAGTTTGAACGGTACGATCGACTTTCCCGACCAGGACGTTTCAGGCACTCTGATCACCGCCATCACGTACAACAAGCCAAACCTTCACTTTGAAAGCAGCTCCAGCCTGGTGGTTTATGACGGCACGATGAATAAAGACAATTCAGAGCTAACTGGAAACTGGAAGCAGGGTGGAGCGCCGGTCAGTGTCACTTTCAAGAAAACGCGTTAGGTTGCAGGGTGGTTCAGCTTCGAGGTTTGGGATGAGTGACTTCGGTTTCACTTGGAGTACTCGTCCCGCAGGCGGACTTGGCGGTCGGTCATTGGGACTTCGCGTCCCGCGATGAAGACCTGCTTGACATCGGTTTTTATGTCGAGCGGATCGCCGTTGGCAACCACGACGTTGGCGGTTTTGCCGACATCGAGGGAGCCGAGCTGGTCGGCGACACCCCAGACTTCGGCGGAGTTGAGAGTGATGGCCTTGAGCGCTTCGTCGTAGGGGAGGCCGAAGGCGGTGGCAAATCCTGCCTGATCGGGCAGGTTGCGCACGTTATGCGCCGAGTAAGAGGCGAAAACGATTTTGACGCCGCGCTTGTAGAGTTGCGCCGGCAGGCTGTAGACGGCGTCGTAGCGTTCGTCTTCTTTGGGAGCTTCGTAGATGGGTCCGACGATGACCGGCACCTTGAGGCTGGCCACGTAGTCGAGGACGGGCTGGGAGTGGCTGATGTGGTTGAGCACGAACTTGAGCTTGAACTCGTTGGCGAGACTGACAGCGGTCTGAAGGTCGCTGGGGCTTTCGGCGGCTAGCACGATGGTCTTCTTGCCTTCCAGATATGGAAGCAGGGCTTCGAGCTTGAGATCGCGCTTGGGGGCGAGGGGCGCGGGCTTCTTGTCTTTTTCTTTGTCTTTTTCTTTGTCTTTATCTTCTTCTTTGTTTTTGTCTTTACTCTGGGCGGCATCTTTGTTCTGGGCGGCGTCGGCTTTCTTGCGTTCGTAGTCGGTCCACTTCGCTTTGTAGTCCTGGGCGTCGAGGAAGGCCTGGCGCAGTTGTGCGGCTAGTCCCATGCGGGTTGAGGGGAACTTGTGTTTCTCGAAAGTACCTCGGTTGCGGCGCTCGTTGCCGGTGAAGTTCAGTGGCATGGCGTTGTCGCGGATCAGGAGCATCTCGGTGGCGCTGGCTCCGGCCAGCTGAATGAAAGAATCCTGGCCGGGCAGCGTGTCTCCGCCCTGGGGTGCGACGACCGCGTTGGTGATGCCGTTCATGCGGGCTACCGGGATCAGGGCGGACTCGGCGTGGAAGGCTTCGGCGGTGTGCATGTGGGGCATGATCTCATCGCTCAGTTCGACGAGGTCGTTGGTCATGTCTTCGGCGGAGATTTCGGTGAGGCCGAGTTGCGTCTCAGAATCGATGAGGCCGGGATAGATGGTCATGCCGGTCGCGTCGATGACCTGCGCACCTGTGGGGACAGTGACGGAACTCGCGACACCTACGGCGGTGATTTTCCCGCCTTGCAGGATGATCACGCCGTTTTCGATTACTCCATGAGTTATGGTTAAGAGCTTGCCGCCTTTCAGGACGACTGGCTTGTCCTGGGTTAGGGCTTGGGTGGAAAAAGTCAACGTCAAAATCAAGAGCAAGAGCAACGTCAAAGGCAGCGGACAGGAGTGTCCGCTCCACACGAGCCACTTGCTCCACACGGGCTTTCTTGCTGGCGGCTTCATCATTTACTCTCCCTCCTTGTAGTGCGTGGTTCCCAGGCCCGGTTGATTGCGATCGAAGTAGACTTCGCCATCGATCAGGACTTTTTCGGGGACGCCGGTGGTTGACAGCGGATATCCGTCCCAGATGACCAGGTCGGCATCTTTCCCGACTTCGATCGAACCTACGCGATCATCCACGCCGATGATCCAGGCGGGGTTGAGCGTGATCATCTTCAAGGCTTCCTCTTCGGTGGCGCCGCCGTAACGGATGGTCTTGGCGGCTTCCTGATTGAGGCGGCGGGTGTAATCCTCGGAGTCGCTCTTGATGGCTACGCGCACGCCTTTGCGCATGGACATTACGGCGTTCCAGGGGATGGCGTCCCAAGCCTCCTGCTTATAGCCCCACCAATCGGAGAAAGTGGCGATGGCGATGTTGTTGGCGGCGAGCTGGTCGGCGACTTTGTAGGCTTCGAGGGCGTGGTGGAAGGCGCGAATCTTGTAGCCGAATTCCTTGGCCATGGCGATTTCGGTGAGCATTTCGTCGGAGCGATAGATGTGGATCTGCACCATGATTTTGCCGCGGAGGACGTCGGCTAGGGCTTCGAGCTTGAGATCGTGCTTGGGAGGGGTGGCATCTTTATCGCCGCGTTTGAGCTTGTCGTTGTAGTTATCCCATTCGCGCATGTAGTCCTGGGCCTGGACGAGGGCTTCGCGCTGGACCGCAAAATTGCCCATGCGAGTGGAAGGCAGCTGATCGCGGGCGCCATAGACGCGTTTGGGATTTTCGCCGCTGGCGAACTTGATCGACCGGGGAGCATTGGGGAAAAGCATTCCATCGCGCGAGTCGCCGTACTTGTGCTTGATGACGACGGCCTGGCCGCCAATCATATTGGCCGATCCGTGGAGCAAGAGCGAAGTGGTCACGCCACCGGCGAGGGCGCGGTAGATGGCCTTGTCCTGATAGTCGAAGGCGTCTTTCATCATCATTTGGGGCGTGATAGGGCTGGTGGCTTCGTTAACGTCGCCATCGAGCGCGATGTGGGAGTGCGAATCGACGATGCCCGGGGTCAGATACTTGCCCCCGGCATCGATGATGGTGGCATCGGCGGGCGCGTCGACGCTTGCACCGACTGCGGCGATCTTGCCGTCCTTGATATAGATGGAGCCGTTGGTGATGTTGCCGTGGGTCACGGTCATCACGGTGGCATTTTTGATCACGACGTCATGATGGGCGGCGGGCGCAGATTGGCTCAATGCGAAGGATGACGCGAGTGCCATCGTCAGGCAGACGCTGTGGAGGGCGAATGCATTTTTCAACATCGGTCCCATGATTGAACCTCAGTGTAAAGAGGTATTTCGGCGGCGAGATGGGATTGTAGGAGGGTTGGCCAGCGAGGTCAAACCGGGGCGGGGTTTGGTTCGAGAGAAGCAGCGAGGGGCGCTCGCAAGACATCCCCTTCGGCTTCGATCAGGGCAGGCGAAGGGCGGCTGTCGCCAACATGAGTTGTGGTGGTAGAGGTCCCTCGGGGGCTGAAGCCCGCGGATTCGTGGCGCCGCTTTGACGCAGGTCTGGAAGGCCTGCTCCACCCGCGTTTCTCTCCACCCGCGTTTCTCTTTTCAAGTTCCGGGCAGAGAAACAGCGAGTCAGTATATAGTTGTGGCGCTTTGGATTGCAGGTTGAGCGCGGGCTGGGGAAAGGGTGACTCCTTGAGGCGATTCTTACTGCATTTTGTGGGGCTTCCGGCGGTTATGGCATTCGTTTTAATTCTGTCCAGTTCATTGCTGTGGGCTCAAGATGGGCCAGGGGAGCGAATCTTGTTTCACGCGAAGATCTTCACCGGCGATCCGCAGAATCCTTATGCGGAGGCGGTTGCGATTCGCGGGGACAGGATCGTGGCGGTGGGCAATCTTCCGGAAGTGGTGAAGTCTGTGCCGGCGAAGGCGGAGCGCATTGATCTGGGAGGCAAGAGTCTTTTTCCGGGGTTCATCGATTCGCACAGCCACTCGATTGATGGCGGACTCAGCCTGATTTCCGCCGATGGCAGCGAGAAAGTGCAGACCCTTGAGGAGCTTGTGCCGTTTACCGCTGAGGCGAAAAAGACGGGGACGGGCATGCGCGGCGACATTCTAGAAATTCTTGGCATGCCGCTGGAATTCTGGTCGCATCCTGATGTGCTGAATGCCGACTTCAGCACTGGGGCTTACGAGACGCAAAGCGTTCTTCTGCGCGGGATGGACGGGCACACGGCGTGGGCGAATCGAGCGCTGCTGCAGCGCGCGGGCATCACGGGCGATTACTTGAAGAAGCTTTCCGTCGCGGAACGGAGTTATTACGGTGTGGATAAGGACATGGAACCGAACGGGTTTCTGGTGGATGCGGGCATGGAGAAAATCGAGCCCCTGCTGCCTCAGCCCACCGACGACAAGCTGCTGGCGGGGGGGCGCGCGGCCGTGGAATACAACTACAGCCTTGGCATTACGGCGTGGCTCGATCCGCTGGCCGCTGACTATGTGTTGAAGGCTTACAAGATGCTGGCGGATCGGGGAGAGTTGACATCGCAGGTGGTGGCGTTTCCGCAGGTGTTCGCGAAAGATCCGGCGGCGGAGCTGGCGGGGGTGCAGAAGACGCGAGAGGCTTACAAGAACGTTCCTAACCTGCACGTGAGTGGGATCAAAGTGTTCGCGGATGGGGTGGTGGAGTATCCGTCGCAGACGGCGCATCTCAGCAAGCCTTACAAGAACACGGGGCGCAACGGCGATCTGCTGTTTGAGCCGAAGAAATTTGCCGAGCTGTGCGTGGCAGCTGACCAACAGGGGTTGATCATTCACGTGCATGCGATTGGCGACGCCGCCGTGAAAGAGGCGCTGGACGGGATTGCGACGGCGCGAAAGGCCAATGGGAATTCCGGGTTGCCGCATACGATTACGCATGAACAGTTCGTGCAGCCGGAGGATTTTCCGCGGTTTCGGGAACTTGGAGTGGTGAGCGCGTTGCAGCTTTTGTGGGCGGAGGCGAGTCCGGACACGATTGAGATTCTGAAGCCTTATGTGGACGCTGATGTCTACAGGTGGCAATATCCGGCGCGGTCGATTCTGGATAATGGGGGAATCATTTCGGGAGCGAGCGACTGGCCGGTTTCGAGCGCGAACGTGTTCTGGGCAATTTATCAGGCGGAGACGCGCAAGGGATCCGAGGGAGTGCTGGATGCGTCGCAGGACATGCCGCGGGAAGCGATGTTTTATGCGTATACGCGGAATTCGGCGCGGGCTATGAATCTTGATTCTATTGGAAGCATCTCGGCGGGGAAGCGCGCGGACCTGGTTTTGTTGGATCGCGATGTGTTGACGATTTCTCCGGAGGAGATGCGGGAGACTAAGGTGGTTTGGACAATGGTGGCGGGGAAGGTGGTTTACCGGGCAAAGTGAAGGCTTTCGACGGGGGGCACGGTCCGCCCTGCGCCTTTTGGGGGCGATTGAATCGAAAGCTTACCTCAGCGGCTAAAGCCGCGATCTTTTCTGTGGCTTTTACGGCACGACTAAAGTCGTGCCCTTCCCGATCTGTTGACGACCGAATCTCCCGATCTCTTGACGACCGAAATGCGTGCTCTTCCTGATTTGTGCTTCCCAGGTTATTTCTTGTCTCCTCCTGGCGTGAGGAGTCCGAAGACACCGACACCGTTGGTGGTACCTACGTAGACCTTGCCGTTGATGATGAGCGGGGTGATGAACTTGTTGCCGGCGCCGAACTGATCGCGCCCGTGGGCAGCCTGATTGGTGTTATACAGCTCCTGCAGATTGGTGGCGTTGAAGGCGTGGAGGACGGCGGGATTCGTGTTTTCCGCGGCCCAGACGATGCCATCCTGACTTTGGTTGGAGGAGATGCTGGGAGTGGCTCCGGGATAGCCAAAGGTATGGACGGTTTGGGCAACGGGAGTGGCTTCGAGCATGGCGTTCTTGAACTGAAACGCGAGAATGGGCTGGCCTACAGGACCGAAGTAGAGCTTGCCATTGAAGAAAGCGGGCATTGACCAGATGCCGCCGGGCAAGGCTCCTGAAAGTTCCTGATACATATTGTTGCTGTTGGGATTGAATTTTCCCATGGAAGTGCGATTGACGAGGTAGAGATTGGTGTCCTTGCCGGCACCGGCGGCGAGTTGCCAGGTGGCGCCGGAGGAATCTTTTATGGGAGGAAGCAAAATCGCTCCACCGGAGCCGAGATCGACGTCGCCGTCACTCTCCTGTGGGCCATTATCCATCTCGAAATAGTCGGCGACGGCGAGGCCACCCTTCGTCGTGAGCCTGATGAAGGCGTTGCCATAGTCGCCGCTGCTGGGGAAGCCGCTGGAATTCAATGTGCTATCGAAGATGCCGTTGGCATCGAGGAAAAAGATGTTGCCGAGGTTGTCGGAGGCAAGGCCCGCGCCCGCGCCCCAGATCGCGCCTTCGTTCCCGTTGGGAGTGACATTGAGGACGGTTTGCTGGGCGAGGGTGGTGGCGCTGTAACCCATGATCCATCCCGTGTAGGGGCGGATATCGCAGTGCGATGCCCACGTCAGATAGACGGTGCCCTTCACGAGCAGCAAGCCGGAGCGTTCTTTGTATTGGGCGGGATCGAACACCACGAAGCCGCCGGAGCTATTGTCGCCGGTGCCGGGGTACTGGGCTGCAATGTCGACCGGACCATTGAAGAGTTCTTTGCCGGAAGTGGCGTTGAGCGCGTGCAGGCGCTGATGATAGTTGCCGGAAGAATCCTTCGACATGGCGACGGTATAGATGACGCCGTTCGATCCGTTGGGGCGACCGATCACGGGCGTGGAGGTGATTCCGATTTCTGGCTCTACCTGGGAGCAACCGCGGTCGTCGGATGTGGTCTCGCCGGATTTGAGGGTGGTGATTTGCCAGAGGAGCGAACCGGTATCGGCGTCGAAGGCGTAAACCGAGTCGTGTTCGGTGGCGACAATGAGAAGGTTATGAGTGCCGCTGCCCTGGATGGGGACAGCCGAGAGGTACAAAGGCTCGGCATCGACCAAGCCGTCGACCGAGAGGACAAATAACTTTCCAAAGGATGCGGAATTCACATTGGTTGGGGTGAGCGTGGTCTCGGAGGAATTGAGCCCGGTACGAGCATTGTTGTCGTGGTAGGTGAGAACATCCTGGGAAACGGCAAGGGAGATGCCACCCACAAGAAACAGCGGAAGGCAGAAGGCGAACAAGAAAGAGCGGGAGATGAAGAGTCTGGGGGACGGCATGACGAGACCTCCGGGGGTGCTCTTACAGAGCGGGAGATTGGAGCTGAATCAGCTCGTTCTATTGGTTGCAGAAACAGTGCGGACGGAGTGACTAGAAGAGGTAATATTCTGCTGAACCTCTTCGGTTTGGAACTGCGCTGGTGGGAATTATGGCAGAGTTTCGCCTCGCGGGGGAAACTCATTGGTGCATGCCGGTGATGGAGCCGATGGAACTGGGTAAACTGCTGGTGTTTTTGGGAGCGATCCTGGTCGTGGCCGGGATTGTTGTGATGGTACTGGGCGGATGAATTTTCCTTTGGGGCCTGCCGGGCGACTTTTTGTATCGCGGAAAGAACACGACGGTATATTTTCCGCTGGCTACTTCGGTGGTTGTGAGTGTGGTGCTTTCGGTGGTGCTGTATGTGGTGAGCCGGTGGCGGCGATGACAGTTCTTCTCTCGCCCCATCGGGGCTGGTTAGCGGCCCGGGAGGTTACCCACGGCGTGCTCCGTGGGCTGCGTTCTTTCGCCGCTTTGCGGCTGGCCTTCTGAAAGATGTCTTCGACCGATCAACTCGGGTTTCGGTTCACTCCGCCGGAGCGGCGGGTGTGGACGGTGCGCGGCCTGGTGGCTGCGGTGCGGGCGCACGTGGAGCGGGAGTATCCCGATGCGTGGGTGGAGGGGGAGATCTCAAACTTCCGGGCGCCGGATTCTGGGCATCTTTATTTCACGCTGAAGGATGGGAATGCGCAGATTCGGGTGGTGATGTTTCGATCGGCGGCGCGGCTGCTGCGGTTTCGTCCGGCGGACGGGATGCAGGTGGTGGTGCGGGGACGGGTGACGATTTATGAAGATCGCGGCGAATTGCAGATTTCGGCGGAGTATATCGAGCCGAAGGGTGCGGGAGGGTTGCAGGTTGCGTTCGAGCAACTGAAGGCGAAGCTGGAAGCGGAAGGATTGTTTGCGGCGGAACGGAAGAAGGCGATTCCGGCGTTGCCGGCGCGAATTGGGATTGTGACATCGCCGCAGGCGGCGGCGCTGCGGGACATCCTGAACGTTCTGCAGAGGCGGCATCATACGGCGAATGCGGTGATTTATCCGGCGCAAGTGCAGGGCGAGTCGGCGGCGGCGGAAGTGGCTGCCGGGGTGCGGTATTTCAATGAAGTCCGCAATGACGAGAGCAGCAGCGTGGAAGTGATTATTGTGGGACGCGGTGGAGGGTCAGCGGAAGATCTGGCGGCGTTCAATGATGAAGGGCTGGCGCGGGCGGTGGCGGCGTCGGAGATTCCGGTGATTTCGGCGGTGGGGCACGAGACGGACTTCACGATTGTGGATTTTGTTGCGGACTTGCGGGCCGCAACGCCTTCGGCGGCGGCTGAGTTGGTGATCCGGTCGCGGCAGGAAGTGGAGAATCAGGCGGAGGCGGTCGGGGAGCGGCTGGTGCGGGCGATGGAGCGGCGGCTGCTGGAGGCGCGGCACGCGCTGATGGAACGGGCGCAGGATGGGGCGTTTGCGCGGATGATGGATTTGATCCGGCAGCGGCAGCAGAGGGTGGACGATCTGACTTACCGGCTGGAACGCGGGGAGCGGCAGGCACTGGAGCTGATGCGGCGTCGTTGGGAAACGCTGGCTGCGGCGGTGCGGCATTACGATTTGCGGCGCGCGCTGGCCGGGATGCGGGGAGAGTTGGCGGCGGGGACTGCAGCTTTGGCGGCGGCGATGCGGAATCAGCTGTTGCAGAATAAGGTCCGCATGGAACGCATGGGGCGGGCGCTGGAGACGCTCTCACCGTTGGCGATTCTGGAGCGGGGATATGCTCTAGTGTTCGATGGCGCGGGACAATTGGTGAAGGATGCGGGGTTGCTTTCGGCTGGGGATGAGATTCGGGCGCGGGTGGCGCGGGGTGAGATTGAGGCGGTGGTGAAGAAGGCGAGAGATGCTGCAGGGCGCCGGCCAACAGCAGGTCCCTCGACTCCGAAAGATCATTCAAGAAGCGAATGATCTTGCTCCGCTCGGGATGACAGTTTGGTGGTGGGGTCCCACGCTAGAGCACCTCCACCTGACAGGTTGGCATTGGCCTAGTTTAGGACAGCGCCGCTGGTTCCGGATGGGATCATTCACACAGCAGTGGACTAGAATGTTGGGTTCCGACGTTTGACAGTTTGTAACGGGGAGATCGGGTGACGCAACTGATGGCGCCTTGGTTGAGAGTGTCGTTTACGGTGCTCGACATTCTGCTGGTGGCGTTGATCATTTATGAAGTGCTGGTGATGATCCGGGGGACGCGGGCGGCGCCGATGCTGGCGGGACTGGCGGCGGTGGCAGCGGCATTCTACCTGGCGCGGATCGGCGAGCTGGTTACGTTGAACTGGCTGGTCAGCCATTTGCTGCCTTATGTGGTGTTTGCTTTGATTGTGGTGTTCCAGTCGGAGATCCGGCATGTGTTGTCGGATGTGGGGCGGCGGGTGAGCTTTCTGCGGGGATCGGCGGTGGAGGGGGATTCGTACGACGACATCGTGCTGGCGGCGAATTTATTTTCGCAGCATCAGACGGGCGCGTTGATTGTGATCGAGCGCGAGATCGGATTGCGGACTTATATAGAGAGTGGCGTCCCGCTGGATGCGCGGCTGTCTTACGATTTGCTGGCTACGATTTTCCGGCCGAGCGCGCCGCTGCACGATGGAGCGGTGATCATCCAGAAGGACCGGCTGGCGGCGGCGGCGTGCTTTCTGCCGCTATCGATGAATCCGGTGCTGTCGACACAAATGGGGACGCGTCACCGGGCGGGCATTGGAATTACGGAGGAGACGGATGCGATTGCGGTGATTGTTTCGGAAGAGACGGGGGCGATCAGCATGGCCGTGGGAGGCACGATCGATCGGGATCTCACGGTGGAACAATTGCGGGAGCATCTGGGTAGTGAGCTGCGGCGGCACATGTCGCCGGTGGCATTGCCGACGGTTGGGCCGCAGAACGATGAATCGGATGGAGCGCAGGAATCGCCGCTGCGGGCGGGCGCGTCGATGAGTGCTGATGAGGGGTCCGCGGCGGAAACGGAAGGGCCGCTATGATGAAGTTTCTGCGGCGCTGGGTGCTGCACAACTTCTGGCTGAAGGTTTTGTCGCTGGTGCTGGCGACAGGGCTGTGGCTGGCGATTTCACCGGATCAGGAGCCGGCGGAAGTGGCGGTGCGGGTGCCGATTGAGTTTCAGCATGTTCCGGCGCAACTGGAGATCAACTCGGTAACGATCCCCGAGGCGCAGATCCGGGTGCGCGGGCCGGAGCGGCTGATCCGGGAATTGCGCTCGACGGACATCCATGCGGACCTGGAACTGGGAGACGCGAAGCCAGGGGAACGCACGTTCGATTTGACGGCGCAGCAGGTTCGCCATCAGCGGGATTTGACGGTGGTGCAGGTGGTGCCGGGGCAAGTGCATCTCAGCTTCGATACGCGGCTGACGCGCGAGGTGAAGATTCATCCGCGAGTGACGGGAAACTTTGTGGCTGGGGAGCAGATCGGGAGGGTACTGGTGGATCCGGAGAGCATCACGATCACGGGACCGCAGCATCATGTAGAGCTGGTGGACGCAGCGACAACCGATCCCGTGGACGCGTCGGGAACGAGGACGCAGGCTACCTTTGTGACGAATGTGTATGTGCCGGATGCGCTGGTGCAGGTGGTGCAGCCGACGCCGGTACGGGTGACGGTGATCATGGAAAAGAGTGCACCGGTGGAGAGCGGGCATTGAGCGGCTAGTTTCTCAGTATCATAGATTTCCTCGGCTGGGCATTTCAGGTTCTACTAAGGCCTCCGAGCCCGGACAACGAGATATGCGTCTGTATCCAACCGACCCACGGCAAGACCGAGAACGAGAGTATGAGATACACGAGGCGAGCCATGCAATCGTTCTCGCGCACATCGGCGTTCAGGGCATTTCAGTAAATTCCCGCCGATGCCGTTTCGATTCATGCGCTCTGGTCCCGCCCTTCAAGGTACTTATCGGCCTATATGCTGGATATTTCGGCAATCTGACCATCTCCGGCATCGGCGAATCTGAGGCGGCACGGCGATCGGAAAGCGATCGCCGGCTGGCCAGAGGACTTCTCTCCGAAATTCCGGCGGGCGAGCGAGAAGAAGTGAATCGCCGTGCGCAAGGCGAAGCTGAGAGGATCGTAGCCATTTCAAAAGAATCCATTCGTGAGCTCGCATCCGAGATTCATCGAACCGCCGACATCGATAGTCACCGTTTTGAGACGTTGGATTGTGTAAAAGGCGCCAGATTGCTGGGCGCTGCTGAGGAGCGGCATTTATCGGCTGAATCTTCCTCTACGTCCGGCTCTTCCCAGGGGCCGCAAAATCTTATGAGCGCTCAGAGCAGACAACTGTTTGGCACGGATGGGATACGCGGGGTAGCGGGCGACTTTCCGCTGACGGCAGACAGCACGTATCTGATCGGGCGCGCGCTGGGACATGATCTGCTTCGCGGGACGCCTAAGGCACAGGCGCTTATGGGGCAGGACACGCGGGAATCGAGCGAATGGATTGCCGACCGGGTGGCCGCGGGGCTGGCTGCGGTGGGCGTGGAAGTGCACAGCGCAGGGGTGATTACCACGCCTGGAGTGGCGTATCTGGCGCGGTCGCGGGGGTTTGCGGCGGGAGTGGTGATCTCGGCTTCGCACAATCCGTGGACGGATAATGGGATCAAAGTTTTTTCCGGGGATGGATTCAAGCTGACGGATACGCGGGAGCTGGCGATCGAAAAGGAAATCTTCGCGCTGCTGGAGAGGCCGGGGGCCGTGGACGATACGGCGCTGAAGATTGCCGGGCCGTCTCTGCCGGGAGAGGCGGTGTTGCGCAAGGCGTACATCGAGTCGTTGGCGAGCAGCGTTTCGTCTGACTTGAGCCGGTTGCGGGTGCTGGTGGATTGCGCCAATGGAGCGGCCACGGCGGAGGCTCCGGAATTGTTTCTGAGTTTGGGTGTGCAGGCGACATTCATGCACGTGGAGCCGGATGGCCGGAATATTAATGATGGGTGCGGGGCGTTGCATCCGGAGACATTGGGTAAGGCGGTGGCTGAGTCTGGCGGGAAGTTTGATCTGGGCGTGACATTTGACGGTGATGCCGACCGGGCGCTGTTCTGCGATGCTGATGGGCGCGTGGTGAATGGGGATGGGGTGCTGCTGCTGACGGCGCGCGATCTGCAGGCACAAGGGAAGTTAAACGCGTCGACCGTGGTGGCTACGACGATGTCGAATATGGGAGTCGAGATCGCGCTGAAGAAGGCTGGTATTCGAATGTTGCGGGCGAATGTGGGCGATAAATACGTTCTGGAAGAGATGCTGAAGACGGGCGCGACTCTGGGCGGGGAGCAGTCCGGACACATTATTTTTCGTGATGGCGATGCGACTACTGGGGATGGTTTGCTGACTGCGTTGCGGGTTATGGACGTGATTGTGCGTTCGCAGATGACGCTCGGGGAGTTGGTCGGCGATCTGAAGGTGTTTCCGCAGAAGATTCAGAATGTGCGGGTGCGGGAGAAGATTCCGTTTGCGCAGGTGCCGGAGGTGCAGCAGGCGATTGATGCTGCCGAGAGTGAATTGGATGGGAATGGGCGCGTTGTGGTGCGGTATTCGGGGACTGAAGCTTTGGCACGGGTAATGGTGGAGGCGGAGTCGGAGGAGCGGATGCAGGCGCTGACGGCGGGGATTGCGGCGGAGATTCAAAAGGCGCTGGGGGTGTGAGTGAGAGCGTGGCTGCTAGGCTTTGGCCTCCAAAGAGATGGGCAGGACCACGAGTCAGTTTGCATTTTGGAGTTCCAGAGACGTCCCTCCGCCTTCTAACTGGGCAATGTATCGAGATCTCGGGGAATTGAAAGAAAATCAAAAACCCCGCCCTGCCCCTCCAGAGAACGGAGGGGCAAGGACGGGGCACCCGGTTCTTTCTTGCTCCCGGCATTTGTCGGACAGGAGTGTCCGACCCACACGAGCTAATCCAGATCTCTCCAGTTCGGGCCTGCTTCCATTTCTACCAGCAACGGGACTATCAGGGCGTGGGCCTTTTCCATTTGCTCCCGGACTAGCGATTGCATGGTATCCACTTCTTTTTCGGGGACTTCGAAGACCAGTTCGTCGTGGACTTGGAGAGTCATTCTGGATTTCAGTTTTCGCTCCTGCAGGGCAGCATCGATCCTGATCATTGCTACTTTGATGAGGTCGGCGGCGGTGCCTTGGAGTGGGGTGTTTACGGCGGTGCGTTCGGCGAAGCCGCGCTGGGCGAAATTCTTGCTGTTGATATCGGGGATGGGGCGGATGCGACCGTGAAGGGTTTTCACTTTCAGGTCACGGCGGGCTTCTTCGAGCGTTTTGTCGATGAAGTTGCGGACGCCTTTGTATTTCTCGAAATAATTCGCGATGAATAGTTTGGCTTCGGCGGAGTCGATGCCTAGCTGCTGTGAGAGTCCGAACGCCGAGAGGCCGTAGACGATGCCGAAGTTCACTACCTTGGCCTGGCGGCGGTGGTCGGGGGTGACCATTAGGGGCGGAACTCCGAAGACTTGCGAGGCGGTCAGGGTGTGGATGTCGTCGCCGCGGCGGTAGGCTTCGACGAGGAGCGGGTCGCGCGAGAAATGGGCCAGAAGGCGGAGTTCGATCTGCGAGTAGTCGGCGGTTAAGAGAACGTGGCCGGGCTCGGCGATGAAGGCGGCGCGGATGCCGCGTCCTAGTTCGGTGCGGATGGGAATATTTTGCAGATTCGGATTGGCGGAGGAGAGGCGTCCGGTGGCGGTGCCGGTTTGGCCGAAGGTGGTGTGCAGGCGTCCGGTCGCGGGATTGATTAACGCGGGCAGAGTGTCGACGTAGGTGGATTTCAGCTTGGTCAGCTGGCGGTAGTCGAGGACTTTTCTGGCGATGGGATGTTCTTCCGCCAAGGTTTCCAGAACGTCGACAGCGGTCGAGATGGTGCGTCCCTTGCCGTATTTCACGGGCCTGGGAAGATTCAGGCGATTGAAGAGCACATCGCCGAGTTGCTTGGGAGAACCGATATTGAATTCGGTTCCGGCAAGTTCGTGAATTTCTTTTGCTTTGGCGCTGCTCTCACGTTCGAGTTCGGTCGACATTTTGGCTAGCGCCGCGGTGTCGATTTTTACTCCGGCTTGCTCCATGCGGGCGAGGACGGGAACCAAGGGAAGATCCATTTCTTCGTAGAGCCTGGTCAGTCCGGCTTGCTTGACATCTTCGCGCAGAGCGGCCGCCAGCCTGCCGGTTATGTCGGCGGCTTCGGAGAGGTCGCCGCTCAGTTTTAGATTGAAGCGGCGGAGGGCTACGTCCGGCAGACGATGCGAGGAATAAGTGGGATCGAGCAGGTAGGAGTAGAGCATGGGATCGTGCTCGACGCCTTGCAGGTTGATACCCAAGGATTCGAGTGCGTGGATCGCAGCTTTGTAGTCGTAAACTGACTTGGGCGTGGCCTCGGTGGTCAGGATGTTACGTAGCTTCGCGGCGGCTGTTGCGGAATCCAGTTTGATGATGGCGGCTGAGCCTGCGACTGCGGAGATGGCGACGCGGCGGGCGGCGGGCTCGGCGGCAGGAGCGGGTGAGGCGCCATCGGTCAGTGGCAGCATTCCCGACTGGGGATCTTCTTCAATCACATCTTCTTCGGTCTCGGGAAGCGATTCTGCTTGTTCCACCGCTACGGCGAGCGCGCCTTCCTGTGCGAGCGAGCTTAGGACGCTCTCTACATCTTCGGCGGATTGGGCTTCGCTGTAATTAGATTGGGTGACCTGGGCCTCGGGCAATAACTCCCTCAACAACGAGGTGAATTCGAGCTCGGTGAAAAGCTGGCGGAGGAGATCGAGATCGGGCTCGCCAGCGTGCATGGCTTCTACGTTGAGATCGACGGGAACGTTGGTGTCGATGGTGGCCATGCTTTTGCTGAAGAGGATGGTGTCGCGATTGTTCTGGAGGGATTCGCGGTAGGTTTTCTTTTCGACTTCGTTGGCGCGGTCGAGAGCCAGTTCCACGGTGCCGAAGCGTTTGATGATTTCGACGGAGCCTTTGTCGCCGATGCCGGGGGCTCCGGGGATGTTGTCGATGGCATCGCCGCGGAGGGCCATGATGTCGATGACGCGCTCGGGAGGGACTCCGAGAATTTCTTCGACCTTGGCGGCGTCGCAGATCAGATTGTCTTTGGGTGGATTCAGGATGTGAACATCGTCGTTGACCAGCTGCATCATGTCTTTGTCGCTGGAGACTACGTAGACGGGATGATGCGCGGCTGCGGCTTTGCGGGCCAGGGTGCCGATTACATCGTCGGCTTCGAAGCCGGCGAGTTCGAGGATGGGGATGCGATAGGCTTCGAGGGCGCGGCGGATGTAGGGAATCTGCTGGGCTAGATCCTCGGGCATGGCGGCGCGGTTGGCTTTGTAGCCTTTGTATTCAACTTCGGTGAAGGTTTGAGTCTTGATATCGAATTTGCGGATGGTGGTGATGGCTTCAGCTTGAGTATCGCGGAAGGTCTTGGCGGCCACGTCAAAGACAGCGGCTAGATAGTTGGGGGAGAAATCGTCGCGCAGTTTGCGCAGCATGTTAACGAAGACATAGACGGCGGCGGTGGGAAGTCCGGCCTTGGTGGACATGGAACGCTGGCGGGCCATGGCGTGGTAGGCGCGGAAGATGAACGACATGGTGTCGATGAGGAAGATTCGGTTTGCGGCGGATGATGCAACTGCGGGCGTGCCTGACTCGGGGTGCGGAGATTTTGTTTTGGGAGGCAAGGTTGTAGTTTAGCAGTCCTGGGGTGGGGAGAGCTGTGCCTGCGCGCCGCGCTGCGCTTGGCTGGACGGGCGAGGCGGCTGTCCCCACATGAGGAATCTTGTCCCGTGGTTAGAAATCTTTAGTTAGAAATCTTTAGTTAGAAATCCAGGGTGAAGTCGGCTTGGACAACTTTTTTTGATTCGCCGCCGGGAGGGTTGCGGAAAACCAGATAATACTTTTGGGGCAGATTCTGGGAAGTGGGAAGGCTGACGTTTACGTCCTGGTCATGCGAGGCATCGGCGGAGAAAAGCGCTTCGCCGGTGTGGCCCTGGACGAAATCAGCGTATTGGTCTTCGTTCAAGATGAGGAAGTCGACGTTGGCGGTGTCGTCGTTGGACTGGACGCCGAGTTGCTTGACAAACGATTTGTAGTTGCCGTGCAGGCGGGGCATGGCGGCGTGGGCTGGGACCTCGAAGGGAAAATTCACCGAGGCACTGACCGTAAAAGTTTTATGCAGAATGGGCTGACTTTCCCCCACCGGCGACGGGGCGACGCGATCCATGGGCAGCACTTCTTCTGGCGCCTCTTTTTTCTTGCAGGCAGCGCCGGCGAGGAGGAGGACAGCGGCAACAAGGAAGGCCAGCAGGATGCGGAGCCGCGTTTTTCGATTCATGAGTGAACCGGCTTGCCGTACTCGGTGGTGTAGTGCAGTTGGATTTCGCCGCAGGTACCTTGCTCGGCGGAGTAGACGACACAGGTGTCGAAGGGACGGGAATAGACGTGGAGGCTGACGGCGCGCTGGTTGAATTCGCGGGGATTGAGGACACGGTGAACTGGAGCGAGGGGGTCGACGGCGCAAGGGTGCGACACATTCATCTCGACGGTTTCCGTGGCCTTGATGGCGCAGGTGCCGCGGGAAACGTCCTCTTGCGCGACGTGGAAGTTTTCGACCAGCAAACGTCCGATGGGGACGGCCATCCAGCAGTTCTGGTCGCGGTGGTTGTGGACTGAACTGGACTGTCCGACTTCCCAGCAGATGGCGATTAATTCGTAGAGCGGAGTTTTGTCGATCAGGTTGCGAGTGTAGTGCTGGCGGTCCCAGGTCAGGTAGGGCGTCAGCGAGTCGGGGTTGAGCGGGGTATCCTGCAGGAATTCGCGAAGTTGTTCGGTCTGGTCAAAGGCAGCCTCAGGGAACTTGCGGAGGTGAGCAACGAAATGCTGGATCGAGACCTGCTTTACTGCAGTGGCCATGGACTGCTCCCGGAAGAGTATAACTCAGCGGCTGCGTGATTCGAGGGTTGAGCACGGGGCAAGCAGATGAATAGGGTTCCACGAACATTACTCGATGAACATTATTCGATGGAGATTATTCGATGGAGATTATTCGATGAACATTATTCGATGAACATTACTCGATGAACATGCAGTCTCCGTAGGAATAGAAGCGGTAGCGCTGGGCGACTGCGTGTTCGTAGGCTCCTAGGACGTTCTCCCGTCCGCCGAAGGCGCTGACCATCATAAGCAGAGAGGATTGTGGCAGGTGGAAATTGGTTAGGATCGCGTTGACTACTTTGAATTCGAATCCTGGATAGATGAAGAGATCTGCGGCGGCGGGACCGGCTGCGACGGTTCCTGCGCCAAGACAAATTGCATGCTCGAGGGTGCGAACCGTCGTGGTGCCGACGGCGACGACGCGGCGCGAGGCGCGGAGAGCGTGGTTGATGGCGGCGGCCGCTGCGGTGGAGATGGAATAGAACTCGGAATGGAGTTTGTGATCTTCGACGCGTTCGACGCGGATTGGCTGAAAGGTTCCGAGACCGACGTGCAGGGTGATCTCAGCGGTCTCGATGCCGCGTTGGCGGATGCGGTCGAGGATTTCGGGAGTGAAATGGAGGCCGGCGGTGGGGGCGGCGACCGATCCGCGCTGCCGGGCATAAACGGTTTGATAGCGCTCGCGATCCTGGGAAGAATCGGGGCGGGCGATGTACGGTGGGAGGGGAACGTGGCCGATGCGATCGAGAGTGGCGAAAAAATCGTCCTTCTTATCGTTCTTATCGTTCTCATCGTTATCCTGATCCTCATTCTGATCCTGGGGGGGCTGAAAGCGGATGCGGCGCTCGCCGAATTCCGCTCGGGAGAGAACCTCGGCTTGAAGCGCGTGGTGATTGCGATCGCGGTCGCCGAAAAACAGGCGGTCACCGACGCCGATCTTGCGGCCGGGGCGAACCAGGCACTCCCAATCATTGGGCTGGGGGGAGAGCTGGCGCGTCAGCAAGACTTCGATGCGACCATGGAGAGAATCTCGAGCCGCAGGATTGTGCGGACTGACGGGTTGCGCGTGGGAGCCTTCGCGGCGGCCGTAGAGGCGCGCTGGAAAGACGCGGGTGTTGTTGAAGACCACCAGGTCGCCTGGTCGCAAGAGATCGGGGAAGTCGCGAAACTGGCGGTCAGAATAGCGGCCGCTGGTTTGCTGCAGGTGCAGCATGCGGGAGCCGTCGCGAACCGCGAGGGGTTCCTGGGCAATGAGTTCTTCGGGAAGTTGGAAGTGGAAGTCGGAAACCAACACGGTGTCAGATTATAAGAGGAATGCGTGAGCAAGATTCAGCGGTGCGCCGGGTTGGGCAGAATTACGTTACGCGGCCGCGTGCAGGTGCGCCTCGCTGCGCTCGGCGGGACAGCCCTTTCGGCTCTCGCTCCGGGCGGGCGAGGCGGCTATCCCCACAGAATTTCGATGATTTGTCCCAAGGATATTGATATTCTTGCGTAAATTTGTTTGTCTGTTCGGGTCAGGTGCGGTACTATGCGGGGGCTGAAGCTTTAGCCGCTTTTTTGTCACTCCTCCCCCGAGAGAGTATTTCCATGTCCGCAGAACGCAAACACAGGGAAGAAATTATCCGCTACGGGCGCATGCTGCACGAGCGCGGGTTCGTGGCGGCGATGGACGGGAATCTGTCGGTCCGGCTGGATGGCGAGCGGATCCTGGTGACGCCCACAGGGGTGAGCAAGGGGGCAATGCGCGCCAGGGATATGGTGATCGTTGATCTGGAGGGGACGCGAGTTGCGGGACGAAAGAACGTGACCAGCGAGATTGGGATGCATTTGCTGATTTACCGGACGCGGCCCGACATTCAGGCGATTGTGCATGCGCACCCGCCAACGGCGACGGGATTCGCGGCAGCAGGTATGGCGCTGACGGAGCCGCTGGTTTGTGAAGTGGTGATGGGGCTGGGAGGGATTCCGCTGGCGCGTTATGGCACGCCGGGGACGTCGGAGCTGGCGAAGACGCTGGAGCCGTATGTGCCGCACTATGATGCCATTCTGATGTCGAATCACGGCGTGGTCGCCTACGGAGATACGATTGAACACGCCTACATGAAAATGGAAACGGTGGAACACTTTGCGCAGATTGCGCTGGTCACGCACCTGCTGGGGCGGCAGCAGCCGCTGACCGGGGTTGACATTGAGAAACTGTTGTTGGCGAGGACTAAGTATTTTGGCGGGAAGATGGCGGCGGCGATGCCGATCGCGATGGTTAGGCCGCCGGAGAAAGCAAGTTAACGAGCGCTGCTTGCGGCGCTGGCCGCTCGATCCCAAAATAAGATCCCAAGGTTTGCGGCGGCCTGAAAATTTGCCTCGCTGCGCTCGGCTGGCCCCTTCGGCTTCGCTCAGGGCAGGCTCCCGAGGCGGCCTTCCCCACATGATTCTCCACTTGATTTTCATCCTTTCTTGATTCATTCGCCTCCTATGCGGACGCGGAATCCGGCGCGGAAGTTTAGTGGCAGGGCGGGATAGCCGACGACTTCGTTGTAGCGGCGGTCGAGAGCGTTTTCGACATTCGCGTATGCGGTGATGCGGGAGGTGATGGCATACCATCCGCCAAGATCGGCGCGGACGTAGCCAGCGGCGTGGTTTATGTCGAAGCCGTAGAAATCGTCATCCGGGCGGCGGCCGACGAAGCTTCCACTCAGGTTCCCGCCCCAACGGCTGCCGAGATAAGACAACAGCATGGTGGCAGCGTGTTTGGGGCGGCGCAGCAGCGGTTGTCCGGGATTGTATTGCGAATCGATGGGAGCGGGATCGCTGAGAATCTGCGTGGACGTATAGGTGTATGCCGCCGTGAGCAGCAATCTGGAACGGAGTTTGGCCTGGAGTTCGGTCTCGGCGCCTTGCGCGAATGCCTGATTCACGTTGAAGTACTCGCCTTGAAATGTGGTCTGATTGACCGTCTCGTAGTTGATCTGATCATGAAACAGATTGTTGAAGTAGGTGGCAAGGAAAGCGTATTTACCGTGGAGAAAGTCCTGTTGCATGCCGGCTTCAAAAGCGCGGACCCGCTCCGGTTTGAGGCCGGGATTCGGAATGGAATACGGCAGCCCGGCGAAGGTCTCTTCGAGGCGAGGCTCTTTGAATCCGGTGGCATAGGAAAACCGCAGGCGCGTTCCAGAGAGCCATTCTCCGCCGCGTCGCGCCAGCAGACTTAGAGCGACTCTGGGCACACCGGTGTTGCCGAAGACGCTGCTGTGAACGAAACGTCCGCCGGCGATCGCGGAGAATCTTTTCCAGGTGATCTGCTGTTGCAGGTAGGCGTCCTGATTGAGGCGCTGCCCGGAAGCGGAGGGAGGATAATCCAGATCGCCGACTACGCCGTTTTCGTTTTCGATGCGATATCCGAGGGTGGTGTGAGCCCAGGTTCGCTCGGAGTAATCGCCCTGGTATTCAAATCCCACGCGATTGATGTGATCGTACTCGTGAGATGGAAAATCAAACTGGCCGTAGAGCGGACTCACGCGGTCGGGATCGCCATTCAGATTCACGTCGTTGTAGCGGTAGAGATAATCGAAGGCGGTGAGGCGGTGCTGCCATCCCGAAGGACTTGCTACCGTAAGCTCGGCGCTTCCCAGCAGGCTGTTGAGTTGCGACCATTCGCTGGGATCGGGCGGCAGAGGCTGGGTTACGCCATTGACGTTCACCAGCGGGTCATAGCCGTTGAAGCTCCATTCGCCGGGAACACCGGTGTGGCTATTGGAGTGGCGCATGTGCACGCGCAACGAAACCTTATCGCTCAGGGCAACCCCGACATTTGCACCATCCAGAGAATCGTAATTGGCGTTGTTGATGCCGGAGCCGTCGGTATTGAATTGATCGCCGAAGAGGTTGTAGTCGAAGCGGCCACGAGCTCCGGCTAAGGACGCGTAGCCGTTGGCAGTTGACAAGTTTCCTCCGTCGGCGCCGAACCGGAACTCCGGCAGGGGAGTACTGCCGGTGCGAGTCCAGACCTGCACCACGCTGGTCATGGCGTCGGAACCGTAGAGCGTGCTTTGCGCGCCGCGGAGAAACTCCATGCGGTTGGCTTCGGTGAGCGGGAGTGTGCCAAAGTCGAAAGTGCCGCCGGGTTCGTTGATGGTGACGCCATCGACAATCACTTTGTTGTAGGTGGAATCACCGCCGCGCACGAACAGGGAGGAGAGACCTCCACGCTGCCCTGCGGTGTTGACCACAGCGCCAGGGAGAAAGCGGACGGCATCGCCGGCGGCTACGGGACGCATGGTTTCGAGTTGGGCGTTCTCCAGGGTCGAAATACTGGCACCGGTTTCATCGGCTGGCGCGGGAGTTCTGGTGGCGGTAACGACTACGGTTTCGGACGCGACTGCCAACTGTAGCCGAACTGTGACGACGTCGGGATGAGTGGTGAGATCTTCTATGTAAGGGGCGAAGCCTGGAGCCAGGACTTGAATCTGGTAGTTGCCGGGAGATAAATCGCCGAGCGTAGCGATTCCCTCGGTGGACGTAGTGGCAGTCTTTAGAGGAGCAGCTGTTCCCTTTGAAGACAAAGAAACTTGAGCGCCGCGGACGGCGGCGGATTGGGGGTCGATCACTTTGACCTTGAGGTCGGCAGCGGATGCTGCCGCGAGAGCGACGAGAAGCAAAAGCGAGGCGCAAAGAGCGCGCATAACCATCCTCCTTTTCACGCGAAAGGGGTTAAGGTGGACGGTTTACGCCGGTCTCCTGGCTTTGCGAGTTAGGATGCCTGGTCCTGTTTGAGGGCCGGAGTATCCGGTAGTTGCAGACGGCCTTCCCGGGGATTGCTCCCAGTGACCGGCTGCGATTTTCTCGCTTACAGTTGCGCGGCAGCGCGGGAATTGCACCCGCTTCCCTGTCTATGCCACAAGGCAAAGACGCGCAAACCGAAGGGCATTTCAAAGAACGGAAATACTAGTGTGAGGAATTTACCGGGGCGGGGCGGTAGAAGTCAACTGCGTGCCTGTGAAGTCGGTTCGTAGTAAGAGAATTCGGCACTGCCGACCTTGCTCACATTCTCTTCGGCGAATTCGCGGACGCGGTCGAGAGAATCCTGCAGATCGTGTTGATAGCGATCGAGGTCTTCATCGGTGGCATCTGGCGGGACCACGATTAACTTGCCGAAGCGCAGTAGCACTCGGGAAAACGGCTTGGGGATGAGTAGGCGATCCCAAGTGTTGAGGACCCAGGCCTGGTCGACTGCTATGTGAAACATGCTCACGGGAACACTTGATGAGCTCGCAAGGGCTACGGGGCCGGGCTTTACTTTGTAGCGCGGGCCGCGGGGACCGTCGAGGGTGAAGGCGACGGTCCAGCCTTCCTGGAGGGCGCGACAGAGGCCGAGCAGGGCTGGCACGGCGTTGCGGCTGCTGGATCCGCGGACGGCGGCGAATCCGAATTTGTTGATGATGCGGGCTATGTATTCGCCGTCACGGCTGTTGCTGGTCATCACACGGATGCCGAGATTGCGGAAAATGTAGGTTGCGGGGATGATGCAAGCGTGCCAGAAGGAGCCGATCAGGGGCCGCTGGGCGATCGCTTGCTGCGCACCTTCTTCGCGGGAGACGCAGAGGCGCAGGGTGGGGCTGATGAGGCGGATGAAGCAGTATCCGGCCGACATGATGATGCGCAGTAGGATTCTCTGGCTGAGGGTGAAGTGGCTAGGAGCGGAATTCGCCGCACTGGTGGGTTCACTTGTCGTGTCTTCCGTCACGACGGTTATTGTAGCGGGAACGTGGTGGAGGTGCGCCGCGCTTCGCTCGTTGGACCCCTCAGCTTCTCTCGGGGCAGGCTCTTGAGGCGGCTGTCCCCACATGAGCTGTGGCAAGACTTCCAAATTTCAGCTTAGTTTTCCAGGTAGCCGTCGATCCACTCTTTGACTTTCTGGCGGCGATCGTCGGCGGGATCGAAGCGGACACCGAACGACTTGGTCTTGCGCCAGGTCACTACGCCGCGGACACAGACGCGCGGCAGGGTGAGCAGGGAAAACGAGATCTCGACATTGCTGCCCGAGGGCATATCTTCGGCGCTCTTCAGCGACATGCCGCCGGAACTGATTTCGAGGCTGGAGGCGCTGAGGCGGTGGCGATCCTGGCTGACGACGGTGACCTCGGTCATGATTGGGATGCGCGCGTAGCGGCGGAATTCGTGGAGCACCAGCATGTGGGTGGCGCGAACCAGCTTGAGTGCCGAGGGCCGCTCTAAAGGCTCGTGGAACATGGCATTGATGCCGTACTTGGAATAGCGCATGGACTCCTGCGCGCTGCCGCCGAGTCCGTAGAGCACGAGGCGGCTGTTGGAGGCGGAAGTGCGAGCGGCCTCCATGACCGCTTCTGCGCCCGGCCCCAGGTGGAGAACGCAGGCTTCGAATTTCTCCTGGCGCAGGCGCTCGGCCGCGCCAGAGGAGACGAGCACGGTCTCGATGCCGAACTGGCGGAAGCACTCGGTAAGCAACGCCCGGGAAGACTCTTTGACGTCGACCAGGGCAACGCGAGCGGCTACCTTCTTGGTTGAGGGAGTGAGTGCTGGGGCAGTACCGAAGGCTTTTTCCATGTCAGAGGGCCGTTTCCAGTACGAAAGTTTATTGTGGCTTGGCAGGGATGAGATGGAAAGACCCTTAAAGGGCAGTCGGGGGGTACAAAAGTGTCATTACCTTAGGTGGACTGGTGGGTGGAAGCCGGGACAGGCTGAGAAGCTATGCGGCTAGAGCCTGAAATGGCGCCGCAGGGTATGGCGTGGTGTGTGCCTATGCCTGGTTATATCGGCCATCGGGGAGCCACTTGTTGAAATTGCCTTCTGAGTCATATACTCGGCCCGGCGTTAAGAAGACAAGTCCGGGCAAAGGGAAGGGCGAGGTCAAACAATCATGAACTGGAAAAGTAAACTGGTCCTTGGCATGCTCACCGCGCTGGCGATGATGCTGCTGACTTATGCGCTGCCCAGAGGAGGCACATTGCGCGATGCCGCCCTGGTGCAGTTTCCCGTCACGGTTGGAATATGGGCAATCTTTGTTTTGCTTTTCGTGAAGCTGAAATAGGCCTGGGGCCGGAGCGCGAGGTCGGAGTCCAACCTGTTGGCTCAGGCGTGGGCCACGGCAGCCAGGAGCGGCCGTGGCGGCCCGTCCGCGACCGGTAACTCGATGGTTACGCGGGCACCGTGCGGCTTCACGTTTTCAATCCTGAGATCTCCGCCGCGTTCCTTGACGATCCCGTAACAGACGCTCAACCCGAGTCCGGTTCCTTTGCCTACAGGTTTCGTCGTGTAGAAGGGATCAAGGGCGCGGTTCAGGTTGCCAAAGCCGGGGCCGGTATCTTCTACTTCGATCACTGCCCGCAGGCCGCGCTGGTAGGCACGAATGCTGATCTGCCGGGTGCCCTCTATTCCCTCCAGAGCATCGCTGGAATTGTTGAACAGATTCAGCAGGATCTGTTTGATTTCGTCCTCATTCACTGCCACAGATGGTAAGTCCGGTGCGATGACGAGTTCCACATGAACGTTGCGGGTGCGGGTGTAGTATTCGCGAAGAGCCAGCACCTCCTGCACGACCGGAGAGAGTTGTACCGCGTTGGTGTCGCGGGCACTCTGGCGTGAAAATCCAAGCAGGTTTTCGATAATCCGTTTCATGCGGCGGGCCTCACTGAGCAGCCTGGTGAGTTGATCGCGAGCACGCGGCGCGGCAACGGCATCGCCGATGAGTTCGCCGTATCCCATGATGACGGTCAGAGGATTATTGAGTTCATGGGCCACTCCTGCCAGCAGTTGCCCCAGGGCAGCTAGTTTTTCCGACCAGACCAGCTGCATGTGCAAGGCCTTCAGTTCGACGGCTACCGCCAGGTCGGCTGCGAGCATTTCGATGTGGGACAATTCGAGGGCATGGACCGGATTCGGATTCCGCGGCGCAGTCAATCGGATGCACCCCAGGCATGCGCCTCCCGCCGAGCAAAGTGGAATCAATAGTTCTTCGCCGTTGACTTCCTCGGCGATCCGCCAGCGCGTATTCGGGTTCTCGCGTAATGCCAACGGGATGGCTTCCCGGGAGGGCAGTACGTACGAATTCTTCCCCATGAGCCGCGCCTGGGAACACAAAGTCTTGATGTGATCGAGTGTCCAGTCCTGGGTTTGGGTCTGGAGTCTCCGCAAAGACCCTGATGACAGCCCGCTGGAGCCAGCCACCCGCAACCGGCGCTCGGCATCTTCGAGTTGGACCACTGCCACGCTGAAGTTGCTGACTTCAGTGATTGCCGAAGCGATGGCGGGGCACATAGTGTCAGGCCGGGCGCCACTCAAGAGGCGGGAAGTGATCGCCGAGAAACGTTCCAACTGGCGGTTGAGCACTTCTGCTTTCCGTTGCATGCCGGCGATCGATTCTGACTTGTCTTCCACCACGGCCAGAATCATTCCAAAAGCGACGAAGAGCTTAGGAGCGTTCCATAATTCTCCCGGAATGATCAGGTTCGGAGCAAGACGATCGATGAGCAAGCCGATGGGAAACACGGCTCCCCAGCTGAGGAATCCGCCAGCGATAGTCAGAATGGCAGGCGACGCTCGGCGGTGGTTGCGGCAAATGAACACACCCGCCAGACCAAACCCGATGCCGAGCAGCGCAACGGTGCCTTCGTCAAAGGAGCCGCGGAGAGCGGCACGAATGGCCCACACTCCAGCAAACGAGCACAGGAAGGTTGCGGCCGCCACATGCACAGAAAACTTTTTGTTCATGCGGACGAAGAAGCACACCGCTCCTCCGAAGCAGGCAACCAGACACAAGACATAAACCCAGCGCGAGTGCACCTCGTAGCAGGTGCAGGCCACGTACACCACCGAAGGCATGCCCAGCACGAGAAGCAAGAGCGTTCGCCTGGCGTAATCTTCCACCACCAGCGAGACCGAGACCAGAAAACTGACCGCAGCCGCTTGCAGCGACGCGGTGTCGATGGCCAACAGAAAGGAACTGACGGAGCCGCGGTCCGGTTCCAGCAACTGTGCCAGGAAATGCGTGAACACCAGAGTCCATCCCACCGTCCAGAGGGTCAGGCGGGGGCTGCGCGCGTGGCGCTTCAGGCAGACAAAAATGATGACCAGCACGCCTACGGTCAAGAATGTCGGAATTTTTTCGAGTACACCCATCAAAGGTTACGTTGGGGGGGAGAAACGCGTCTCGCCGGTAACCAACCGTAACCAATCCGAACGGCCAGGGTCAACGCCCAGAACGTGCCATCAGAGTGGCACGAAAGTGGGCAGCGCATTTCCAGGATGGCTGGATTTTCCAGTGCGATTAGCGGCGGTGGTGGAAGAACGCCGCCAACAAACACGAGGTCTGCACTGCGCTGCCGTTACGAATCCCGACACGACTCGCGATCAATGACTCCTACTCCGACCAGCGGCGGAAGAGCAGCGCTCCGTTAGTCCCACCAAAGCCAAAAGAATTCGACATGGCGTATTCGAGTTTCGCCTTGCGGGCGTGATTCGGGACAAAATCCATTCCGGCGGTTTCCGGGTCCTGGCTTACCAGGTTGATGGTGGGAGGCAGGATCTGATCGCGCAGGGCCAGGACCGTGATGCCGGCTTCGAGGCCGCCAGCGCCCCCAAGAAGATGGCCGGTCATGGATTTGGTGGAGCTGACGGGAAGCTTGTGCTCGCCAAAGAAGTTGCGGATGGCGTGAGCCTCAAGCGTGTCGCCAATGGGCGTGGACGTGCCGTGGGCATTGACGTAGTCGACCTGATTGGGACTGATGCCGGCGTCGCGCGCGGCGTTGCGCATGACGCGGAATCCGCCTTCGTGCTCGGGAGCTGGCTGGGTCATGTGATAGGCGTCGCCGGACATGCCATAGCCGGCAACTTCAGCGAGAATGGGAGCGCCGCGCCTCCTGGCGTGCTCGAGTTCTTCGAGCACAAGGATGCCCGCACCCTCACCCATGACAAAGCCGTCGCGATCCTGATCCCAGGGACGGCTGGCCTTCTCGGGATCGTCGTTGCGGACGGAAAGGGCGCGCATGGCGGCAAATCCGCCAACGCCCATCGGAGTGATGGCCGCCTCGGAGCCGCCGGCGACCATCACGTCGGCGTCATTGTGCTGGATGATGCGGAAAGAATCTCCGATGGAGTGGGCGCTGGTGGTGCAGGCAGTGGCCGTAGCCTCATTGGGTCCCTTGGCCCCGAAGCGCATGGAAACGTGGCCGGCGGCAAGATTGATAATGGCCGCTGGGATAAAGAACGGGGAAATCTTGCGCGGGCCGCCTTCCATGAGGGCGACATGTTCCCGCTCGATGATGTCGAACCCTCCGATTCCGGACCCGATGTGCACACCGACGCGTTCGGCGTTTTCGGGAGTGATCTGCAAGGCCGACATTTTGAACGCTTCATCCGCGGCGGCGATGGCAAGATGGATGAAGCGTCCCATCTTCTTGACTTCTTTTTTCTCGATGAAGTTGAGCGGATCGAAGTTCTTGACCTCGGCGGCGATCTGGCAGGCAAACTTGCTGGAGTCAAACTGGGTGATACGAGCGACGCCGCTTTTGCCGGCGAGCACGGCCTGCCACACTTCTCCGGTGGTGTTTCCCACGCCGCAGATTAGGCCGATGCCGGTAACTACGACCCTTCGTCCCAAACTACTTGCCGCCTTTCGAATGCTTGGAGATGTAATCGATGGCGTCCTGCACGGTGCGGATCTTTTCCGCGTCCTCGTCGGGGATTTCGATGTCGAAGCCTTCTTCGAAAGCCATTACCAGTTCGACAGTGTCCAGGGAATCTGCGCCCAAGTCGTCCACGAACGACGCGCTGGAGGTGACCTCGCCCTCGTCCACACCCAACTGCTCTACGATGATCTGCTTTACCTTCTCGTCAACGGCTGCCATGTTTCTCCTCGCTTAAACTCGATTTGATTTGTAATCCGATGCCCGGGATTCGTTATCGCGGGTGCTGCCACACAGAAAATAGGCGAACGTGTAGTGTAATGGTCCGGGTAAATGGCTGTAAAGGAAGCGCAGGCTGGTGAGGCCGACGCTGTGTTATACCTTCAGCATCCTAAACGTGGCCGCTTGTAGCGGTCAAACCACATGCGTGCTGTCGTGCAGCGGGTAAGCCGCGCCCAAGTTACGGTGAACGGAGAGATCACAGGCCAGATTGGCCTGGGGCTGCTGGTTTTGCTGGGTGTCGGGCGGGAGGATACTCAGGCCGATGGGATCTACCTGGCGGGAAAAATCTGCGGCCTGCGCGTGTTTGAGGATGACGAGGGAAAAATGAACCGCAGCGTGCAGGACGTTGGCGGCAGCGTGCTGGCGGTTTCGCAGTTCACGCTGTATGGAGACGTGAGGCATGGCAAGCGTCCATCGTTCGACGCGGCAGCGCCTCCGTACGAAGCACGCCAGCTCTACGAGTTCTTTGTGGAGCAGATTCGCGCCGCCGGGCTGCGCTGCGAAACCGGACGCTTTCAGGAAATGATGAAGGTGGAACTGGTCAATGAGGGGCCGGTGACGATTTTGCTGGATTCGGGGAAGGGGTTTTAGGAGCGTCGAGGTCGTCTACGTCGCGCTGGTTTCCAGCAGCGGATCAGCCTGTTCCCGCGCAAGATCGGCCATCTCCAGTTGAAGATTGCCGGGGTTGGTGGCATAGGCCAGTCCAGTGTCGAGGTCGAGAACGCCTTCGCGGATTAGTCTCTCAATGTCGCCGTCGAAGTGCTGCATGCCCTCCTGGCCACCGACGCGCATCGCATCCAGCAAGGTCTTGCCTTCGCCTTCGCCTTTTTCCACGTACTCGCGAGTGCGCAGAGTGGACTTCAATATCTCGATGGCAGCCACACGTCCACTCCCACCCTTACGGGGGATGAGTCTCTGGGAAATGATGTAGCGAAAACTCTTGGCCAGGCGGTTGCGCAGGGTGTGTTGTTCGGCCATGGGGAAGACGCCGACGATTCTCTCCACTGTCTTCGAGGCGTCGATGGTATGGAGTGTGGAGAGGACGAGGTGACCGGTTTCTGCCGCTTCCATTGCGATCTCGATGGTTTCGCGGTCGCGCATTTCTCCTACAAGGATCACTTTCGGAGCCTGGCGCAGCGCCGCTCTTAGGGCAAGCGCAAAGCTGGGGGTATCGGCGTGCAATTCACGTTGGTGAACAATGCAGTTTTTGTGGGGATGGAGGAACTCGATGGGATCCTCGATGGTGAGCACGTGATAGGACTGCTCTTTATTAATTTTGTCGATAATCGCGGCCAGGGTCGACGACTTGCCGGAGCCGGTGGGGCCGGTGACCAACACGATTCCATTGCGCAGCTCCACAATCTTGCTTAACTCGGAAGGCAAGTTCAGCGATTCGAAGTCCGGGACCTTGCCGGGAATTACCCGCATGACAACGGCGCAGGTGCCGCGCTGCATGAAAATGTTGACTCGAAACCGGCTTGAACCCGGCAAACTGTAGGACACATCGCACGATCCGAGTTCCTTCAAATTCTCGGTTGCATGCTGGTTGTTGCCGATCAAGTCCGCGGCAATGCGCCGGGTATCTTCGCTCGTAAGCGGACGTGCCGCTCCGGCAGGGGCTAGTCTTCCATTGATTTCCACCAGGGGCGGCTTTCCGGGCGAAAAAAAGAGATCGCTGACCTTCGCCGTAGTTCGTAGCATCGCCGCCAGGAGCTCAGGAGTCGACATCGGGGCAGCAGCGGGGGCAGCGGCGGTAGCGGCCCGCGCAGCGGCGGGAACGGCACTCGGTGGAGGATTCACGGGGGAAGACATATAGAGGAGGTCCTAACTCTCGCTTTTGTCCTGATCCTATAACAGCCCCGATCAAATTCAGCGGGGTTCCGGCCTCGCATCCGTTACCTAGGTCACGCGGGCTTGGACTTGGGAAGAGTCTGCGCCGCGCGGCCGCGACGTCTCCAACGCCACCCTTATTCAGCGGGCCTCGAGAATTGCGTCGGCTACCTGGGCGGCCTCTACGGCAGCCTTTACATCGTGCGTTCGCAATATATGCGCGCCCTTGAGAATCAGCACAGTGTGAGCGGCGAGATTTCCGTAAAGCCGGTCTGCAACTAGAGCGTCTTTTCCATCTTTTGCCAGCATACGGCCGAGGAACGATTTTCTCGACGTTCCCGCCAATAGCGGGAACCCGAGCGATTGCAGTTCCTGAAAGCGAGCCAGCAAGGGATAGTTCTGATCGAAGTTCTTTCCGAAGCCAAAACCGGGATCGAGCACGATCCTTTCGCGGCGAACTCCGGCCAGCACCGCGGCTTCCACCCATTCTCGGAGTTCGCGCTTGACCAGGAGAACTATATCGCCGGGCGGCGGGAGGGTGCGCCACTCCTCGGGACGGCCGCGCATGTGCATCAGAACGGCGCCGCATTTTATTTCGGAAATCGTCCGGGCCATCTGCGAATCCCAGCGCACCCCGCTGACATCGTTGACGATCTCGGCTCCGGCCGCGACCGCGGCTCGTGCGACGCTGGCTTTGTAAGTGTCAATGGAGACCACCGCATCCGGGCGCAGCTTCTTGAGCGATGCGATCACAGGCAACACGCGCCGCAGCTCTTCTTCCGCGCTCACGACGACCTTGGCAATTGGAGAACTGCCGGAAGTCTTAGGTTCCTTTTCCTGACCTTCAAGCGACGGAGACACGGCGCCGACGCTGGCTCCGGGGCGAGTGGATTCTCCGCCAACGTCGATGATGTCGGCCCCTTCATCGAGTAACTGGAGAGCGTGGTCGGCGGCTTTGCCGGAATCAAAGTAGAGGCCTCCGTCAGAGAAAGAATCCGGAGTGACGTTGACGACGCCCATGATCAGCGTGCGCTTGCCCAGTTCCAGAGTGCGCGTGCCGAGGCTCCATTGAAAGACAGCTCTCATGCGGCAGATTCTAAATGAAAGGAGAGTGCGGAGAAGTGAAGATAAAAGGAGACGGCCGAGTTCAAGCGTGCTGTCTGGCGGCGAAGCGGTGAAAATCCCATTACCTTCGCCGGACCGCAGCCTCTCGCGTGCGCATGGTTCGAAGCGCGCCCGGACCTGTGCCGGTCGGCGGTTTGCGCATTCCGTCCAACAGGTCCTTGAGCACCACCGCGTTGTTATGCGTCTCGTTCTTCGAAGCAAACAAGAGCGTGAGGCGTTTTCTCTTGTGGGCCAACTGGTAGAGCTTCTGCAGATCTTTTTCAGCTTCGGGACGCGCCAATTCTTTCAGATAGCGCTTGCGAAAGACTGGCCATCGCTCAGGCTGCGCGTGCATCCATTTGCGCAATTCGTTGGAGGGAGCAAGATCGCGCAGCCACTCGTGCATGGCGATCTCAGACTTTCGAAGACCACGCGGCCACAGGCGATCCACGAGAACACGCGCTCCGTCGGAGCGCGACACCGATTCGTAGACCCGCTTGACCGCGACCGGCATGGCTTTGCAGCTTTCCTCTATCATTGTAAGACGAGTAAGATTGCCGCGGCTGTGGGAAACCGGGCATAAATAGGCCCGGTGGATTGATAGTGACGGTAAGTAGAGATGCGCATGATCAAAGGGACCGAACGGCAGCGTAACCACCGGATCACGATAGACCTCCGGCGCTGGATTGCGGCGGGCCTCACCACCTGCCTTGCATTCGCTACACTTGCGAGTTGTGACGTGGAGCGCCGTAAGTCAGACGCGGAACTCGGCCTCAACGCCCAGCAGTCCGCCGGACGCAAGATTTATGACAACTACTGCGACCGCTGCCACCGGCCCGATTCCACTAAAGGCAAAAAGGGGCCCGGATTGAAGGGCGTTTTCCAACATCAATATCTCCCTAAGACGGGATTGCCTGCGAATGATGAACGCGTAGGCGACATTATCCGCAACGGTCGTCCCGATATGACGGGCTACGGCCAGGTGCTGAGCGCACAAGACATGCAGGATCTGCTGGCCTACCTGCACACGCTGTAGCGGACGAATCGGCCGTGCGGAGTTCATTCTCTTCGTGGGATAATCTCGGGGTGAAAACCGCAGCGCCATCGGAGCTTTTCCGCAAGCTTCCTTCTGTGGACGATGTGATGCACCTCCCCGCCGTTCGTGCACTGGCGGCGAGTTATGGCCATGATTCCGTGGTAGACGCGGCGCGCCTTGTGCTGGCGCGGCTGCGGGAGGAAATTGCATCAGGACTGCTGGACGATGACGCGCTGGCCCTTGCGCTATCCGGCTTGGTGGGCGGGGTGGAGAACCAGCTTCGCCAGGCGCTCAGCTACTCTCTGCGGCCGGTGATCAATGCCACCGGTGTCATCTTGCATACCAACCTTGGCCGCGCTCCGCTGGCGGAGGCGGCGATCGAGCACATCCGCGAGACTGCCGCGAGTTACAGCAATCTGGAGTTTGATCTCGCCGCTGGCACACGAGGCAAGCGGGATGTGCACGTGGACCGCCTGTTTCAGCGCTTGCTGGATGAAGAAGTGAATGGCCGGGGAGTAACAAGCGCGGAGGCGAGGAGACAGAAACCGCCATCGGTCTCCACCATCGTCGTCAACAACAATGCGGCGGCTGTGCTGCTGGCGCTGAACACCATCGCAGAGGGCGGAGAAGTCATCGTCTCGCGCGGCGAACTGGTGGAGATCGGCGGCTCGTTCCGCATTCCAGACGTGATGGCCAAGTCGGGCGCAATCCTGCGCGAAGTTGGCACGACGAACCGTACCCGCACCTCCGACTATGAAGGCGCCATCACCGAACGAACACGGCTTTTGCTGCGAGTGCACCGCTCAAACTTCGAGATCACCGGTTTTACGGGACAGGCCTCTACCGGTGAACTCGTGGCGCTGGCGCGCCGACGCGGGATTCCGCTGATGGAAGACCTGGGCAGCGGAGCGCTTCTTGACCTGCGCTCGATCGGAATTGGCGGCGAACCGGGCGTGCTGGACAGCCTGCGCAGCAGCGTCGACATCGTCACGTATAGCGGCGACAAGCTGCTTGGCGGTCCGCAGGCGGGGTTGATCAGCGGGAGTGCAGAGTTGATTGCGCGCATGCGATCCAATTCGCTGTTCCGGGCATTGCGCGTGGACAAGCTGATCTATGCCGCGCTGGAAGCGACTCTGCTTGCCTACGCGCGGCGCGATCACGATGCGATTCCAACGCTGCGCATGATGCGGCTTTCGAAAGAAGCGATCGGCGAGCGGGCCGAAGCGCTGGCTGCGCAAGTCAATGCCCCGAAGGTGAAACTCGAAGTCATCGATGGGGAATCCATCCTGGGCGGCGGCGCCGCGCCATCGTCTGTTCTTCCTACGCGTTTGCTGGCGCTCACCTGTGAAGGCTTGAGGGCCGACGAACTAGCCGCCCGCCTGCGCGGGTCGGAGCCTCCGATCATTGCCCGAGTCGACGAAGGCCGCGTGTTGCTGGATTTGCGGACGGTGTCTTCGGGTCAGGATGCCGCCGTGGTGGCAGCCCTCAGCCGCATCGTGGCGTGACCTTTTCGCATCGAAGCGTTATTGGCTCTTCTTTACACAATTGGACACTCCACGCGCCCGCTCGACGAACTGGTCGAGGCGCTGCATGCCCACTCGATTCAGACTCTCGTGGATATCCGTGCCTTTCCTATGTCGCGGCGGCTCCCGCAATTCAATCGCGAATCCCTGGAAAGCAGTTTGCCGGCGGCTGGAATCCGCTATGCCTGGATGAAAGGGCTGGGTGGTTACCGCAAGAAGATTCGCGAAGAGTCTCCACACATCGGACTTCGCAACGACAGCTTCCGGAATTACGCCGACTACATGCTGACCGCGGAATTCGAAAGCGCAATGGCCGAACTGGTTGCGCTTGCCGAGGCCTCAGGCACTGCCTATATGTGTGCCGAGCGCGTATATTTCCGCTGCCACCGCATGCTGGTCTCGGATTGGTTGGTGGCGCACGGACATGAGGTGATGCACATTGATGGAGCTGGCCCGCTCAAGCCGCATCGCCTGACTGCGGAAGCGCGCATGGTGAACGGCGAACTGATTTACCGTGGCGACCGCCTGCTGTAGAGTATCGAAAATATGATCGTCGGCACCGGCATTGACATTGCGGAGGTTCCGCGGATCCGGCAGTCGATCGCGCGCTTTGGCGATCGCTTTCTGCGGCGCATCTATACCGCGGGAGAAATCCGCTACTGCGATTCCAAGGCGAATCGCGTGGAGCGCTATGCCGCACGCTTCGCCGCCAAGGAAGCAGCCATGAAGGCCCTAGGCACGGGCTGGAGCCGCGGCGTGCGCTGGCGCGATTGCGAAGTGGTCCGCGCACCGGGCGGACGTCCCACCATAACTTTTCACGGCAAAGCCGGCGAGCATGCCACCAGGCTGGGCGTGAAGAATGCCGCACTATCGCTTTCTCACACCGCGGAGCAGGCCATCGCCCAAGTGATCCTCGAAAGCTAGGCCGGGGAATGGCGCACTGCGGCGTGCCTTCTGCTAGACTGGCGCATTCCATTTCATCATGTCTGCGACCATTCAGGCTGCCATGCCGGTTTCTACGTCCAGCGAGATTCCTGACTCCACGCTTCTCGCGGGTTTGGGGCTCACCAGTTTTGCGGCATTGTTGCTGGAGCTGGCGCTCACTCGGTTGTTCTCGGTGGTGCTCTTCTATCACTTCGCGTTTCTCGCGATTTCCATTGCGCTGCTGGGACTGGGCGCGGGCGGGGTGTTTGCCTATCTGCTGAAGCGGCGCCTGGCGCGCCTGCCTACGCGCATTCTGGCGGCGCGCCTGTGCACGGTCAACGCAGTGCTGGTCCTGGCCGTGTTGGAGGTCGTGCTGCACGTGCCGGTGGCGCTCACGGTGACGGGAAAAAACTTTCTGCATCTGAGCATTCTCTATCTCGCCGCGGCGGTGCCCTTCTTCCTGACTGGATTGCTGTTCTCAGCCGTCTTCGCGCGCGAGACTTGGCGCGTCCCCCGGCTTTACGGAGCGGATTTGAGCGGCGGAGCGCTGGCGTGCCTGGCCGTGGTACCCCTGCTCAACTGGATCGGCGGCCCGAATACGATTCTCGCAGCCGCGGTGATGATGGCTGTAGCCGCTGTGGTCTGGTCCGTATCTTCAAGAGCGCGCGTGGCGGCGGCCGCTCTGGCGGCTGCATTCATCGTACTGATCGCGGCAAACCACTCGAACCGTTTGATTGACGTGGTCTACGCCAAGGGCAAGTTTCGCGACCCGGCGTGGGTGGAATTTGCGCGCTGGAACGCGCTGTCGCGCGTGGAAGTGGATCGCCAGGGACAGGCCAAGGCGATCGTCATCGACGCCGACGCTTCCACCTACATTATGAATTGCGACCTGGCGCACTGGCACGACACCGACTGGGAGGGTGACTTAATGTCAGCTCCGCCGGCCTTGGCCAACGTCCTGCGCCCGCACGGGGAGTTCGCCATTATCGGGCCGGGCGGTGGAGTAGACGTGCTGCGGGCGGTGGCGAACGGCAGCCCCAGCGTGACCGGCATCGAGATCAATCCCATCATTGCGAACACCATCATGCGCGGGCGCTATGCCGATTACGCGCAGCATCTCTATGAACGGCCCGAAGTACATATTCACGTAACTGACGGCCGCTCCTACCTGCGCTCCACGCCACAGCAGTTCGACGTCGTGCAGATGACGCTGGTAGACACCTGGGCCTCAACCGCAGCCGGCGCTTTCGCGCTGAGTGAAAACAATCTCTACACTGTGGAAGCTTTCCGGGAATATTTTGAGCATCTCAAACCGGACGGCATGGTTGCCATCACCCGCTGGGAATTCCGCCAGCCGCGGGAAGCACTGCGCGTGGTTGCAGTGGCGATGGAAGCGTTGCATGGTCTGGGCGTGGCTAATCCCGCGCGTAACTTCATTGTGGCCTCGCAAGGCGCGCTCGATGAAGACGGGATCCCGGTGGTGGTACTGGCCAAGAAGACCGCTTTTACCGCCGAGGAAGAGTCTGCGGTGCAGGCTCATTTTGACGATTATGACGAACTCCATCCGCTCTATTTGCCGACAGAGCCGGGCCATAGTCCGTTTGCGGATCTGATCGCCAGCAACGACCCTTACCGGTTTGCACAGGGTTACGCCTACAATGTGGCTCCGGTCAGCGACAACGCGCCGTTTTTCTTCTTCACGCTCAAAGTCGGTCAAGTCCTCGGCCAGCAGGGGCTGCGGAATGGAATTGACTGGAAGGTGAACCTGGGAGTGCTGGTTCTCCTGCTTGTGCTGGTCATCTCTCTGGCCGCCGTGCTGGGCTTCCTGATCCTGCCGCTGGCGCTTCAGGGAGGCCGCCACTCGCCGCTTCCACTGCTTTATTTCGTGGCAGTGGGCCTGGGGTACATCCTGGTGGAGATTGCATTCATCCAGCGCTTCGTGCTTTTTCTCGGACATCCGACGTATGCGCTGACCGTGGTCATTTTTCTGCTGATGCTATCGAGCGGCGCTGGGAGCCTGGTTTCGCGCCGCTGGCTTCCCCGCACTGAACTGGCCTGGATGCCGCTGCTGCTGGTGATCATCGCGCTCGTCGCCCACGTATTTCTCCTTCCTCACGCACTGGCCGCTTGGGTAGGATTGAGATTTGTGTATCGCCTGGTAATCAGCGGCCTGCTGCTGGTGCCGCTGGGCTTCGTCATGGGAATGCCGTTCCCCACGGGCTTGCGCGCACTGGCCGCGGGCCCGGTCGTCGACGTACCCAGCGGGGCGACTGCCGCTGACAATGCCGTGGAGTGGGCCTGGGCGATGAATGCCGCTGCCAGCGTGCTGGGTTCTGTGCTGGCCATGGTAATCGCGATCCAGTTTGGCTTGAACGTGACCCTGGCGTGCGGCGTTGCGGCCTACCTGCTCGCCCTGTTGCTGCTGCCAGCACTTCGGCCGCAACACACTTAGGGCGCGGGCTGCAGTTTTGTTATGATGCTGCGAGGGGCAGCTAGAGTTGAGGAGTTGTTCCGCGCGCCGCCGGAAATAACGATAACGCAGATTGCGGTTTGAGGAAATCCTTTGCCGAGCCAGCAGCAGATCAAGTGGTCGCAACTTCGCGTCGGCCTTACGGTGATCTTCGCCAGCCTGGTGTTGGCCTTGCTTCTGTTTCTCATGTCCGGCGGGATCAGCGGCCTGTTCTCCAAGCGAATCACGCTGGTGTCATTCTTCGATAACGCGGAAGGGCTCCGCGAGGGAGCGCCGGTGCGGCTCAGCGGCGTGGATATCGGCAACGTTTCGAACATTCGCGTTGTCCCCGATAAAGATAAACAATCCACACCCGTCGAAGTAATCATGAAGGTCACCACGAAATACAGCTTCAACCTGCGCCGCGATTCGGTAACTTCTCTCGACACCGCCGGAGTTCTGGGCGAAACGTATCTGGATATCGACAGCTCGCTGGCCACCGGCCCGGTGGCCCAGGACGGCGACACGCTTAAGACGCACACCCATCCGGATTTCAACGAGGTAGTGCGCTCCAGCCAGAGCACGCTGGAGAACATGGACGCCCTGCTCAAGCGCGCCGACCGCATCCTGGCCTTCGCGGAAAGTGGCAAGGGCTCCCTCGGCAAGTTGATTTACGATCCCACCCTGTACGACCGCTTCTCGCAGACGGTTGCAGAGCTCAAGAGCGTGGTCGACGATATCGCCAAGGGACAAGGTAGCCTGGGCCAGTTGATCAGTAGCAACGATGCCTACAACAAGTTCGTCGCCACCCTCGACAAGATGAACGCCGTGGCGGACGACCTGCAACAAGGCAAAGGCACAGCGGGAAAATTCCTGAAGGATCCAACTCTCTACAACAACGCCAACGACACAGTCGCCAACCTGAAGCAAGTGAGCGAAGACCTCAATGCCGGCAAGGGGACGGCGGGAAGGTTGCTCAAGGACGAGGAACTGGCAAAGAAGATCGACACGACCATGACCAAGCTTGCGGCACTGACCAGCGAACTCGAGGCGGGCCAGGGGTCAGCGGGAAAACTGCTCAAGGACGAGGCGCTCTACAACAATGCCAACCAGATGCTGGAGGAGAGCCGGAACCTGGTAAAGGCGATTCGGGAGAATCCCAAGAAGTATCTCAGCATCAAGCTGCACATTTTCTAGTTCACACCTGCGGGCAGGCAGAAACCAAGGTCCTTCGCTGCGCTTGGGATGACAATTCTGCCGGGGGTGGTTTCAGTGCTCCCCGATGCCGAAAACCGCGCCCAGCAGCAGGATTGCAAGCACTCCAAACGAGATTGCCCCGTACTTCCAGTCCTTTTCGCGCAGAAAGAGAACACCCGCTACCGCAACACGTACCACCGGCGTAGCCAGCATCAGGAGCACGCCGGCGCGTTCGATCTCTCCTGGAATGCTGCCGTGGACGAAAAGTCCCACCAGCAATCCAGCCAGCATAATGATGAAACAGCCGAAGGCGCCCACGCGCAACACCAGGGCCACCACGCGATCGAAGGCCGGTTCCCGGAGCTGGCTCACGCGGCGCCTCCCGTGAGCAAGTGTACAAACAGATGTCCGGCGAGATAGAGCATGATGCCAACCAGCAGATAGACAACGTATTTCGTGTGAATGCGTGGCGCCATGCGCGCCCCCAGCAAAGAGCCCAGGAACACGCCCACAGCCAGCGGGGCGGCAATCCCCACCAGGATGTCTCCCCGGCGGTAATAGACGAGGGCGCTGGCCGCCGCCGTAACTCCGATCATGAAATTCGACGTGGCCGTGGCCACCATCAGCGGAACATTCATGAAGATGTACATCACCGGAACTTTGATGGGACCTCCGCCGATGCCAAGTAAACCGGAGAGTCCGCCTGCGATTAGAGACGCCCCCAAGCCGAGTGGATAGCGCAGTGGCTCATACGGTGGAATCACAGTCTCACCGTTGTTTTGAGCGGGAGCTTCTTCCTGATCTTTTACTTTGCCGCCGCGCAACAGAATGATGAGCGAGCTGTACAACAAGAAGCCGGCAAACAGGCCCTCAAGAAGATTGCGATTAAAGTAGCTGACCAGATAGGCGGTAACGGCCGCGCCAAAAGACGTTGCCAATTCGAGCGTCATCCCGAGTCGAATGTCAGTGGTGTGGCGCTGGAGGTGGACGGAGGAGCTCGCCGCCGAGGTGGTGATCACGGCCACCAGACTCGTGCCAATGGCCTGGCGGATGGGGATTCCAAAATGCAATGCGAGGATGGGCGAAAGCAGAATGCCGCCGCCGATGCCGGTCATGGCTCCCAGCAAGCCTGCGAAGAAGCCGAGCAGCACCAGGAGAACACTCAACATGCCGCGTCTAGGACACCACCCGCGCAGCGGATGTAGACTCGGCCTGCTCGTGCGCGTGATAGCTGGAGCGCACCAGCGGTCCGGACTCGACGTGGCGGAAGCCGAAGCGCAACGCCTCCTGCCGCAACTCGCGGAATTCCTCAGGCGTGTAGAACCGGGCTATGGGCAGGTGGTCGCGCGAGGGGCGGAGATACTGACCCACGGTAAGAATGTCAACGCCGCGGCCACCGAGGTCGCGGAACACCTCAACCAGTTCTTCCGTGGATTCGCCGAGTCCCACCATCACTCCGCTCTTCGTCACCATGCCGGGAGAGAACTTCTTGGCATTTTCCAGCAGCGTGAGGCTGCGTTCGTAACGGGCTCCGGAGCGCACCGCGCGGTAAAGACGAGGCACGGTTTCGGTGTTGTGATTGAGAACGTCGGGCCGCGCCTCGAGCACAATCTTCAGCGGTTCTTCGAGTCCTTGAAAGTCAGGAATCAGCACCTCGATGCGGCAATCCGGAATCAGCTCGCGAATCTCGCGAATGGTCTCGGCGAAAACTCTGGCGCCACCGATGTTGTCATCGTCACGATTCACGCTGGTCACAACGGCGTGCTTCAGACCCAGCGTGGCCACAGCTTCAGCCACGCGGCGCGGTTCGTCCCAGTCGATAGGCTCGGGCCGGCCCTTAGGCACGGCGCAGAATCCGCAGCGCCGGGTGCAGATGTCACCCAGCAGCATGAAAGTCGCGGTCTTGTGATTCCAGCACTCGCCGATGTTGGGGCACTGGGCAGACTCGCAGACGGTGTGCAGCCCCAACCCGCGCGCCAGCTTCTTGAGGTTGTGAAAGTTCTCTCCAACCGGCGCTTTGGCTCGGAGCCAGTCGGGTTTTGGCATCCGCAGCGGCGGCCCCAGGTCGATCTGAATCAGTTGAGAACTTCCTGCCATCGCTTCGATTCTACCAGTTCAGCTTGGTTTCAAGCGGTCGGCGCCGCCAGCGCGGCGGCGCGCCTAACTAAGTCGGATGCCTTGATTCGCCGGCAGAATTGTTCAAAGCCGGCTCGCGGTTGTTGCCAGCGAAGATCGTCGACGGTATCAAACACCGGCACGTCGAGTCGCAAGGTAGCGAGCGTGCGAAATAACAGCGCGTCATTCCATCCCGAGAACAGCGATTCGGAAAGTGGGCGAGCCCTGCGGATAGAGGGATGCCATTGCCGCCAATCCTTGGGAATGTCTTCCAGATGCGGATACTGGGAAAACGCGAGAGCCGCTGCTTTCTGCCCCCATCCCGGCAAGCCGGGAAAGCCATCCGCACTGTCGCCGACCACGGCCAGGTAGTCGGGAATCGATTCGGGCTTCACGCCAAACTTAGCCACCACTCCGGCTTCATCGCGCACCAGGTCATGCCTGCGGTCCAGTTGCACCACGCGCGTGCCCACAACACTCTGGCAGAGATCTTTGTCAGGGGTGCAAATAAAGACCTGGTTCACCCGATCATCCAGTGCGGCTTTGGCCGCCGAGGAGGCGAGCGCGTCATCCGCCTCAAAGTAGACCATCGGCCACACCACCACTCCCATCGCCTCCAGACCTTCCTCAAGAATCGGAAACTGGGAAAGCAACTCCTCAGCTACGCCTTCACTCGTCTTGTATCCGGGGTACAGCTCGTTTCGAAACGACTCCACAACGTGATCGGTTGCGACCCCAACATGGGTAGCGTCGCGCTCGATCATCGACAACACCGACCCCAACACACCGCGCACCGCCCCGATTTCCTGGCCGGCCGCATCCGCCGCAGAGGGTACCGCGAAAAAATGCCGGAACAATTCGTAGGTTCCGTCAATCAGGTGAACGTCCATCGCTCGGTCAATCCTCTCGCGCATTCACTACCCCACCTCGACCAGTCCGTAGGTATGCTGCCAGCGTGTACGCAGGGCGACCAGGGCCCGGCTGATTTCCACCTGCGTGACTTCGGAATTAGGCCCCGCCATCACCACCGCGGCTTCGCGCTTGGCCAGTTCCAGCAATTGCCGGTCGCGAATCAGATTGGCCACGCGGAAACTCGGCATCCCGGCCTGCCGCGTGCCAAAGAATTCGCCCGGCCCGCGCAGTTCAAGATCGAGTTCGGCAATCTGGAAGCCGTCGTTGGTGCGGACCATGGCATCGAGGCGGCGCTCGCCCTCCTCCGTCACTTTGCCACCGGTCATCAGGATGCAGTAGGACTTCGCGGCGCCGCGCCCGATCCGCCCGCGCAACTGGTGAAGCTGCGCCAGGCCGAAACGTTCGGCGTGCTCAATCACCATTACGGTCGCGTTCGGTACATCCACACCGACTTCAATCACCGTAGTCGCCACGAGAATCTGCAACTCGCCTTTCTGGAACATGCGCATGACCTGATCTTTCAAATCGGATTCCAGCCGCCCGTGCAGCAGCCCGACCTTCAGATCGGCGAACACCTTCCCGCTCAACTCGCGGTACATCTTGATCGCAGCCTTCAGTTCGGTCTCCTCGTTTTCGGCGATGACCGGGTAAACCACATACGCTTGATGGCCCTTCGCAACCTGCTTGCGCACAAAGTCCCACACTTCGGGCGAGCGGTCGTCAGTGATTCTCCGCGTAACGATGGGAGTGCGGCCCGGGGGGAGCTCATCGAGCACGCTGAGATCGAGATCACCATAAAGAGTAAGCGCCAGAGTCCGCGGGATGGGCGTGGCGGTCATGACCAGAACGTCAGGCTCGGCGGGACTAGCAGGAGCCTGCCCTGAGCCTGCCGAAGGAGCCTGCCCTGAGCTTGCCGAAGGGTCGCTGCCCTCACCCGATTTCTTCATCAACTTCAATCGCTGCAAAACGCCGAAGCGGTGCTGTTCGTCGACAATGACCAGCCCCGGCCTGGCGAACTCGACTTTCTCTTCCAGCAGCGCGTGAGTACCGATGATGAGTTGTGCGTTTCCCTGCGAGATGTGGCGGCGGATTTCGCGCTTGCGATCGGCCTCCAGAGAACCGGTCAGCAGGACGATGCGGTATCCCGCATTTTCCAGAATCCTCCGCGCGGAATAATAATGCTGCTGTGCAAGAATCTCAGTAGGCGCCATCAGAGCCACCTGGCACCCGTTTTCGATGGCGATGATCGCCGCCTGGAAGCCGATGATGGTCTTCCCCGAGCCTACATCTCCCTGCAGCAATCGCCGCATGGGATAAGGCTTTTGCATATCGTCGGCAATCTCTTTCAAGACCCGTTTTTGCGCCGCCGTGGGATGGAAAGGCAGGATCTTTTTGATCGCCTGGCGCACCCGGTCGTCCAGGCGAAAGGCGATGCCGGTTTGCGTCTTCTGCTGCCGCCGCTTGAGTTCCAGACCCAGTTCGACGAAAAACAATTCCTCAAAGATCAGCCGGATGTGCGCCGCCGTGCGGGACGACTGCAAGTCTTCGAAGCTCTCGCCAGCCTCCGGCCAGTGCACTTTCCACAACGCCTCGCGCGGCGAAACCAGCGCCAGACGCGACCGCACGGCTGCCGGAATGGTTTCGGCGAGGTCGGGAGTCAGATCATCCAGCGCGGTCCGTATCACGCGCCGAAACCAGCGCGCCGTCACGCGGCCTTGCCCCGCCGATTCATAGATGGGAACGATGCGCCCTACCTCCAACGATGCCGCCGCCTTGTCCTCCGCGCCACTGCCGGCATCGCCGAGCATCTCAAACTGCGGCTGCACAATCTGTAACTCTCCGCTGCGCTGGTCTTGCTCCACCTTCCCGTACAGCGCGATCAACTGGCCGGGCTTGAATTTGTCCTGCAGGTAAGCGCCATGGAACCACAGGCACCGCAGCTTCGATCGTCCCTGGCCCACAGTCAACTGGAAGATGGGCATCTTGCGCGTGCGAAACAGGCCCGAATTGCGGACTTCGCCAATCACAGTCGCCATCTCGCCAGGACGCAATTCGCCGATCCCGCGCGGATTCAGCCGGTCTTCGTAGCGAAACGGCAGATAGTTGAGCAGATCCCCCACCGTGGCAATGCCCTTGGTGGCAAGAATCTCCGCCAGCCGCGGACCAATTCCTTTGACGTACTGCACCGGCGTGGTGAGTTCGAGCATGGTAGAGCTTCCGTGGGAATGTTAGCAGCAAGCCGCCTCCCTAAGTGCCCGGCCCGGCCTTCGCTGGCGGGATCAGGTTACGCCAACAGCCGGTCGCAGCACGGGCAACTCCATTGGCATCGGGTATCATCCCTCTCATAATGTTCGCCAGAGTTTGTCTTCTAATCCTGTTACTGATAAGCGGAGCCACCGCGCAGCAAGATTCCAATGTGCATGTTCAATCGAACGTGGTACTTGTACCTACGCTGGTGAAAACTGCGGAAGGTCACGTGGTGTATGGGTTAACGCAAGAGGATTTTGTAATCGACGATGACGGAATTGAGCAGACCGTTCGTTTGGACGATTCCGCGGAATCCGAGCCGGCTTCGGTTGTCGTGGCAATTCAGACGGGAAGGCGGGCATGGCGCGAGTTTCTCAGAATGCGCGGTGTCGGCCCAATGCTGGCTCCTGTTTTCGATCAGCCCCGATCGCGAGTAGCCCTGGTCGAGTTTGATGGCCGAGTCAATCTGGTCGAGAACTTCAGTGACAATGGAACATCCATTTACGAAGACCTTAAGAAGCTGCAACCAGGCGACAACGGAGCAGCCATTCGCGATGCGGTGCAGTTTTCGGTTGGCTTGCTCGAAAGAGAACCGGCAGAGCGCCAGCGCGTTCTGCTTCTGGTGAGCGAAAACCGCGATCATGGAAGTCACGTGACCAAGATCGATGACGTTGTGGCTGCCATCGGGAATAGCAACACCGTTGTGTATGCACTGGCGTTCTCGCCATCGCTTTCGCAGGTGTTGGACACCGAGCGAGGCAGCAACCGGGATGAGGCACACTGGAACGCGCCTCCTGACATAATCGGTACTCTCCTGATGGCCAGGAACGCGATGAAAAAAAACATCACCAGGACAATTGCGGCGATGACCGGCGGTGAGTACGTGACATTCACCTCCCGAAAGGCCTTTGAGGGGCGCCTGATTGATTTTAGCAACCACTTACATGGCCGCTACGTGCTAAGCTTCGCGCCGCAAAGACCTCGCCCAGGGCTTCATCAAATCCAAGTGCGCTTGAAACGGCCTCCACCTGGAACAAGTGTTCTGTCGAGGACCAGCTATTGGGCAGTAGGCCCGATTCCGTGAGTCTGATCCGCAGTACGATCAGTCCTGGAACGCACCGCCCTTTCAGTTCGATGTGAGCTGATCCACGCTGGGGACCATGTGAAAATAGGGAAATCCCTGATTCCTCCAGCAGGGATGCCTCGTTACTTTCGGAACCTCCCTAACCGCCTCCGGCACGTTACTCTATTCCTGACGTCTATCCCTGGGCTATGAACAAAATCGCGGTCCTGTACGATGCAGGCCAGGCGGTGCTCTCCACCTTTGATCCGGACGAGGTGCTGCAGCGCATCCTGGAGATCGCACACGACTATTTTCACCTGCGGAATGTGGCGATTGTGCTGCTCGATAAGCAGTCGCAGCAGTTGTACGTCCGCTCACAGATTGGCTGGGACGAAGGCCAGGACAAGATTCGCATGTCTCCCGGCCAGGGCATCACGGGAGTCGCCGCCCTCAAGAAACAGCCGGTGTATGCGCCCGACGTCAGCCAGGACCCGCGCTATTTCTGCTCCGCCAAGTCCACCCGTTCCGAGCTCGCCATCCCCTTGATGGTGCGGGATGAAGTGGTCGGCGTGCTCGATTGCCAGAGCGATCGCCTGAACCATTTTGACTCGGAGACTATCGATCTTCTCACGCTATTCTCTACCCAGGCGTCGATAGCCCTGCAGAACGCGCGGCTCTACTCTCTGGAGGAGCAACGAACGCGGCAACTGCAGGCCATCAATGCCATTGCCCAGCAAACCACGGCGGTTCTCGATCTGGAAGAGCTGCTGGGCAGAGTCTGCCAGTTGATTCAGGATGCGTTCCGCGTGTCGCACGTTTCGCTGTTCCTGCGAGAAGACCACGACCTGGTTCTGCGGGCTCATCACGGGACGCTCACGCCTCGGGTTCCGCAAGGCGGCCGCTTCCCGGCCAGCACCGAACCCTGGGCGAGTATCCTGGCCAGCAGCACGACGGCGACGGAAACGGATCTTGGCGGCGCACCCAGCACCACGAAGTTCTTCGCGGAATCAGCCTCGCGCATGTGCATTCCCCTGGTCTCGTTTGGGCAAACGCTAGGGGTTCTCGCGCTGGACAGCGTTCGTCCCGACGCGTTCCGCGACGGCGATCTGCAGTCGTTGGAATCGGTGGCCGATATTTGCGCCACAGCCATCCAGAACGCCCACTATGTCGAACGCGTAAAGCAGCTTGCCTACCTGGACGGGTTGACCGGCATTTTCAACCGGCGCTTTTTCGAGCTGCGCATTATGGAAGAGATTGAGCGCGCCCGCCGCTATGGCACGGGCATGGCTGTCATCATGGCGGATATCGATCAGTTCAAACGGCTGAATGACGAGTTCGGACACGTGCTGGGCGATGAGGTGCTGCGCCAGGTTTCTTCTTTGTTTCACCAGCAATTGCGGAAGATTGACGTGGTCTGCCGCTACGGAGGCGAGGAGTTCGGCATCTTGCTCACTCAAACCAACGCCTACCACGCCATGAATATCGCGGAGAAACTGCGGAAGATGGTGGCTGGCTGGCAGTTCCCCGGAGTGCCCCGAACCGTCACCATCAGCGCCGGAGCCGCCGCCTTTCCCGAACACGGCACCACCCGCGATGCATTGGTCAAGGCCGCGGATTCAGCCTTGTACGCGGCCAAGCAGTCCGGACGAAACAAAGTTTGCCTTGGGACTTTGGCGCGCGGCCACGCCGCAGGTTCTTAAGGTCACGCCGTCTGACCGGCACGAGTCGCCCCGCGATCTAGCACCGCCTCCCAAAGACGGCTCGTTTCAACTCGTTAATTGTGATTCTCAAACTGAGTCTGTTGCGCGAAAAATGCGTGCCAACCACCATCTTCCCAGACGTAATAATCCGCGAATCGCATCGTTCGCGGCTGGCCATCGGCACCGGCTGAGGTCGATGTTCCATACGCTACCGCTACGTTGCCATGGATAAGAACGGTGCTCTTCGGCAGGTCTGGAATCGCCAGGTTTTTTCCCCGGTTCTTCGCCGCGAACGCCAATTCGTCTGTGAAGACCTTCACTTCCCCGGTGCGCAGGATTTCCGTGAAGTCAGGAGCCAGCAGGCAGCGCTCGAGGTCCGTGTCGCCTCGGAGGTAAGCGATAGACCACGCATTTTCGAGACGCTGGACAGTTGCAGCATCTCGGCGTTCATGCCTCAGCGATGGCTCCGTGCACGTATCTTTCGCCTGCAGTGATGAAGGAAGAAAGAGTAATAGAAGCCCCAAGCTTAAGCAGAACTTGCCTATGACGGGCATGCGATATTTCTCACCTGGGAGCTTTAATCTGCTAGATGTCCAGCGCGTCTTCCTGCATCTGTAGCCGAAGCTGCTCCATCTCCTGCTGCAGTTTCTCGCGGCTCTTCTGGAGTTCTTCCTGAATCTTGGGTCCGAGTTCCTGCTTTAGCTTCTCGGCTTGCTCCCTCATCTCTTTCTGCCGCTTGCAGAGAGCCTTGCCCACTTCCGCCGAGACCTTACCGGTTTCTTCCCTTGCCAGTTCTATCTGCGGCCGAACCTTGGCAATCTCGTCTTCCACTTCACTCAACTCCGTCTGAGTCTCCGCATCCAGTTCAGGCGCCTCGAAGCTTTCCTCGATCATCTCGCCGGAGTCCTTGCGTTCGGGCAGCGTGAGGGTAAGAGTCTGCTCCTTCTTGTCGCGGATCACTCCCACGGTGACCGATCCCGCGCTGTGGGAATGCAAGGCATGGGTAAAGTCGCTGGCGTCATGCACTGGCTGATCGCCGACGCGAGTGATCACGTCTCCGGCACGCAGGCCGGCCTTATCGGCACGGCTGCCCTTTTCTACCGATCGCACCAGGACTCCGCTTCCGTTCTTGGCGCCAAAAAACTCGCCCAGTTGCGGCGTGAGGTTCTCCACCATCAGGCCGCTGCGCATGGAGGAATGCACCACCACCACGCCAACACTCGGCATGTCGAAGTCCGGGAGGTTCGGGATCGGCGGAATCTCGACCTTGAAATTCTTGCCCCAGTCCCCGTCTTTCGGGGCCATCAGGGCAAATTCTGAGCGACGGTCGGCCAGTTGCACCTTGATGGTCATGGGCTGTCCATCGCGGCTCAGTCCCAGCGTGACCACGCGTCCCGCCGGAGTTTCGTGGATCATCCGTTGCAATTGCGTCTTGCTTTCGACGGCCGTTCCATTCATGGTCAGTATGACGTCGTGTACCTTGATGCCGGCTTTGTCCGCGGGAGCGTCCTGGTCGACCATCGTCACTTCGACGCCATGTTCTTCCTTCAGCTTTAGCGCGCCCAGCCGGTCGGACGTTATATCCAGGATGCTCACGCCCAGATAGGAACTCATGCCCGAATCTTCGCTGGAAATGCCGAGGGGCTGCCCGGCGTCAACCGTCCATCGTTGTGCGGCTTGCATAGGGTTGAACAGCAAAGGCAGCAAGGCGACAGTCGTCAGAATCTGTTTGCACATGGGCCAGCCTCCTGAATATGTATGAACTGCAGTCTCTTGTCATCCTGAGCAAGCGCTGTTTGCGCTGCGAAGGATCCGGGCAGCTACTGATTCGCCCGCTTGAAGCAGATATCGCCGGTCGTCGTCCGAACCTTCAGCACCGGACCGCCTCCGTTCAACTTGCCCTCCGCGTTGAGCGTCCTCGGACCCCACTTGTCACCTTCGCTGGCGATATGGATGTCCGCGAAGTCGGAGGTAATGTGGTGCCCATTGCCCAGGTCCACGCTGGCACGCACGCTCATCGCCACATCCGCCGCAATGTAGACCGTAATGTCGCCTGCGGAGGTCTCCAGCATGGAATCGCTGCGCTCTGCTCCGGTGTTGATGAACTTCACCGTAATCCCACCCGCTCCAGTCTCCACCCGCGCCGAAGGGACGCCATAGAGTTCGATGGACCCCGCGCCGGTATTCGCACCCACTCGCCCTTTTGCCGAAGTCAGGCGAATGCTGCCACCGCCGGTCTCAATTTCCGCCGGACCCCCAATGTCCCCCAGGTTGATACTGCCTCCGCTCGTCGACGCTTTGACACTCCCCAAACAACGCCGTATGTCCACGTTCCCGCCGCCCGCTTCGATCACAGCGCCCTGATCGCCGGAAAGCACAACCACATTGCCTCCGCCAGTTTCCGCGTGGATCCGCCCTTTCACCGACTTGATCGAAATGTTGCCGCCGCCCGTCTCCAGCTTCAGATCTCCGCCCACCGTCCCCACATCGATGGAGTCTCCCCCGGTTTCCACGTCCACCGAACCACCAACGTCATCCACTCGGATCTTCCCGCCCCCGCTCTCAATGTCCACGCGTCCAGCCACGCCCGTCACTTCCACGCCGCCTCCGCCCGTCTCGATCCTGACGGAATCAATGTCGCGCGGAATATCAATCACGAACTCGCCAGAAGACTTGCGCGGCCGCCGCCCTTCCCACTCCCCCACGATCCAGGCCGTGTCGCCCTTAACATAAGAGTTGATTTTGAAGGACCCGAACTGGCGGCGCGCATCCTGCTCGGACGAATAAGAACGGCTATGAACCACATAGCTGATGCCCGGTTGCTGTCCACCGTGCAGCACCACCGCGCCCATGTCCAGCTTCACTCGCAAGTTCCTGGCCGCGGCCAGCGTGCCCGTCATTTCCTGGTTCCAGGCATCGCCCCCGTGGGAAACGTGCGTTTCCTGCGCCAGTGCCAGGGGCGCAAGCAGAGCCAGCACACAAGACAGGCTGGCGAATTGTGGCAAACGCTTCAAAATAACCACCTCAGTTTCTGTGTCCCGCTATCCGCGGTATTTCACTTCCATCCATCTCGTCTAGTCAATCTCGGGCAGCTGCGCCAGCATGGTGCGGGCTTGCGACTTGATGTACTGGCTCTGATCTTTGGCCGCCAGCGTCATCAACACTCCGCGCACGCTGCCGTCGGCCTTCACCGGCTCAATCAAGCGCAACGCTTCGGTGCGCACGCCCGGATTCGAATCGTTCACCAGAGCTTCCAGCACCACGTCGCGGACGCGCACATCGTCCTTCACGAAACCGCCCAGACCATCCAGAGCCTTCAGCCGCACTCCCGGATTCGTGTCGTAGCGCAGCGCGTAGACCAGCGCCTCGCGCACCTGCGAAACATCGGGCTTCTGGGTCAGCAGATCCACGGAATCCATGCGCACGCCCGAATTGTAGTTATTGCGGGCGGCAAACAGCAGCAGTTGCTGGATGCGCTGGTCATTCATCGATCCCTGCGTCTCCAGCGTGGAAACCGTGTCGTACTTGATGTTGATCTGATTGGTGCCCGGCTCCTGCGTGATGGAGCGGATGCCGGTAATCGAAGCCTCGGCGGCAGCGGGAGCCGCGCCGGTAGCCGAACTTGGAGGTTGATGAACGAATACTCGATAGGAAGTTCCCACCCCGCCGGCAAACCCGAAAATCAAAATCGCCGATGCCAGCGCGGGCGAAAACTGCATCTGCCGCAGCCAGTTCGCCGGATCGAACGCCAGCCGATGCCAGAATCGGCCTTGCTCGGCCGTCTCCAGCGCCTCCTGCAGCCGCATGCGCGAAGCCGCCAGAAGGTTCGGCGTGGGCTCCGCCGCCCGCTCCTGCGACAGCACCGCGTGGAACTCCTGCTCCGCCTTCAGTTCGGCGGCGCAGTCGGCACAGCGTGCCACGTGCTGCTCCAGTTCATGACGAGCATCATCGGCCAGCTCGCCATAAACCTGCAGCGTGATATTCTCTCGAACCCATTCGCACTTCATAATCGCACCCCCTCAACCACCACGAACCATGTGGGGACAGCCGCCCTCGGCTGTCCGCCGGGCAAAGCCCGGCTCGCAGCCTACCTCATATCCGCTAGCGCGCCGCGCAATTTCTGCGTGGCCCGGAAGAGCGTGTTCTTGGCAGTCTCCTCCGTGGTATGCAAAATCTCGCCCACCGTGCGCAGCTTCAACCCGTGGTAATGCTTCAGCTCAAACACCATGCGCTCGCGCGGCGTCAACTTCTCCAGCGCTCCAGAGATCCGATCCCCCAACTGCCGCCGCATTAAATCGCGCTCCGGATTCGCCCCCGCCCGCACATCCGGCACCTGATCCAGCAGGTCGTACTCGCCGCCCGACGCGTCCTTCACCACTGGCGCATCTTCCTTGCGCACATTCCTCTTGCGCAGGTGATCCAGGCAAAGATTGGTCACGATGCGGTAAATCCAGGTATAGAAGGAACACTCAAACCGAAAGCTTCCGATGTTCTTATAAGCCTTGAGGAAGGCGTCCTGATACACGTCCTGCGCGTCGTGCTCGGTTCCGGTCAGGTGCAGCGCCAGCCGCAATACCGCCTGATCGTAGTGACGCACCAGTTCCTCGAAGGCGGCGCGGTTCCCGCGTTGCGCCTCACGGATGAGGATCGTATCGTCGATGCGGCGTTCTTGCCCAGCCATGGCCCGCGTCGTGGGGTCCTGGTTCTCGCTGACCTTCTCCACTCTGTTCTTCTTCGAGTGAATCCGTGCACCAACCGCAAGTGTCACTGCCAAAACATCGGCCGGCATGTTTCGTCTTGTCCTCTATTGCCCGGTGTCAATGCCGTACCCGGGCTTGCACAGGAATAGACGGTCTGTCAGTGGAACCGTGAGCAGAAATTATAGGCCGCCGGAAGGATTTATGGAGGCTAGGTGATTCTTTTGGAATGAGTTAGCGGGAAACAGAACAGTCGTACACGGTGAGGAACGCCGGTTTGGTTAGGCAATTGCACCAAACGCGATGCAAAGCCGAACGATAAAACCTTGGTTGCGATGTCCTGGGTGGCTTGTATTGTGTCGGCTGCTTTCTCCACCCAGCGGCGCCGATGTCGAAGATCGACGGACAAGACGGTCGGATTGCACCGGAGCAATACGGCTCCCGGAACCACGCATTAACTTTTACGGATCGCACACGCAAGAATCTGAAATTTATCAACGAGGCACGCCGCAACAATCAGGACGTTCATCCAGTGACCCAAACAGTGAACTCGATGCTGGGCCTGCTGATATTTCCGCACGAAAAAGGATTCGATGCTTCGATCAAGAAGATGCCCCTGGCGCAACTTTCCTCAGAAGGATGGCCTCGCATCGACGTAACCCTTGGGGAAAGCGCCACCCTCGGCGAACTCGTGCGTCGCATGAGAAATGCGGCGGCCCATAGACGCATCACATTTTCATCGGACAGTAGCGATGCGTTGCAGGAAGTAGTAATCACGTTCTCGGATAAGAGGCGTGGCGACGAAGGAATGACCTGGTGCGCTCAAGTAAACGCAACTGATCTGCAAGTGTTTGCTCTCAAATTTATTGGCCTCCTGGAAAAATACGAACGGGAGGGTACCGTCGGGAGATCCCGCAATGACACCGCTGGCTAAACGCCTCTTTGTATCCGCGGTCGGGTCGGCGCTGGCCCTAGCCTTTGCTCCTCAGACGCGCGCCCAGGCGCCTGCAGCTCGATCAATGACAGCCCGTGACTACTATGCCGAACTAGGAAACGGCCGTAGGTTGAACACGACGTGGGGCGATGCGTACGTATGTTTCGATGAGGATAAGGATGACACGGCGTTCTTCGTTGTCGAGGCACAGTTCCGCGACATCGACGAACACGGGAAAGTAGCGTTTTCTTTTGGCCCATCAAACTACAAAAAACATTCCAATCCAGCCGATGACGACGACACTCAACTGCTAGTAAGCGTCACGATAGACCAAAAAGGAGTCTCCCAAGGCACCTACCTTGGTGCGCGACAGAGCACGGCAGATGACGTTGTTACATTTACCTTTACCATGAGAGAACTGCGGGACTGGGCGCGCCTCTCACTTACCCCGGGCACTTGGCGCTACCACCTTGAACTGGCGGGCCACTTTGTATAATGGTTCGGCGGAAATTCGTCGCAGAAGAAGGCGGACGAACATGGACAGTGCGAGCTCGTACCCGAAAGGTGGCGCAAACCGGAAGCCAAGTAGCGGGCTTGCGCCGGGTTCTTAAGCAAGCTAAGCGCGGCAGAGCGCCCGGGCCGAAACCTCCCCGCCCTATTCCGCAACCACTTCCTTCTCGATAACCACCTTCAAGTGAGCTGTGACGTCCTTGTGCAGCTTCACCGGCACGGTGAACTCGCCGAGGGTCTTCAGCGGTTCGTGGAGCTGGATCTGGCGCCGGTCCAGATTGATTCCCTTTTTCACGATGAGGTCGGCAATGTCGCCGGAAGTGACCGAGCCGAACAACTGATCGTGCTCGCCCGACCGGCGCTGGAATGAAGCCGAGAGCCCCTCAAACTGCTTGGCCAGTTCTTCGGCCTGAGTCTTTTCTTTGGCCGAGCGCCGCACCGAAGCCGCCTTCATCTGCACGATGACGGCCTTGTTGCCCGCAGTGGCTTCGATGGCCAGCTTGCGTGGCAGAAGATAGTTGCGCCCATATCCTTCGGCAACCTTCACCACGTCGCCGCGCGATCCCAGCTTGATTACATCTTCTTTGAGAATGACTTCCATAGTATGACTCCAATGTTTTGAGCTATCAGCCCTCAGCTTTTCAGCAAGTCCAGACCTGCAGCACGAATAAGCTGACGGCTGTTAGCTGATAGCTGCTTTTCTACGATGCCCGCCCGGCAAACGGCAGCAAAGCGATGTTGCGCGCCTGCTTGATGGCCGAGGCCAGCCGGTGCTGGTGCGGCGAGCACACGCCGGTCAACCTCCGGGGCACAATCTTGCCGCTCTCCGCCACGAACTGCCCGAGCAGCCGGTAATCCTTATAGTTGATATCCGCGATCTTTTCCGTGCAGAACTTACAAACTTTCTTGCGCCGGAAAAACTTGCGCCCACCTTCCCGCGGCGGACCGCCGGGCCCGGAACGCCCGCCTCCGCCGAACCGCGGACGGTCTCCTCCCGAACGCGGTCCATCACCGGAAGGCCGCGACGGCCGTTCGGTGGTTGACGCTGGTGCTTTGCTCTCTTCAGTCATAACGCTCCTTAATCAGTGGCCAGCGGTCAGTGACCGGTGGCCGGTAAAACCTGCTTCGCATCAGAACTGGTCACTGACCACTGGCCACTGACCACTTTTTTCACGCCGTTGCCGGAGTTTCCGCTGCCGGCGCCGCAGGCGCTTCTTCAACGGCTGCCGCAGGCTGCGCGCTCACCTTCTTTTTCGCATCGCGCAGCTTCTTGATCTTGTCCAGGCGCTTCTGCTCTTCGTCGATGCGCACCGTCAGGAACTTGATCACCGGCTCCGTAACACGCAAGCGGCGTTCCAGTTCATGGACCACCGTGCCCGCTCCTTCGATTGTCAGCAAAATATAAACGCCCTCGCGGAACTTGCGCACTACATACGCCAGACGGCGCTTGCCCATGCGGTCTATGCTCTTGATCGAACCCGCGGCCGCGGTCACGGTCGACTCCAGGGTCGAGATCAGCTTGTCCAGATCTTCATCCGCCATATCCGGCCGGACAATAAACATCAGTTCATAAGTACGATTCATTTCCGTCTCCAAATCTTAAGCAGTGGCCAGTGATCGCTGGTCAGTGACCAGCAACACCGGCTACGGCAAACACCATCTTCGGCACAGCTCTGTAGATTTCTGACCACTGACCACAGACCACCGTTCACTGCTCACTGCTTTCCTTGCGGTTAAACCGGTTCATCGCCGCCGCCGGACCTTCCGTCAGAATCGCTTTCACCGCTTCTCCGGCGGTATCGAGCATGCCATCCACCACCGCCAGCTCGGCCTTGCGAAACGGCGCCAGCAAATACCGTTCGCCATCTTCCACCTTGTGCTCCGGGGCTACACCAATCCGGATGCGCAAGAAATCCTGAGTGCCCAGCGCTCCGATGATCGACTCAATCCCGTTATGCCCCGCCGAACTTCGCCGCGTGTGAATCCGCAACGTGCCCAGCGGAAAATCCAGTTCGTCCTGAATCACGATCAGGTCCGCTTCCGGCTTCACGTCGTACTCGGCAACCAGTTCCCGCACCGACACGCCGCTCAGGTTCATGTAAGTTTCGGGCTTCGCCAGCAGCACTGGCTCGTCCCCAACCAGCATTCTCGCCGTCAGCGCCCGGCATTGCCGGTTCCTGATCTCAACCCCGCGCTCGCTGGCGATGCGATCCACCACCAGAAAGCCCAGGTTATGCGGCGTGAATTGATACTCGATGCCAGGATTGCCGAGACCAACGATCAGTTTCACGCCACCATCCCAGGCAACATCGAGAAGAGACTTGTGGGGACGGCCGCCTCAGCCGTCCAGCCGAGCGCAGCGAGGCGCGCGGCAACCACGGAGTTACTTCTTCTCCTTTTTCTCGCCCTTCTTCTCAGGCTTTTCAGGCTTCTCGGCAACCGCCGCCTCGCCCTCTTCTTCCGTCTCCGCTTTGCCCTTCTTGATGACTTCGGGCTCGGCCGGAACCGCTCCAGCTTCCGCAGCCACCGCTTCCGGCGTGGCCACAACTTCTTCCTTAACCGACGTCACATGGGCTACCGGCTGGTTCGCGTCCGAGAGGAACTTCAGCTTCTCGTTGTGCGGCAGATCCGAAACGCGCAGCACTTTGCCGAACGTAAGCTCGCTGACATCGACATCGATGTGGCTGGGAATGTCGCCCGGCAGGCACTCGATCTCCACTTCGCGGAATATCTGCTCCAGAATTCCGCCCTCGGTCTTCACGCCCACCGGCACGCCCTGCAGCACAATGGGCACGTTCACCCGCAACGCCCTGTCCATGGCGATGCGCTTCAAGTCGATGTGCAACAGATGGCCCTTGATCGGTTCGTACTGCCAATCCACGATCATCGCCTTGGTGCGCTCCCCGCCATGCAGCGCAAGATCGAAAATCGTGTTGTGGCCGCTGTCGGAGCGCAGAATGCGCAGCACGTGCCGCGGGTCCACGCTTACCGGCAGCGCGTCCTTGCTCGCTCCATACAGCACGCCCGGAATCTTGCCTTCGCGGCGCACCCGCCGGGCCTGGTTCTTGGTCCCAGCCTCCCGCGGTTGCGCTTCCAGAATGTTTTGTTCCAATGTGGTTGCCATAATTTCGATTCCAATCCCAAACAACTGTCATTCCGAACCGGGCCGAGGGCGCGGTGAGGAACCTGCTGTTTGCCGCTACTATGATTTCCTCGCCTAGATAAATAACTTGCTGACTGATGTTTCTTCGTGATTGGCCTGAATCGCCCGGCCAATCAATCCCGCGATCGAAAGCACCCGGATCTTGGGCTCCCGCTTAGCCTCTTCGGTCAGCGGGATAGTGTTGGTGACCACCACTTCGCGGATCACCGAATTCGCAATGTTTTGCACCGCCGGCCCCGACAGCACGGCATGCGAAGAACAGGCATACACCTCGGTGGCGCCGTTTTCCATCAATGCCGCCGCGGTTTTTACCAGCGTGCCCGCCGTATCGATCAAGTCGTCAATGATCAGGCAGGTCCGCCCATTCACGTCGCCAATCACGTGCATCACTTCGGCCACGTTCACTTCTGTGCGCCGTTTGTCGACGATAGCCAGCGCCGCGTCCACCTTCTTCGCAAAAAACCGGGCTCGCTCCACACCGCCCGCGTCGGGTGACACCACCGTCAGATTAGGCAGGTTCAGCTTCCGGAAGTGGTCCACCAGTACCGGTGAAGCGAACAGGTGATCCACCGGGATATTGAAAAAACCCTGCAACTGCGGCGTGTGCAAGTCCACGATCAACGCCCGGTGAGCTCCCGCGGTAGTAAGCAAATCCGCCACCAGCTTCGAGGAAATCGGGCTGCGTGGCTTGTCTTTGCGGTCCTGCCGCGCATATCCGAAATACGGCATCACGGCCGTAATTCGCCGCGCCGACGCGCGCTTCAGCGCGTCGATCATCAGCAGCAACTCCATCAGGTGTTCGTCCACGCTCGTGCTCTTCGCGCCATCCTTGTGCGCCGCGCGGCACGTAGGCTGCATCACGAATACATCGCAGCCCCGCACGTTTTCCTGGATCTGTACATACGCTTCGCCATCGGCGAACCGGATCACCTGCGCCTGGCCTCGCTGCATCCCAAGAAATGTGCAGACCTCGTCGGCCAGCGGCTCGTTTGCGGTCCCGCTGAAGATCTTGAATTTCTCGTCCGCCCGCGCGCGCTGCTTACGTTCTGGCTTCTCCTCGGGCGTGGGTGGGACCTGTTTCTCAGCCTTGTCCGTTTTTTCCGCCGGCGTCACCAAAGTGGCCATAGTTAGCTCTTTAGCCTTTAGCTCTTAGCGAAAGCCTCGAACTCTTCGCGGCAAGCTAAGAGCTAAAGGCTAACAGCTGGTTTTCTGGCTGGGCCGCTAGGATTCGAACCTAGACAAAGTGCTCCAAAGGCACTTGACCTACCATTAGTCGACGGCCCAGTAAGGACAATCCTTGATTGCCCAATTGTTGATTATTGATTGAACCCCAACCGAGGTACACCTAGATTCTCAATCAACAACCAGAAATCAACAATCAAAAAATCCCCCGGAGCCCGGCGCCATCATCCAAGGACGCCTTTCCAATAAGCCCGCCGCGTCACCGTAACCGTCGCCTGCGCCGCCCACCCCTGCCTCCGGAGCCTCGCCGCCGCCGTGCGTGCCGCCTCTTTCGAGACGAACAGCCCGTACAACGTTGACCCGGAGCCCGACAGGGACGCATACTTCGCGCCCGCGCGCTCCAACGCACACTTGCCTTCACTCAGCTCGGGATACTCAGGAAAGACGACCTGTTCAAAGTCGTTCTTGATCCCGGCCCGGACAAGCTCGAGAAGCGGATTCTCGGCCCGGCCCCTTCTGGGTTGAACAAAACTACGAGGAGCACCGGAGTAAACTTCGCTCAGCCACGCCGACAGCCCACGGCCAAGCTCAACCATTCTATCGGATGCCCCCGGCATCGTCAATTTTCGATCCCACCGCGCGAACGCATCCGGCGTCGAAACTCCTACCTTTGGAGTCACCACCACGCACGCCGTCGCCGGCAAATCCCCCAGCGCATATACCTGCTCCCCGCGCCCCACACCCAGCACCGTTCCACCCAACAGAAACAGCGGCAGGTCTGACCCCACTTCCGCCGCGATCCGCAACCGCTCTCTCGCGGGCAAAGTTTTCCTCAGCACCCGCTCCAGTGCGAACAGCGTGGTCACTGCATTCGCCGAAGCCCCGCCCAACCCGCCCTGCACCGGCAGCCGTTTCTCAATGTCAATGACGACATGCCCCCTGGCATTCAGGGCCGGCATGACCTTCTCGACAATGCGATAACAGGTATTCGACTCATCCTTCGGAACTCTCGGGTCATCACACTGAATCTCGATCCCACTCCCGCGCCCGACGCTCACCCGCATCACGTCATGCAACCCGATCGTCTGATACACGGTCAGCAGCTCATGAAAGCCGTCCTCCCGTACAGCGCCAATGGACAACCCAAGATTAATCTTCGCGAACGATCGCACCCGCACCGTCATGGCAGCAAGATTGTAAGCCATCCCACATCGAAGGATGAATCTCTCCGATAAGCCCATTGCGGTCCAGGTTCGGGGTTGCCCTTTGCCTGCACTTCGGTAATCTCGACTCCTCCGCTCCTTTGGCTCATATTAGCTGTGATTCCGAACGGCCCCCGGTTGGGATCAGAACGGCCGCAAACACGAGCGCCGACCGCCACATGCGGACCCCCTTTTGAGCGCTTGCCTGCAAGTTGGGCGTAAGCCGTGTGCGCGGAGAAGCAGGCAGATCGACCTAATTTCAGCCCGCGGTCCACAACAGCTCCTAATGGGCAGCGTGTGAAAGTCGCGGGGTATCAGAGGTTTGTTTATGAACAGGGCTGTTCGTTCTTGTTTCCTGGCTTTCCTCCTCGGGGCCGCAACCTTCGTCGTCGCGCAGGGTGAGTATAGGGTCATCTCCGTCGGCAACGCTGGAACCATTTCCGGGACCATCAAATGGTCGGGACCCGTGCCACGCGAGCTGGATTTCCCAGTCACCAAGGATCCACAGGTCTGCGACCCCGACGGAAAGAAAACCGTCAGCCTTGAGCGCCTGATCGTCGGACCCGAGGGCGGCGTTGCCAACGCGATTATCTACCTCAAGAACATCTCCGCCGGCAAAGCCATCGACCTGCCCGAGCAGAGGCGGCACTTGGACCAGAAGCATTGTCACTACATCCCGCACATTCTTCTCGTGCCCCAGAACGCTGCGCTGCAAATGCAAAGCTCCGATGCCACGCTGCACACCATTCATATGGACGGGGCCGCTACCTACAACCTGCCATTCCCCTTCCCCAATCAAATCAGCTCCCGCACCATGTCGACGCCCGGCCTGGTCAATCTTCGTTGCAACGGTGGCCACGTCTGGATGAACGCCGAGATGATGGTTGTCCCCCATCCCTATTACGCCGTTACCGACGAGAGCGGACGCTTCCAGTTCACCGGCGTGCCTCCCGGTACTTATCAGATCGTCGCCTGGCATGAAGGCTGGGGACTGGCGGGCAAGGAACAGGCCTACGACGTCCTGACCGAGCGCACCGTACAGCGCCCGATATTCACCGAACCGAAGACTTGGGAAAAATCGGTCACGGTCAACGCCAATCAGCCCAGTGCCATCAACTTCGTAATCGGGAACAAGTAGCCTCTAAAGCCGGGAATTGAGCCGCTCGTGTGGGACGGACACTCTTGTCCGCCAAATGCCGGCAGAGTATCAGAAGCCGGGAAACATTCCGCCTTCGAGGATCTCGATTGGAAAGTCTGCCGCGAAAAGAAGTTGGGCCTACCCTCGCCGCTTGTACAGCACGGCAAACTCAAATCCCGTATTCGCTGGAAACAACTCCGCCACTTTTCTCAACCGCTCAGCCAGCGCCGTGGGCGCCAGCAGCGGATAATCCCGCTCCCGCAGATCGTAATAATCCACATCCAGATACAACGAAAGAAGATAAATCGAAATCGTGTCGGAAAACGTGGCCTCGAAGTATTCGTTCTTGAAGCGCTCCGCATCCGGCCCCCCGGCCAGAGCCAGCTTGCGCGCTTCCCAGGCGTCGAGCGACGTCTCCCCGCGCATTCCGGCCTCCACCTGCTTCCACGCCAGCGCGTTGAATTCCTCGGAAACCCCGGCGATCTCCACCAGCGCATGGCCCACGTTGATATAGAACTCAAAGGCTACGGAAAACTTGTCATCCATCAGCCGCGTGGAGATGAACACGCACTGCGAGTCGCCCAGATTCAGGTTGCGATGGCAAACCGCATTGTCGCTGAGCGCCACATCATAGCGGTCCGCGATCAGGATCTCTTCCCCCTGGCTAACCGTCAGCGGCACAAAGTAATAAGCCTTGCGCTTGAGCGCTGCAGCCGCCTTGGTGGGCACTGCGGCGATCATGCGTTCCAGATCGAACGAACTGATGGAGGTCTCGCCCGCCACGGCATAGCACACCCCATTCGGCGCCTGCGAAACCGGCGTCATCCGGACCACATCCGCGGGGCTCCGCGTAATTGCTGGCGCTGCCTGCGACATAATTACTCTCTTATACACTACCAGTGCTCGTGTAGAGCGGCACTCCTGCCCGCTGCCTCTGACTCTGCCGTCGACTCCGTTCCCGACCATTTACACCACGCCATACAGACCCTTGACCCGCCCGCCCCGTCCCCCTAAACTTTCAGTTCGAAGGATGCCTCCGCCATGACCATTACCCTGAAGACTTGCCTCGCCGCGCTGATTCTGGGCTTCGCCTTTACTCCAGCACTCCACGCTTCTGACCCTCGCCTTCTCGCCTATTACGAATACGCCGACAGATACAGCGTTCCGCCCTACGATTCCTCCACCATTCCCTTCAATCAGCTCACGCACATCGTCCACTCCAATATCTCGCCGTCTCCGCACGGCGATGGCACCCTGGCCATCCCGAACGGCTTCCTTGAACCTCAACTGATATCCCGCGCCCATGCGGCTGGCGTCAAAGTAGAGCTCTGCGTCAGCGGTCCCGCCAACTTGTTTGTGACGATCGATGCCGATGCCGCGCTGCGCGCCGCTTTCGCCCGGAACATCTCCAGCTTCGCCATCGCCAACGGTTACGATGGCGTCGACTTCGATTACGAAGTGCCCGACAGTCACACCCAGGCCGTTGAATTCACTCTGCTCATTCAGGATCTCCGTCGCCTCATGCCCGCCGGCCAATACCTGATCTCCGCTGCGGTTTCCTCCAGCCCTTTTTCTTATGGCGTCTACGATTTTGCAGGCATGACTCCCCTTCTCGACTTCTACAACGTTATGACCTACGACTTCCACGGCGCCTGGACCAACCACGCCGGCCACAACTCGCCGCTCTACCTCAGCCCGCTCGATCCCGGCCAGGAAGGCAGCCTCGATACCTCTACCCAGGAATACCTCTCCTTCTTCGGCGTGCCCGCCGCCCAGATCAATCTCGGCACCGCTTTCTACGGCTACGCCTTCGATGTCTACGGACTCTGGGCCTTCTGTGCCGGCGATAACCTCTGTGGCAATGCGGGCGCACCCAGCGTCACCTATGCCCAGGTCGAACAGTTTCTTGCCGAGGGAAACTGGACCGAATATTTCGACGACTTGGCCTGTGCGCCCTATCTGCTCGATCCCAATGGGAAGACCTTCGGTTTCATCACCTATGACACCCCGGCCTCGACCGCGGCGAAAGTCCACTACGCCCTGAACACGCGCCACCTCGGCGGCGTCTTCATGTGGGAACTCTCGCAGGATTACAACGGCCACACCCAGCCTCTGCTCAACGCCATGCACTCGGCCTTTGTTCAAGCCACGGAAACGGGCACGACTGCGCCGCAGCGGTGATGCGAAGCTTAACCGGATCGCAGAATGGTGTAGGTTAAACGCATGCCCACCCCGCACCCACCGCGCTGGTATGCGATCCCCGTGCGAGTCCTGCTGGTGACGTTCATTGGCACGCTCATCACATTCGCCGTCAGCCTGCTGGCCGGCATCATTGGCACCGTCGCTGTTTCAGCTCTGCGCCACGTTCATCCCAACATGACCGTGGCCTACCGGCAAATCGCAGTGCCCGCGGCCGCGGTCGCAGGAAGCATCATCTTTGTCCTGGCGCTGGCCATGGAAATCCGCCACTACCGCCAGTCAAGAACCCTGGCCGCCATCGAAAGGATGAGCTGAGTCCCATAACATGTGGAGACAGCCGCCTCGGCTGTCTGCCGAGCGAAGCGAGGCCTGATCGAATCAGCAGCTACAATCAAACCATGCCGCCCCGCATAGCCATCCCCATGCCGCACTCCAGCGATCGCGAATACGCAGAGCGCGCCATTCCCCAATACGAGCGCGCGGTCGAGCAAGCCGGAGGCGAACCAGTCCGCATACCGCTCGACCAGCCGCCAGCCGAAGTCCTGAAAATCATCGAGCGCTGCGACGGCGTGCTCCTGCCCGGCAGCAACGCCGATGTCGACCCCGCAAAGTTCAACGCAACCCGCTCTCCGCGCACAGCTACCGCTGACCCGCGCCGCGACGCGGTCGACGAACTCTTGCTGCAGGACGCCTACAACCTGCGCAAGCCCGTTCTCGGCATCTGCTACGGCTTGCAGAGCATCAACGTCTACCGCACCGGATCGCTAATCCAGCACATCCCGGATTTTCTGCCCGAAGCGTTGCGCACCAGGGTCAATCACGAAGCAGGAAAGAAGGTCGCAGTCGCGCACGAAGTTGAGATCGCTCCGGATTCCAAGCTGGCAGGAATTCTAGGCTGCGGAGACAAGCTTGTCGTGCCCGTGAATTCTTCGCATCACCAGTCTGCCGACGCAATCGGCGAGGGCCTCCGCATCGCAGCCCGCTGCCCCGACGACGGCATCATCGAAGCGCTGGAAGGCACTGCGCCCGATCACTTCGTGTTCGCCGTGCAATGGCATCCCGAACGTTCTGTCGATGAGGACGAGCCCTCCCGCGCCATCTTCCGCGCCCTGATCGAAGCGGCGGAAGCCCGGCGCAAATAGCTCAAAGCCGCTTGGTCTTCTTCGTTTTCTTGCGCGCCTTCTTGGCCTCCGTGCGCTGCTCCAGCAACACCACCACATGTGCGATCGCGGCGTCCTCAAGATTGAGCCCCTCTGGAGTCTTCGCCTTCAATCCGACGCAGTCGGCGGGCACGCCCAACAACTGCGCCACGCGCGTGCGGATCGTCGCAGCATGCGGTCCAATCTTCGGAGCAGCCAAAATCAGGCTGGCGTCGAGGTTCGCCACGCCGTAGCCGGCATCGTGTACCCGCTTCAGCGCCTCGCGCAGAAAGACCACGGAGTCTGCACCCTTCCATTTGGGGTCGGAGGGCGGAAACAGCGCTCCAATATCGGGCGCTGCTACGGCGCCAAGCAGCGCATCGGTGATGGCATGCAGCAGTACGTCCCCATCGGAGTGCCCGCCCAGTCCCTTGTCGTGCGCCAGAGCGACGCCGCCAATCTTCAGCGGAATTCCGGAACGAAACTCGTGCGAATCAAACCCGTAGCCGATCCTCAGGATCAACTCCTATATCGCCGCGATTCACGCGGCGGAATGTTTCTCACTTCCCTAAGTAGAACTCCGCCAGTTCCATGTCTGCCGGGGCTGTGATCTTGATATTGCGCGGCGAGCCCATGACGACGGCCACATCGTGCCCGGATCGCTCCACCAGCGAAGCCTCGTCGGTTCCAAGGAATCCATCGGCGGACGCCTCGTCGAACGCCTTCTTGATCACCTGGTAGCGAAAGCCCTGCGGGGTCTGTGCCATCACGATACCCGCGCGCGGAATCGTCGCTTTGATCAACGCGCCTTCGGCAGTACGCTCGACTTGCTTCACCGTATCGACGGCAGGCAAGCCGGCAATCGCCGCGCCATATTTCTCCGCCGCCTCAATCACTTCCTGGATGACTTCTTCAGTCACAAACGGTCGCACCGCATCATGCACGAGAACGATATCATCATCCTGCGCCGCCGCTGCAACCGCGTTCAGCGCATTCTCCACCGACTGCTGCCGGTGTTCCCCGCCGACAACAAGTTCCACTTTCTTCTTCAGGATGTCCTTGGCTTCGCTCTCGAGCCGGGCGCGAAACCCTGCAATCTCGCTTTCCCGTAGAGCAATCCAAATCTCACTCACCGCCTTGACGGCGGCAAACTTGCGCAGCGTATGGATGAGAATCGGAATGCCGCCCAACTCGGTGAACTGCTTGGAGGGCGGCGTCTTCTTCTGCGTGCCCCTGGCCCCGACAGGCATCGGAGCCATGCGGGTTCCAAGCCCCGCAGCCGGGATTATGACAAACACCTTCATCGGGGTGGCAAGTATACGAGTGTGGCGCGCGCGAGTTCAAATCCAAAACCAATTGTACCGACGAGCGCACGGAAGTCGCCGCGAAAGGCGGAATCCCTAAGGCTGGGTCGGCTTGGTCTCCACCAGCGTGTTCGGAACTACGGCCGCGGGCACCGCTGCACTGGGGATTGACGGCATTGCAGGCTGGACGGGCACGCTGGTGCGAGCAAAGGCGCGTTCATCCCATTTACCGAAGATCATCTTTCCCGCCGTAGTCTGCAGCACCGAAGTGACTTGCACGTCGATCGTTTTGCCGATCATCTTCCGGGCGTTGTCCACCACTACCATCGTGCCGTCATCCAGATAAGCGACGCCCTGGTTGTATTCCTTGCCTTCTTTTAGGATGAACACCTTCATGATCTCGCCCGGCAGCACGATGGGCTTGAGCGAGTTCGCCAGTTCGTTGATGTTCAGCACTTCGACGCCCTGCAATTGCGCCACTTTGTTCAGGTTGAAATCGTTGGTGATGATCTTGCCCTCGTAGACCTTGGCCAGCTCGATCAGCTTCAGATCGACTTCGCGGACGGCAGGAAAATCGTCCTCCACAATCTGGATTTGCAGGGTGGCCATCTTCTGCAGGCGCTGTAGAACGTCGAGCCCGCGGCGACCGCGGTTGCGCTTCAGCGAGTCGGCGGAATCGGCAACCAACTGGAGTTCGCGTAACACGAACTGCGGCGTAACAATGATGCCGTCGAGGAAGCCGGTCTCGGCAATATCGGCGATGCGGCCATCGATGATGACGCTGGTGTCTAGGATCTTGTAACTCTTCTTGCCCTGCTTCTCGCCGCCGAAGACTCCGCCCAAGGCTGACAGGTTCAGCAAGTCACCCTTGTTCGCGCCCACGATCAGGCCCACATAGGCCATCAGCAACATCACCAGGATCTGCAGGAAACTCTGGGTGCTGCCGGCAGGCACGCTGCTGCGAATCACCAGCGCGAACAAGTAGGCTCCGCAGATGCCGAGGAGGCTCCCGATGGCTGCGCCGATCAGCCGCTTCAGGCTCACGCCGCGCAGCTTCCATTCGAACAGAACGATTGCCGCCCCAAGCAGTGCCCCGATCCCGGCGTCCAGGTTGCGGGGCAATCCGAAAGGAGCAATCACGTAACAGGTAACGGCAACTACGATGACAAAAAGAAGACGTACAAGAATCAAATCCACAGTATGACCTCCCCCGGATACAGCTCCGCTTAACCTCTGGCGTGATGCACCGGTGCCATTTCCTCGCCGCCCCGGACGGGAATCGGCAAATCAGCATGCGGGGCGCGCAAGAATTAGGGGATGAATGTACGCCCCGTCCCGGCCCGTGGAGGCATGGCCGGGAAAACCTCAGTAAACCAACGCCAAGAGTATATACCTGACGGCAAATGGCCGGCGCAGAAACCGCAAGTTGCAGCATCCGAGTCTGCGGTCTGAAAGGTCACGCGTCCTGCTAAACTTCTCTGCATGAAGGCCTTAGTGATCACGAGCCTGTCGGGCCCGGATGCGCTCGCCATCCAGCAGACCGCCGAGCCCACCCTGAAGCCGGGACAAACGCTGGTGCGCGTCGCGGCCGGAGGCCTGAATTTTGCCGATGTCATGACCACCCAAGGAGGCTATTCTGGAACCCCAGCCCCACCGCTGATTGCCGGACGCGAATTCTCCGGCGTCGAGGAAAATGGCGGACGCCGTGTCATGGGCTATATCCAGTGGGGAGCTTTCGCCGGGAAGGTCGCTGCCCACTCCAGCCTGCTTTGGCCTGTCCCCGATCACTGGAGCGACGAACAAGCCGCCGCTTTCCCGGTCAACTACTTCACCGCGTATCTCGCCTACTGGCAGGCGGGGATGATACAGCCAGGGGCTGCGGGCAAGACTCGCCGCGCACTGATTCACGCCGTGGCTGGTGGCGTGGGCACGGCGGCGGTGCAGATCGGGCAGATTCTCGGCGTTGAAATGTACGGGACCTCCTCGTCCGACGAAAAGCTTGCGCGGGTGAAACCGCTTGGCCTGCAGCATGGCATCAACTACAAGCAGCACGACTACGAAGACGTGGTGAAGGATCTGACCCAGGGCGAAGGAGTGGACGCTGTCTTTGAAATGCTGGGCGGCGAGCACACTGCGAAGAGCCTGCGCTGCCTGCGCGACTTCGGACGCGTCATCCAATACGGCAGCGCGACCGGCAAGCCCCCGCAGCTAGATGTGCGCGCCATGTATGCAAAATCCGCCAGCATCCAGGGCCTGTGGCTGACCTACCTCTCGCAAAAGCGCGAGATCATGGAGCCCGCATGGAAACAGCTCTCGGAATGGATCGAGCAGCGTAAGTTGACCCCCGTAATCGGCCAGGAATTCCCGCTCGATCGCGCGATCGAAGCTTACAAGCTGCTGCAGGAAGGCAAGAACTACGGCAAAGTTGTGCTGAAGATCAACTAGACGAGCATGGCCTCTTACTGAAGCGTTTCTCAAGCGCACATCAATGCTTAAGTGATTGCAGCAGCGAAAGGTTACGAGTGTGGATCATCCCGCGTGAAGGCCTGTCTTGCTCCTCGGCGGTAGGGTATTTTAGATTTGCAAGTTGCGGCAGCGCCGGGTTCTCGACCAACTTCGGGCTTGAACGCAGAAAGAGAGCTTCGTGGGCTGGTATTTTACTTTCTTCTTTTTCTCGGGATTCTGCAGCGTCCTTTACGAACTCATCTGGCTCCGCTTGTCGATGGCGCAATTCGGCGTCACCACCGCCATGGTCTCGACCGTGTTGTCGGTTTTCATGGCCGGACTGGGCTTGGGTTCGTGGGCCAGCGGGGCATGGATACGCCGGCATGGAGAAAACATCGGCTTCCCCACCCTCCGCCTCTATGCGGTGATCGAATTGCTGATCGGCGCGTCGGGAATCCTCGTTCCCTACGAGCTTCGTCTGGGACGCAGCATCCTGGAACGGATGGGGTCAACCTCCTCCGTGGAGTATTACATCGTCTCCGGCATCTGGGTCGCTCTCACTTTGATTCCCTGGTGCGCATTGATGGGAGCGACGATTCCGGTTGCCATGCTGGCGATCGAGCGCATGTTCCCCCTGCAATCTTCCCGGTCGTTCAGCTATTTGTACATGGCCAACGTGGCGGGGGCAGTGGTGGGAACGGCTCTTCCGCTATTTCTAATTGAACTGCTGGGATTTCACGGGACGCTAAAAGTAGGCGCCGTTTGCAACGGTCTGATCGCTGTTCTGGCGCTGCTGGTGTCGGGAAGTGTGCGGCGCAAGGAAGTTGCAGAAGTCGCGCAGATCGCGGTTGAACCCGCCTCAACCGCAACCACAACCGGCGAAGGATCTCTTATCGCGTTGCTATTCGCCACCGGCCTGACGAGCATGGGCATGGAAGTCGTCTGGGTCCGCCAATTTACGCCCTATCTGGGAACGGTGGTATACGCCTTCGCGTCGATTCTGGGGGTCTATTTGACCGCTACCTTTATCGGATCGCGCATCTACCGCCGCTGGAGCGCGCGCAGCCAGAAGGAGAGTCCCTTGCTCTGGACGCTGTTGGCCTTCTTCGCATTGTTGCCACTCCTAGCGGCCAGCCCAAACGTTCACGTTCACAGCGGACTGCGGCTGGTGCTTGGTATTGCGCCCTTCACCGGCCTGCTCGGGTTTCTGACGCCTATGTTGGTCGACCGCTGGGCGGGAGGCAATCCTGCCGAGGCAGGCAAAGCCTATGCGGTGAATGTTCTGGGTTGCCTCCTTGGTCCGTTGCTGGCCGGCTTTGTGCTTCTGCCTTGGATCAGCGAACGCTCGGCGCTGGTGCTGCTCGCGCTGCCCTGGTTCGTCATCGGCGTCAGGGGCGCCTATCCAGTGCGTCAGCCCGGAGCCGAGGCGTCTGGTTTCGCACCGCGCGCTGCGTCGTATCTATTGCTGCCGTTGGCGTTAGGGCTCTTTCTGTCAAGCAAGGGCTATGAAAGGGTGTTCGGCAAGAACCGCCAGGTGCTGCGTGACTCGACCGCCACGGTGATTGCAGCGGGAATTGGTATGCAACGGCACCTGATGGTTAACGGAAACGGCATGACCGCACTGACGCCCATCACCAAAATGATGGCGCATCTCCCCCTGGCTTTTCTGGACCGTTCTCCACAAGATGCGCTGGTCGTCTGCTTCGGCATGGGGACAACGTTTCGCTCGTTGCGCTCCTGGGGAATTCCGGTCACGGCAGTGGAACTGGTTCCCAGCGTGCCGCGGTTGTTTGCCTATTTCCACAGCGATGGTCCCGAGATTCTGAGTTCTCCTTTGTCCCACGTAGTGATCGACGATGGCCGCAGGTACCTCGAACGTACGTGGCAGCAATACGACGTGATCACCATCGATCCTCCGCCGCCGGTGGAGGCTGCCGGCTCCAGCCTGCTTTATTCCGAAGATTTCTATTCCGTCGTGAGACAGCGTCTTCGCCCGGGAGGCATCCTGCAACAGTGGATACCGTCCGGCGATAGGCAAGACTTTGCGGCCGTCGCGCTCGCCCTGCGCCGGTCGTTTCCCTTTGTGCGCGTGTTCAACTCGGTACAAGGTTGGGGATTTCACTTTCTCGCCAGCGATCGGCCCCTGCCGGATCGCACCGCAAAGGAATTGGCCCAGCGCCTCTCGGCCCAGGCAGCGGCTGATTTGGTGGAATGGGGCCCGGAGGCTAGCACGGAAGGGCAATTCACGGATGTGCTGCGCAACGAAATACCCATCGATCAATTGATTGCGGCGTCTCCTGCCACACCCGCTCTGAGCGATGACCGGCCCATCAACGAGTACTACATCCTGCGGCGAAAGCTGTGGCCCTAGTTTGCAGACGAAGTTTGCAAACTGAAGAGTGCGGACGAAGATTGCGACCGACGATTCCGATCAAAGATCGATAACGTCCGTGCCAGTGTCAAAAAAGGAACCATCCAGGCCTGATTCAGAGGATAAACTCCATGGCCGATGCGAGCCTCTGGTAGGCTTTGGAGGAAATTCGCCTCTAACGGATAACAGAAACTCGGCGTTACCGGCGCTAATTAGCGGCTCATGACCAGACTTCTGCGGTTCTTCCGCCCCTCGCACCAGCACACGGCGTTTTCGGCCACGCTGCTGCTGATGTCGGCGGTCATGCTCTCGCGCGTGATCGGATACATCCGCGAGGCATACATTGCCTACGCGTTTGGCGCCGGCGTCCAAACTGACGCCTACGTCGCAGCCTTCACCCTTCCGGACTGGCTCAACTACATCGTGGCCGGGGGTGCAGCTTCCATTACATTCATCTCGATCTATACTCGATTTCTTGCGGAAAAGCGCGACGCCGACGCGCAAAAGACCTTCTCCATCGTCATCACTGTCATGTCGACGGTGATGATTGCCGGCACCGTCATTACCGAAATCTTCACGCCGCAGTTCGTGCGCTGGATGTTTCACGGTTTCTCGCCCGCGCAAGTCGACCTCACCGTCCATCTGACTCGCATTCTGCTGCCGGCGCAGATCTTTTTCTACGTTGGAGGAGTGGTCTCCGCCGTACTGCTCTCACACCGCCTGTTTCTTTTCCCCGCGTTCGGGCCGCTGCTCTACAACGTGTTTATCATTCTTGGTGGGGTCATCGGTGGCCGCCACTTCGGGATTGCCTCGTTGGCCTATGGGGCGCTGGCGGGGAGTGTGGCGGGGCCGTTTCTGGCCAGCGTGATCGGCGCGGCCCGCATCGGCACAGGTTATCGTCTGTCGTTCGATGTGACCAATCCGGCGTTCCGTGAGTGGGTGCGGCTTTCGGTTCCGCTGATGCTCGGCGTCTCGCTGGTCACCGCCGACGACTGGATCCTTCGCCACTACGCCTCCAGCGGTATTGGTGACATTGCTCGCCTCAACTATGCCAAGCGTCTGTTTGCCGTGCCCATCGCCGTGCTGGGGCAGGCCACGGGACAAGCGTCGCTGCCGTTTTTCGCACGGCTGTTCAACGAGAAGCGCCTGCAGGAATTCGCCGACACGGTGAACGATTCCGTCTACCGCGTCTCCGCCGCGTCGTTTCTCGCCACCGGATGGATGATGGCCGCAGCGATCCCGTTGATCGATTTAGTCTATCGCCGCGGGCGATTCCTGGTTTCCGACACGCAAACCACAGCCGTTTATTTCTTCTGGTTCTCGCTTTCGCTGGCACTCTGGTCAGCCCAGGGACTCTACGCCCGGGCTTTCTACGCCGCCGGGGATACGTTAACGCCGATGGCTGCAGTGACCGTGATCACGAGCGCTTCGTTGCCTGTGTATTCGCTGCTCTTCCACGGATATGGCGTCGTTGGCCTGGCTTGGGCCTCCGATATCGGCATCGGAGCCAATCTGCTGGCGCTGGCGTTGCTGCTGCACTACCGAAAACTGGTTTCGCTGAAAACACTACGCTGGGATGAGTTAGGGAAGTCCGCGCTCACGGCAGGGATCGCCGGTGGCATCAGCCTTGAGGTGGCAAAGAGTGTGCCGTTGCCCGCTTACGGTCACGCCAGCCGCGTCACTGACATGCTTCAGTTGGGGCTAATTTCGATGACTTGGGCTGCGGCGACTGCGGTTGGGCTGTGGCTGCTGAAGTCGCAATTGCCGAACGACCTGCGCCGCCGCAAAGCAACGGCATATCCCGCGGTGGCCGAGGGCGAGAGCAAGGAGATTATGGGAGCGGGAACTCAACCCTAGTGGGGGCCTGAAGAGAACCTGACTCAGGACTGTGCTCGCCGCGACAACTCGGGCTATCTTTACTCTCTACGGTAAAGACAGTTCGCATGAGCATCTACGTTGAGATTCTTATTCGCGGCAGCATGGATGATCTCTGGCAAAAAACCCAGGAACCTGAGCTGCACGAACGTTGGGATCTCCGCTTTTCACAGATCAACTATCTTCCTCGTGCGCCCGGGGAAGCTCAGAAGTTCCTGTATTCAACCCGCATCGGCGCAGGCCTGCGGATCAGTGGAGAAGGCGAAAGCACCGGAGAACGCGACGATTTGTCCGGACAGCGCACGTCCGCACTCAAATTCTGGTCGAAAGATGGTAAATCGCTGATCGAGTTCGGGTCGGGCTATTGGCAATATGTGCCGTGTGCTCGAGGAATTCGCTTCCTCACCTCATATGACTACCGCACTCGATTCGGTGCGATCGGCAAGATCATCGACAGGCTGGTATTCCGCCCGCTGATCGGCTGGGCTACGGCGTGGAGCTTCGATCGACTCCGCCTTTGGATTGAACAGGGTATTCCGCCCGAGGTTTCTCGTGACCGCAGCTTCATCTATGGTTTGTCTCGTCTGACGCTGGTATTCATCTGGCTTTATCACGGAGTGGTTCCGAAGCTGCTTTACCACAATCCCGACGAACTCATGATGCTGACTGATGCGGGAGTGCCAGGCTCTCACTTGCTCAGATGGGTGTCGTTAATCGGATGGCTGGAAGTTGGTTTCGCACTGATCCTGATCGCATTCTGGCGATCACTCTGGCCGCTTTGGTGCACGATTGCTGCCATGTTTGCGGCCACCCTGGCGGTGAGTATCCACTCGCCCGAGTACCTGACGGCCGCGTTCAACCCAGTGACCTTGAATCTGGCAGTAGCAATGTTGGCTGCTACCGGTTTGTTGGCCGCAGGAGACCTCCCAAACGCAAAGAATTGCCTGCGAAAGCCACCGGAAGCCAGGCAATGACGTCAATCTACGAACAAGCGCTAGGTGAGAAGTTCAAACTTCTTCATCCCCGCATTCAGGAGAGGTTCGGATTCAGCAGCCGCGACAATCTCGCCTGCATCGGCACCGGAACGATGGATGAGCTTTGGCACGGGAAGCCTTATACGTTGCCATTTCTCTATCTCGGGAGCGTGCGGCGCATCATGTTTCCGGAACGCGGCCGGTCTGTGCCTTTCACCATCAGGAACTATGCCTATGTCGACGGGTACGGACGAGAGACCGTAACCTGGATTCGAAACTTTGCCACTCGCAAGCCCCGGCGTTTCGACGCGTATATGATCTTCAGCCAGCAACGTGGACGGATCGTGGACTACCTCGGAACGCACCAGCACCTTGCGGTCGACATTGACTTGTCGGTTGACGAACGAGGCGGACTTCGACTCCGGTCTGGGGCGCAGCGTTTCTACGAAGGCTTGCTTGGATTTAGTTTTCCCCTGCTCCTCTCCGGCATCGCCGAGGTCTGCGAGTGGTACGAAGAGAAGGATCAGCGTTTCCACATCGAAGTGAACGTGGCAAATCGGGTCTGGGGGCCGTTGTTCGGCTACCGGGGCTCTTTCGACATAGTGTGGCGGCCTGTTCCGAAGGCGGAAGTCCCGCCAGATATCTTACCCGTGCGCTGTGAACGCAGAGAATAGAGATTCCGAGTCCTGCCATGTTTCTTCTCTCCAGACCTGCCGAGTCGCAAGTTCAGACAATTCTCGCCAGGCAGCAAGCCATGGACTTCTCTTACCCGGACGCGGGCGCAACCCAGGGTAAGCTGCGCACCGGGTATGCCGAGCTCTGCGGCCGGGTCGATCTGGGCCAGGGTTCCACAACCTTCGACCGGGCGGAGCAGGCGCTTCGTCAATGGAAAATGTTCGACGTCCCTGGTATTCGGCTGTGTTGGCCGGATGCGCCTATTCAGCCCGGGACCGCGGTTGCACTCGTGGTCAAGCATTTTGGGTTTTGGTCTCTCCACTGTTGCAAGATTGTTTATGTGATCGACGAAGATGGGCCGATCCGGCGCTTTGGATTTGCCTATGGCACGCTACCCGAACACGCGGAACAAGGTGAGGAGCGCTTCACCGTGGAATGGCATCGTGATTCCGATCTGGTGGCTTACGACATTCTGTCTTTTTCCAGGCCCGGTAGTGTGGCGGTGAAAATAGCCTACCCGGTAGCACGATGGCTTCAGAGGCGCTTTCTGCGAAACTCTTTGGCTGCAATGGCCGATGCAGTGCAGATTCAGTAATCGAATAATCCATAGCGCCTGCGAGGATGGTTGAGGCAAAAAAACAAAGCGGCGGATATTCGCATGGGCTGCGAACTCCGCCGCTGATCTTTGCTAGTAAGACCGCTCTACGCTAGTAAGACCGCTCTACAGCAATCCTACGCGCGCGCGGCAACCGCCGCCGGTTCGGAAGCTGGAACGATCTTGTCTTCGCCGTTCGGCTTCTGCTGCGTGGGCTGGCCGCCCTTGCGGATGTCGATGCCGCCCTTGAAGTAGGCGCCGTCTTCAATCGAGATACGCGCCGCAACTACGTCGCCGGTGAGCGACCCGTCGCTGCGGATATCCACGCGGTCGCTGGCGGTCAGGTTGCCGCGCACCTTGCCGAGCACCACGATCTCGCGGGCGTTGATGTTGGCTGCGACCACGCCATTGCGGCCGATGGTGACGCGGTTCCCCGCCAGATTGATGGAACCTTCCACCCGGCCATCGATGTAGAGCGATTCCGATCCAGTCACCTCGCCCTTGATCACCAGCGATTTGCCGATGGTCGCCTGGTCCGCAGTGGTAGTGGTGGTTATCGCCGGACGCGGCACGACGGCGGGCTCATTCGCCATCATTGCAGACGCATTCGGGGTAGACAGGGTTGGACGCTCCGGCTCGGCTGGCCGCCCTGGGGTCTGAGGCTGATTCGTCGGCTTCCACATGGGTGAAAACTTCCTTTCCTTGTTGGGATTAGAGGTCACGAGCCGCATTTCCGTGACCAATCGAATTGTACTCCGCAGTCTCAAAATGAGCACTGTGGAAAAGCCTTTATTTTCAACGGAGTTTCCTATCATGGTACGGGCGCCGGACTTTCCCAAGGTGGTCATCAGACCACCCTCACCCCTCCCCTTTCTGCCCTGCGACCGTGTAAGGATTCCAGGAAAAATCCCGCTCGGGCAACAGTTCCACAGTCGTTCGGAGTATGCTCTTGGCATCGAAGATTTATCGAAGACGCATTCCAGCCTCCCAGGGAGCAAAACATGTTGGAACCAGCCGTGATCACTCCTTCAGCCTTCACCGTGGCCCGGCCTCAAGCCGGCGAGTACGCGCCTTATTACGACCGCTATATTTCTCTGATTCAGGGCGATGACATTCTCAACACGCTTGACCATCAGCGCCGCCAGACGATGCTGCTGCTCTCCGGCCGCGACGATCATGACGGCGACTTCCGCTACGCTCCGGAGAAATGGAGCGCCAAGGAAGTGCTTGGCCACGTCTGCGACACCGAGCGCATCTTTGCCTACCGCGCCCTGCGAATTGCGCGTGCCGACGCCACGCCCCTCGAAGGCTTCGAGCAGGACGACTATGTGCGCCATGGCCTCTTCGCTCATCGTCCGCTGGCCGATCTGGTCGAAGACTTCATCGCTGTGCGCCGCGCCACGCTTTCGCTGTTGCGTAATCTCGACGAGGTGGCGTGGACGCGATGCGGCATCGCTAATAAGAATGAAGTCAGCGTGCGCGCTCTGGCTTACATCATCGCCGGCCATGAGTTGCATCACCGGAGGATTCTGGAAGAGAAGTATTTCGCGGCGAGTCGCTGAGACCCGGAGCTGATGCCATCACGCGCGCTGATTGAACTGCTCCACGGCAAGGGCGCCCACGCCGATCCTTTTGCCTGCGTCGAAGATCTTTCGGCCGAGTTTGCCGCGCGCCACGTGGAAGGCTTTCCTCATTCCATCGGACAACTCGTCTTTCACATGAATTACTGGATGGACTACGAACTCAGTCGCATTCGCGGCCGGAGGCCGGCGTATCCGGAACATAATTCAGAAAGCTTCCCGCCATCACCGTCGCCCGCCGATTCGCAGGACTGGGACCAGCTGAGAAAGACCTTTGCTGGCATGCTGGCCGATTTCACCACGCTGGCGAATTCTTCTGCGAAAGAAATGCAGCGCCAGATCGAAACGGTTCACGAAGGCGACAAGGAAGTCGCGGGAACTCTCGAAGCCGTGCTCTGGCAGATGGTGGCACACAACAGCTATCACACCGGCCAGATCGCGATGATCCGGCGCGCGCTCGGCGCCTGGCCGCCCCGCCGCGGCGGGGACACGTGGTAGAAGCGAAATACTTAAGAGAAGGCAACCTGCACTCACCCGAGTCCATCGGTTATGCTGAGAGCTGACGGCTGATACTGACATCTCCTCCATGCTTTCCGACTCGACCATCCTGCAACACATCGCGCGCCAGCCCAAGCACGCGGCAGGATTCAAGCAATTGATACGGGAACTCGGCCTGCACGGAGACGCCCGCGGAGAACTTGACTCGCATCTTCGGAAGCTGGTCGCCGCCGGCGAACTGATTCAGCTCAATTCCGACCGTTACGCTCTGCCGCAAGCCGCCGCCGACAAGAACCTGGTGGTCGGACGCCTCACCATGCACCGCGACGGCTTCGGCTTCGTCATCCCCGACGCAAGCTCGCTGAGTCCGTCTCTCAAATCGCGCCTCGCCGGGGATATCTTCATCGCACCCCACGTCATCGGCAATGCCATGCACGGCGACCGCGTGCTGGTCGACATCATTGCTATTCGTCCCGATGGCCGGGCCGAAGGCCGCATCGTGCGGCCGGTCGTGCGCGCGCATCCCACGGTGGTCGGGATTTTTCACTATGGCAGCCGGCACAATTCCGTAAAGCCGATCGACAGCAAAATCACAATGGAGATCGTGATTCCAACCGGCATGGAGTATCCAGAAACGAAAACTGCCAAGCAAACGGAGGATGCTGGGAATCGAAAGAAGAAAGACAAGGGATCCGTCGACCGGGTACTGGGCGGCGAAGCTGCGCACCGGACCGAATGGGATGATCTCGAAGGCGTGGTGGTTGACGTGGAAATCACCGACTGGCCCACGTCCACGCAAAATCCGCGCGGCCGAGTCATTGAAGTTCTCGGGCAACAAGACGACTTCGGTGTCGACGTTGAAATCATCATCCGCAAGTTTTACCTGCCGCACCACTTTCCCCCGGCAGCGCTCGAAGAGGCGCAGAAGATATCCGCCGTCATGCCGGCGCAGGATCTTCACCATCGCCGCGATTTCCGCTCCTTACCCATCGTTACCATCGATGGTGAAACCGCGCGCGACTTCGACGACGCCGTAACCGTGCGCAATCTTGCCGACGGCAATTTCGAGTTGCAGGTGCATATCGCCGACGTGGCCCAGTACGTCACGGCCGACTCTTCGCTTGACCAGGAAGCGCGCCTGCGCGGCACCAGCGTCTATTTCCCCGATCGCGCCGTACCTATGCTGCCGCTCGAGCTATCAACGGACATCTGCAGCCTGCGTCCGCACCTCGACCGCCTGGTGCTGTCGTGCGTGATGCAGATCGATCCCCGCGGCGAAATCATTGGCTACGAGTTGTGCGAAGGGATCATCCGTTCGTCCGAGCGCATGACCTACACCGCCGTTAACTCCGTGTTTGAAGGCGATGCCACGGCGCGCAAACGCTATGCAGCGCTGGTTCCCACATTCGAACTCATGCGCGGCCTGGCCCTGATTCTCAACCGCAAACGCCAGCGCCGGGGCTCGATTGACTTCGACCTGCCGGAGCCGGTCATCGAATTCGACGAATTCGGCTTGATGAAAAGCATCACCCGCTCGGAGCGCAACATCGCCCATCGACTGATCGAGGAGTTCATGCTCTCGGCCAATGAGTGCGTCGCGCAGTATCTGGAATCGAAGCGGATCGCATCTTTATATCGCATTCACGAAAAGCCAGACGCCAAGCGCGTCTATGACTTTGAAGTGATCGCCGCGACCTTCGGCTATTCGCTGGGCGTAGGCCCACTGCCCATTCACCGGGTACAACTGAAGACTGACCGCCGTGCAGCACGCGGCACGGGCAAGCAGGTCCGGGCGATTGAAGTGCCTAAAGACGTGCACATCACGCCCCGCATGTACCAGAAGCTGGCCGCCAAGATCGCCGGCAAACCGGAAGAGCGCATCCTGAGCTACCTGATGCTGCGCTCGCTCAAGCAGGCGCGCTATTCGGAAGAGAACCTCGGCCACTTCGCGCTAGCCGCGACCAGTTACACGCACTTCACCTCGCCGATTCGCCGCTATCCAGATCTGATCGTGCACCGTATCTTGAAGGAAGTCCTGCGCGAATCGGCGGAGATTCGTGAAGGTGAGATTCCAGTTGGAGTTTCTCGCCTCGCTTCCGCTTCGGCGGAGCAGAACCGCTCTAACGCAGCCTCCGGCACGCATGACGATGAGGTCGCGCCTTCACTCTGGTCGAAGCGCCGCGATCATGCCGCGCATCGCGAAGCGCTGGAACCGCTCGGCGGGCCCATCTCAATCGACGAACTGCATGACGTCGCGGAAGAGTCCAGCCAGTCCGAGCGCCGCGCCGACGAGGCCGAGCGCGAGCTTATGGAGTGGAAGAAGGCCAAGTTCATGCAGGACCGCGTGGGCGAAGACTTCGACGGGTTGATCACCAGCGTCACCAAATTCGGCTTCTTCGTCGAGCTCACCGACTTGTTCGTCGAAGGACTGGTGCCGCTGAACACACTCACCGATGACTTCTACACTTACCACGAGAATACACGCCAGATCATCGGCCAGCGCTCGCGCAAGACATACAGCATGGGACAAAGGATTCGTGTGCTGGTCGAGCGCATCGATCCCCTGGAAAAGAAAATCCAGTTCGCGATCCTGGAAGAAGTGCAGCACCGGCCTGCACTCAGACCCTCCTCCAAGAAATCCAAACGCAAGCGAAGGTGAGGGCTTTTCGACTCCGAAGACTGTTCTCCCAGGCGCAACCGCACCGCTAGTGGTAAAATTCTCCAGTGAAACCCCATCCGCTGCGGATGCGAAGCAGCGGGGTTCCTTCCTCGTCGGGACGTGGCTCAGCCTGGTAGAGCACTCGCTTGGGGTGCGAGGGGTCGGCAGTTCAAATCTGCCCGTCCCGACCAATTCAACTCACTCCTTCAGTGACGAGCCCTACCGAGTCCCCCCCGACCCGCGAACCAAGAAGAGTACTTTGACCCGAAGTGCGATTCCACGACAATCCTGGAAAGCGTCACTCGCGTCTTGCCGTTCGGCTGCGCCGCTCTCGTCGAAGATCTTTCCAGGATGCAGTTGAGAAAAGTCCACACTCGGGGGAATTCTTATGTCCGGGCAAGTCATTCTGTATTTCGAGGATCAGGCCGACGCGCTGCGTTTTGCTTTGGCGGCCGGGTCGGTGATGGCGGGAGACGGAACCCGCGCTACTGAGGATCTGGTTCAGGAAACGGGACGAGTAAGCCGCATCCGGCTGGACGCCGCGAACGCGGGAAAGATGAAGAAGCCAACTCCAGAGCGCGCCGCCTGAAGACTAAAGACTGACCGCTAGGCTTGCGCGGGCGGGTCCCACGCAGGCAAGAAACCTTCTCATTGGCTGCATCCTTCGCTCAAAGCCGAGCCCCTAGAATGTGAACCTCGCTGCCAACTGCCCGATGCGTGGCGTCGGACCTCGAAAGCTCCCAGTCGTCGTAATCTGGCCAAAAGTCGATCCATTGATGTTGGTGGCCCCATCGGCGACTGTGGGCTGCGCGAACTCGGGATGATTCAAGGCGTTGAAATATTCCAAGCGAAGTTCCAGGCTGACGCGCTCCGTGATCGCTGTGGTCTTGGCCAGCGCCACGTCAAAATTCGTCAGATGCGGTCCGCGCAGGACGTTTCGAGCCAGACCGTAGGTACGGTCCGCTGGAATATCCACCGGATCAAGCTCAGGGAAGCACGGGTTGTCGCCTTCGTAGTAGGCGTTGTTGGCGAGGGGGACGTTGGAAAAGCTGTTGGGATCAAAAATGAAGTGGCCAGTGATGGGAGCTCCGGTTGTGATCTGGCACTCATTGGGGTTGAGCGGGTTGCTGCCGTAAATAGTCGGAAGGATCGTAGTGACGCGCCTGGGGTCGAGCATGCGTATCGGGGCAACGACCGCGGCACGAGAAAGATAAGGATCGCCTGCGCCTGAGGTTCCGGGGTTTGTGGGATCAACGGTACCTCCCAGTCCCGCTGGGATGTCGAAGGGGAAGCCGGTGCGCCAAGTCACGATGGGATAAACGCTCCATCCTTTGGTCAGGCGCTTTGGACCCGCAGCCCACATCCGATCGAAGGGCAGATCCCAGCCTCCGCTGAAGCTGATGCGCTGGCGGACGTCGCTGTCTCCGGAAGCGTAGAAAAGGTTCGGGCTGTAGGCGGGTACCGTCGAGTTACGCTGGGCGAATCCGGATGCGTTGTCCAGATTGTGTCCGTAGGTGTAGGCGAGAGTGAAATAGGCTGTACCCAGTTTGGAGCTCTTGGGCTGACGGGTCAGGCTGGCCTCAAGCGCATTGTAGTTCGCATTCGATACGTTCTGGAATTCCGGGAGCTGGCCGAAACATTCAAAGCAACTGCTGTCCAGAGCGCGATTGGTGGTTCCCAGTACCATGGGATTGATGTCTCTCAATGAGGTCAATCCGCGTCCGGAACTGCCCACGTAGTTTGTTTCCAGCACCGTGTCGGCGAAAAGATTGTGTTGCAGGCTCAAGTTGTACTGATAGACGTGCGGCGTACGCAGGTGCGGGTCGTCCAAGTAGATAAATCCGGTGCTGTTAATAGGCTCAACCGGGCCAAAGTTGTAGTTGCTGGGCGGCGGTTCGGAAGGAAAAGTATTAGTCTGGCCGCCGGCCAGGAACGGCTGACTCAAGTAATTCAGCGGGCTCGTCTGGCTGGCGGGAACAGTGTTGAAATAGAAGCCCGCATTGCTGACGAAGGGCGGTTGACCGTTAAACTGCAGGTTGTCCTCGCCTTTGAGAATATCGTAGAAAAGGCCTATGCCGCCGCGCACACTGGTCTTGCCTTTTCCCGTCGGATCCCAGGCAAAACCGAAGCGAGGCGCGAAGTTTTTCTTGTCGGGGAAGTTCGTGCCTGTGGGAGCCCCGGGATCGCCCGGGAACACCATGCCCAAAGGAGCATTGACGAAGCGCTGGGACTGCAGTCCCGGAATCACCGAGAAGGTACGGCCTTCGGTATCAGCTTTGGGCGTGTTGTATTCGTAACGCAGACCAAGCGTCAGGACCAGGTTCTTGCTGGTGTGCCACTCATCCTGGCCAAATACGTATGTGCTCTTGCTGCGAAGATTGGACGGCGCCAGCGCGCCTTGGAAATAGCCGGACGCGCCTCCCAGCAAAAAGTCGGCGTAAGGATTCCCGGAAGCGGCAGAACTGCTGAGGGAATAGAAATCGAATTCTCCGTTCGTGTAATAGTCATAGACGAGGTTCTCCTGGTAGGGGGAGAATCCAGCTCCGAACTTCCAGTTGTGTTTCCCTCGGGTCCAGGAGACTGCGTCAGTCCAGGAAAAGGTATTTTCCACGAAGCGGGTAGGACCGTTCTCACTGGGACCAAACTGATAGCCAGTATCGAAGTAGATGTTCGTGGGGCCGGTGGCGAGGTCCGGTGTAATGCCGATGCCGAGGCTGGGGCCGGTGGGCAAGTGCGTGACCACAGTATCCTGCAGATAATTACTGCGATGCGTCACAAAGTGAAACTCATTCAGTAACGTGGGGGAAAAGATCCGGGTATAGCCGATGTTGACAAAGTAGTAATTGGCGACGGTGCGACTGGGAAACCCCGGCACCGTGGCGAAGGGAAACGGGTTCAGTGACGGTGTGCGATTCAAGCCGATGGTAGCGGAGATTTTATCTTTCGCGCTCAGGTCGAAGTCGAACTTGCTGGTCAACTCATCGGCGTTGTTCGTCTGGTCGAGTGAGGTCGAGAGCAGCCCGGCGCATATCCCATTCGTGTTGCATACCGTCTGGTTCGTCGAGGAGGTCGTGACCAAGCCGGCCTTGATGTACGCCTGAGTGACCGGATCGATCTTGGAGGGGTCGATAATCGCCTGCGCCGCCAAAGCAGAATTCGACTGAAAAAATGGATGGGGTGGCAAAGCGTTGCCGTTATCGTCGAGGCACGAGCCCAGCAGGGGAGTCGGCTCATACCCTGCCAAGAAGCAGGCCACATTAGGATCCGGGCCACCGTTTACTGCCTGTGAGAAGTCTCCCTGCAGTTCCTGCGGTGTGTAAACCGGGATATCGATATCGGGTACGGCCTGAATCTGCCTTTGTCCCTGGTAGGCGAAAAAGAAAAAGGCCTTATCCTTGCGGATGGGGCCGCCCAGCGTGCCGCCAAACTGGTTGCGTTTCAGATCGAGCCGCGGAATACCTAGGGGGATATTGAAAAAGTCATTGGCATCGAGCACACGGTTGCGGAAAAAGTCGAAGGCGCTGCCGTGGATCTGATTGGACCCTGATTTGATCACCTCGCTGATGATGCCTCCGCCGTTGCGGCCGTATTCCGCTGTGTAGTTACTGGTGAGCAGGCGGAATTCCGCGATGGCATCCGGGTTGGGGTCGAGCAGGTTGCTGTTGTCGATCAGATCGTTGTTCAGCCCGCCATCGAGCAGAAACGTGACGGAATCAGTTCGTCCACCAGCAATGCTGTAGTTGCCGGCGCCGCCATTGTCGTCATTACTCTCCGTTACTCCAGGTTGAAGCAAGGCTAAGTCGAGTGCATCACGGCCATTGAGTGGCATATTCGTGAGCACGCGGCCGGTTACGGATTGGCCCAGAGTGGCATTCACCGTCTCCACCGGCGCTGCTTCGGCGCCAACATCTACTTTCTCGCTGGCGGTTCCGACCTCCATCTTGATGTCGATGCGCAGGGCCTGGTTGATGGATAGTTTCTGTTCGGCGCTGATCACCGTGCGAAACCCAGCGTGCTCGGCCCTCACTGTGTAGTTTCCAATGGGCAGCGCCAGCACTTGGTAGTATCCTTCGTGATCCGTAGCGGCCGTGCGCGCGACGTGCGTAGCCGTGTTGGTCACGGTGACCTGCACAACCGCGATCACAGCACCCTGCGGGTCGTAGACTGTCCCGAAAACTCTTCCAGTGGCGTCCTGAGCAGAAGAGATGGAGGGCACGATCACCGCCGCCAGCAGGAACAGAACAGCCGTTGAGCACTTCTTTAGGATCTCCGCAAGATTCCGCCGGCAACTGCCTTGCTTTTTCTGGTGACGCGTCATCAAACCCCTCGCCGCAGACGGCATTCTACACCCAGGGGCTTACGTGGTATGAGATGCCGAGTTCCCGTTGCAGACGAGGCAGAAGCGGGGGCGAGATCAATTGGCTTGGGGCACGAAGTTGGTGCGAACGGACGAAGCTACCTCCGCAGTAACCAGCCAGCTTTATCCCGTGCGCCGGGTGGAGAGTAAGTTCAGGATCTCGCGCAGACCCTGGCGGATGTGCTGCAATTCGGCGGACGACTGCGCGGGGAATGGAATCGCAGCCTGCCCCTTATCGGTTTTCGCCTCGGAACGCAACTGCTGGCGAGCTCCCGCGATGGTGAAGCCTTGCTCGTAGAGGAGTTGCTTGATGTGCAGAACGCTTTCCACATCGCGTCTGCGGTACATGCGCTGGCCGGTGCTGCTTTTCACCGGCTTGAGTTGCGGGAACTCGCTTTCCCAGAAGCGCAGCACATAGGCCGGCAGGCGGCACAGAGCGGCCACTTCGCCGATGCGGAAGTAGAGTTTGTCAGGGATGAAGATTTCATCCGTCTTGTTCTTGCCCGCGCTGTTCTTACCGGCACTCATGTTCTTCGCACGCATACTCGTTCCCACGTGGTGCCTGTGGTTGCACAATTGTGACACACCCTCGGGGAATTGTTAGGGAGAATTTTGCGGCCGAGCATAAGCAATTAGCATTTGGCAATTAGCCTTCAGCCTCCTGAGGACCCATCGCTGGAGCAAGGGCTAAATGCCGATTGCCGATTGCTCCAAGAAAAGGAAACGCCTCTCAAGAGATGCTTCTCCCGAGAGGCTGGTTAAACTCTTGGCCTGTGCGAAATATCGTTTCGCAGACAGTTAGTGTTTCTTCTTTTTTGCCTTCTTCTTCGTTGCCATGAAGGTTCCTCCGTGAACGATTTTCCCTTGCAAAGGTTGCCAATTACGGGCCCGATTGCAAAACGCCACCCAACTTGTAGTACGGGCAGCGTCCTTAACACAAGATATTGCGGCAGTATGAACGCAGTGTCAACACAATTTTGCGAGGAACGCGAGAATTCTGTCTGAATACAGGTCGTTGTCTTGGTCGTTGGTCGTTGGTCGTTGGTCGCTGACATGTCCATCTGCAGCGAAATCGTCGTCCGTGCTGCACCGGTGCCGGGCGGAGCCCAAAGGTTCTCGGCGACCGACGACCCTAACGACTGACCAGCGTCCCGACTGGCTCCCCGTTCGCGCTTCCGGTAAACTGCGCCTCATGCGGTCCGATCCGGTCGAACTGGAAATCTTCAGAAACCTTTATCACTCGATCGCCGAGGAGATGGGCGCGACGCTACGCCGGACAGCGTTTTCCCCCAACATTAAGGAGCGCCGCGATTATTCGTGCGCTCTGTTCGACGGTGCCGGGGAAGTCATTGCCATGGGCGACCACATGCCGGTGCATCTGGGCTCGATGCCGATGTCGGTACAGGCTGCGATCGCGGCATGCGACATGGCGCCGGGCGATGTGGTCATGCTGAATGATCCGTTTCGCGGAGGGACGCATCTACCGGACATCACGCTGGTCGCGCCCGTGTATGTGTGGCGCGGACGCTCCTTCGACAAGCTCAGGACAGGCTCTCGTCCGCGAAGAGCCGGGAATCGCCCTGATTTCTACGTAGCGTCGCGGGCGCATCACGCCGATGTCGGCGGAGCCTACGCGGGATCAATGGGGCTGTGTCGCGAGATTTATCAGGAAGGATTCCGCATTCCTCCGGTGAAGATTGTGCGGGCAGGAGTGATGGAGCACGATGTGCGTGAGCTCTTGCTCAGCAATGTGCGCACACCCGAGGAGCGCGAAGGCGATCTGGGCGCTCAGATAGCGGCTTGCCACACCGGGGCCGAGCGCCTGCGGGAAGTGTGTGCGCGGTACGGAATCGAACGGGCCCAGCGCGCAGCGCGGGAACTGCTTCACTATTCCGAGGAACTGATGCGCGCATTCCTCCTGCGGATTCCGCCGGGCACCTATCGCGCAGAGGATTTTCTGGATAACGACGGCATCAGCGACCGGCCGGTGAAGATCGCGGTGACGGTGAGCATTGGACGGAAGCAACAATCACGCGGACGAGAGCCTGCCCGGAGCTTGTCGAAGGGGCATCCCCGCCACACGGTCGCGGTGGATTTCACCGGCAGCGATCCGCAAGTGGAAGGGAGCGTAAACGCCGTCGAGGCCATCACATATTCGGCCTGCTTCTACGTTTTCCGTTGTCTGCTGGCCGATGATGTTCCGGCAACCGCTGGGTTGATGCGGCCCATCCGGGTGATCGCTCCGCAAGGGACGATTGTCAATGCGCGGCCGCCAGCGGCGGTGGCTGGAGGGAACGTCGAAACCTCGCAACGCATCGTTGATGTTCTGCTGCGGGCTCTGGCACAAGCCATACCAGACCGGATTCCGGCCGCGGCGGCGGGCACGATGAACAATCTCACAATCGGCGGCGTCGATCCACGTACTGGTAAACCGTTCGCCTACTACGAGACCATTGCTGGAGGCATGGGCGCGCGTCCCAGCAAGCCCGGAGTCTCTGGGGTGCATACGCACATGACGAATTCATTGAACACTCCAACGGAGGCGTTGGAGTATGCCTATCCCTTGCGGGTTCGACGCTACTCGCTTCGACCGGGCAGCGGAGGGACCGGCATGCATCGCGGCGGCGACGGAATTATCCGCGAGATCGAAGTGCTAACCGACTGCGAGGTCACACTGCTGGCAGACCGGCGCAAGCGCGGGCCGTGGGGACTTGCCGGCGGGGACGCGGGCAGGGTGGGAAAAACCAGCGTGATCCGCGCCAATGGCTCGATCGAAGAGATGCCGGGCAAGTTCAGTACGCGGCTGCAAAAAGGCGAGCGCATCCGGATTGAGTCGCCGGGTGGCGGCGGTTGGGGACGAGCTGACGGGAAGTAACCTGAGTTCGAAGGAAGGGGAAATGACTAGCGACATCGCAACCCACTATCTCGACGAAGCCCACCGCCAGATGCGCGGACACAAGCGCCTGGCCGAGGGCGCGATGGCGCAACTCAAAGACGAAGAGCTGTTTATCGCGCCTGACCCTGAATCGAATTCCGTGGCCGTCATCGTGAAGCACATGGCGGGCAACATGCGCTCGCGCTTCACCGACTTCCTCACTACCGACGGAGAGAAACCCGATCGTTATCGCGATCAGGAATTCGAGCTAAACCCCGCGACCACGCGGGCCGATCTCACGAAGTGGTGGGAGGATGGCTGGGCGCGGGTGTTTACGGCGTTAGAGACCCTGAAGCCGGAAGACGTCATGCGCAAAGTGACCATCCGCGGCGAGCCCCACACCGTGTTGCAAGCCATTAACCGGCAAATCGCGCACTACGCCTACCACACCGGGCAGATCGTATTCCTGGCCAAACAAATCCGCTCCAGCAAGTGGAAGAGCATGAGCATCGCCCGCGGCAAGTCGGAGGACTACAAGACGGTCACTCCGAAGCTTTATAAGCCTTCCAGTTAGAAAGGAGCGGTTCCCGCAGTGTTAGAATCATACGTTTTGTGTCTGAGTCTGCATTCATAGGTAGCCCATGCCATCCACGATGTTTGCCGTCGTAAAGCCGGAGGCCGCGCCGGGCGCGGAGGTTCGCGAGGTAAAGATCCCAGCCTTCGGGGGGAACGACGTGCTGGTGAAGGTGAAGGTGGCGTCGATCTGCGGCACCGACCTTCATATTTACAACTGGGACCGCTGGGCGCAGAACCGCATTCATCCTCCGCTGATCCCGGGACACGAGTTCTGCGGCGAAGTTGCCGCGTTCGGCAGTGAAGTCACGAGCGTCAAGGAAGGCGACTTCGTTTCCGCCGAGATGCACGTGGCTTGCGGCAAGTGCCTGCAATGCCGTACCGGCGAAGCTCACATCTGCCAGAACGTGAAGATCATCGGTGTGGACGCTGATGGCGCCTTCGCCGAGTACGTGGTGATTCCGGAGTCGAACATCTGGAAGCTTGATCCAGCCATTCCGCAGGAGTACGCCTCGATTCTCGATCCGCTGGGCAATGCGGTGCATACCGTGCTGGCAGGCGAGATCGCCGCGAAAACCGTGGCCATTACTGGATGCGGGCCGATCGGACTGTTTGCCATTGCCGTGGCGCGGGCGGTGGGTGCGACCAGCGTGTTTGCCATCGAAGTGAACGAACACCGGCGCAAGATCGCCCGCGAAATGAAAGCGGATTATGTGCTCGATCCATCGAAGGAAAATGCCAGCGCGATTGTGATGGAGAAGACCGGTGGGCTGGGCGTGGACGTCGTACTTGAAATGGCAGGGCATCCGGACTCGATTCGAACCGCTTTCGATATAGTGCGGCGCGGCGGAAGAATTTCCCTGCTCGGCCTGACCTCAAAGCCCATTTCACTGAACTTCTCCGAAGACATTATTTTCAAAGGCATCACGGTGCAGGGCATCAACGGACGACGCATGTACCAAACCTGGTACCAGATGACCGCGCTGCTGAAAGCTGGCAAACTCGACCTGCATCCGGTCATCACCGACCGCATCCCGATGAAGGATTTCTCGAAGGCCATGGAGCGGCTGAAGACGGGCGAGGCCAGTAAAATATTGGTGTATCCCAACGGCGTGCGGTAGCGCGTGTGGCGCGGGCGCCCCCGCCCGCGACTCTCTAAGCCAAGAACGCATTGTGGGATACGAGATTCGCAATTCAGAAGTGAATTATGAGCCTTGATGCATTCGTACGCTGCACTTGCATTCGCGACGGCAAGGCCAAGCCCCATCCGTTCCCTGAGCGGCTCACCTTCGACGAAATCGGTGAGCCGACGCTGACGGGTGACCCTTCCGATGACGAATGGGACGCGCATGACCACTGGCTGGGCGAATCGTGCGAACATGAGGGATATCTCGTTTCGGAAGCTCTTGGCAATATCACCCGGGTGGGGAATCTGCGAAGCTTCCTGCGCCACCTGCAGGGAAAACCCGGGCCGCGGTTTCCGATGCTGCTGACGAAGGTCCTCTATGACGGGACTCACACCGGGGACTGGCTTTCCAGCGAGCAGGCAGAGAAGCTGTTGAAAGAAGTCGACACCGTGCTCCATTCCAGCGATATTCTGGCCGAGTCCGAGAAGGAATTCTTTTCCAGCATGAAGCGCTTGTGCGAGGCTAGTATTGCGACCGGGAACCCGATTATGTTCTAGCCTTCCGTTTGCATCAGACGTTTTCAGTTCCCAGTGCACCGGTATTAAACTCATGTCGGCTTTCATCCGTGCCGATCCGTGGCGAGGTCTTTTTCATGTCTGCTGCAACCCGCACCAATCCACTCTCGTATCTCACCGACCAGCTCAACGAACTCAAAACCAAGGGCACGCACTTCAAGCTCCGCGTGCTCGAGGACGAGCAGGCGCCGGTCTGCACTTTCGACGGCAAGAAGGTCATCAACCTGGCGTCGAACAATTATCTGGGACTGACCACGCATCCCAAACTGCGCGAGGCCGCGCTGGAAGCTACGCGCAGGTACGGCGTGGGATCGGGCGCAGTACGAACCATTGCTGGGACCATGAAGATCCACATGGAGCTCGAGGAGAAGATTGCCCGCTTCAAGAACGTCGAGGCCTGCGTGGTTTTCCAGTCAGGCTTCGCAGCAAACGCGGGGACAGTATCGGCGGTGCTCGGCAAAGAGGACTTCATCATTTCTGATGCACTGAACCATGCGTCGATCATTGATGGGGCGCGCCTGTCACGGGCGAAGATTCTCGTGTTCCGCCACAAGGACGTGGCCCATGCCGAAGAGCAACTGGCCAGCATAAAGGACGAGCCAGGCAGGAAGCTGCTGATCTCCGACGGAGTGTTCTCAATGGATGGCGACATCGGCCCTCTGCCCGGACTCTGCGATGCGGCGGAAAAGTACGGTGCCATTATGATGGTCGACGATGCGCACGCTTCCGGCGTGCTAGGCCGTAACGGCCGCGGCACCGTCGATCATTTCAAAGTGCATGGGCGCGTAGATATTCAGGTCGGAACTCTGTCAAAAGCAATTGGCGCGTTGGGCGGATACGTTTGCGGATCACGAGATCTCATCGATTTTCTCTATCACCGGGCGCGGCCTTTCCTGTTTTCGACATCCCATCCGCCGTCAGTGGCGGCGACGTGCATCGCGGCGTTCGATGTTCTGGAAAACGAACCGGAGCGCATGGAGAAGCTCTGGGAGAACACGCGCTTCTGGAAAAAAGAACTCGGCCTCCTCGGTTTCGACATCGGCGGACGCGCCACTCCGGCCAGCGAGACTCCGATCACGCCCATCATCATCGGCGACGGCAAGCTCACGATGGACTTCTCCCGCGAACTGTTCAAAGAGGGTGTGCTCGGCACCGGCATCGCGTTCCCCACAGTGCCGGAAGGCAAGGCTCGCATCCGAACGATTATGACTGCGACGCACACGAAAGAAGAGTTGCAGCAGGCGCTGGGAGTCCTGGGTCGGGTTGGTAAGAGGATGCGAATTGTGAATTGATCAATTTGCGCGGTAAACAATCTTCCCACCCACGATCGTCGCCACCACTTTCCCGATGAACTGCCACCCGTCAAACGGAGTGTTGTGCGACAAAGAGCGTGACTTGGCGGCTTCGAATGTCCAGCGCTTCTTGGGGTCGAAGATGGTTACGTCGGCGAAGTTGCCGCGCGCCAGCGATCCACGGCCGCGGAGATCGAAAACGCGCGCGGGGCCGGCGGTGAAGAGTTCGACAATGCGCGTGAGCGGGATCTTGTGATCGCGGTGCAGCTTTGTGACAGCCAGGGCCAATGCGGTTTCGAGTCCAGTGATGCCGAAGGCGGCACGCTCGAACTCGACCTCTTTTTCGTGCGTGGCATGAGGGGCGTGGTCAGTGGCGATGGCGTCAACCGTGCCGTCGGTGAGCGCGACCAGGATCGCTTCCCGGTCAGCCGCGGAGCGCAAGGGCGGGTTCATCTTGAAGTTTGTGTCGTACTCGCCGATGTTTTCGTCGAGCAGGGTAAAGTGGTGCGGCGTGACTTCACAGGTCACCCGGCAGGTGACGCGGGCGCTATGAATGCCGCGCTTGCCGCGGCGCACGGCCTTGAGCGCATCGGATGTAGAAAGATGCGCGACGTGCAGGCGCGATTCGCGAATCTGCTGCGCTAGGTTGACGTCGCGATCCACGATGTTCGCCTCGGCGGCGGCCGACATGCCGCGTAGCCCCAGGCGAAAGCTGGTAGGTCCCTCGTTCATCGAGCAGGTCTCGGTGAGGCGCGTATCTTCGGCGTGCTGCACCACCGGCAGGTTCAGTTCGGCGCCGAGCCGCAGGGCCGCGCGCATAATCTCGTCATCCAGAATGGGCTTGCCATCGTCCGTCACGGCAACCGCGCCGGCACGCTGCAAGGCGGCAAAGTCGGTGAGTGCCGCCCCGCGCGAGCTGCGCGTAGCGGCGGCGATGGGGAAGACGTTGACCACGGCACCACGCTCGGGATGCCGTAACCACGCAACCCATTCGGCAGTGTCGACCACAGGCGCAGTGTTCGGCATAGTACAAACCGAGGTAAAGCCTCCGGCAGCGGCGGCCGCCGTGCCGCTGGCGATCGTCTCTTTGTAACCTTGTCCGGGTTCACGCAGGTGAACATGCAGATCAATGAATCCCGGAGCAACAATCAGACCGCGGGCATCGAACTTTTCGTCGGCGCCGCCGCGGACCTTGTTGGGCAGGGCGATCTCCGCAACTCGGCCATCGCGCAAAAGAACGTCCATGAGCGCGTTGATCTTGGCCGCCGGGTCGATGACGTGGCCGCCCTTGATCAGCAAGCTTGCGTTTTCCCGTCTTTGGTTCTTGGCACTCAGCATTCAGCACCCAACATTCAAGCCCTGCGCCGTTTCTCCTTGCAACAATTCGCGCCGATCCGTGAAAATCCGTGGCTCATTTTGCCTTGCCCAATGCCCGCGCCAAAATCGCCATGCGCGTGGGCACACCGTTGTGAACCTCGTCGATGATCACCGATTGCGGACCATCCGCCACTTCCGCGGTCAGCTCCAAACCGCGAATGATCGGCCCGGGATGCATCACGATGGCATCGCGCCGCGCCAGCTTCAGCCGCGCCGGGGTCATCTGATAGTGCGCAATATAGTCCTGCAGGCGAATCTTCTGGCCAGCGAGCCGCTCCTTTTGCAGGCGCAACAGCATGATCACATCAGCCCCGCGCAGCGCTTCTTCTATGTGGCGCGTCACGCGCAGGCCGGGGGCAAGCGTGGCGGAAACTTCAGGCACGAACTGGGGAGGGCCGCAGAGCGTAATCTTCGCTCCAAACTTGGTCAACAGATGGCAGTTGGAGCGAGTCACGCGGCTGTGGAAGATGTCGCCGATGATCGCGACCTGCAAGCCTTTGAACGATTTCCTGTGTTTGAGGATGGTGAACGCGTCAAGCAGGGCCTGGGAAGGGTGCTCGTGCATGCCGTCGCCGGCATTGATGACGGGAATGTCGAGGTGCTTGGCCATCAGGTGAGGCGCTCCCGCGGCGGGATGGCGAATCACGATGGCGTCCGCCCCCACTGCGCGCAAGGTGTAGCCAGTGTCGAGCAAGGACTCGCCCTTCTCGATGCTCGATCCAGAGGACTGCACCAGTGTAGTGATGGCGCCCAGCGACTTGGCTGCAATCTCGAACGAAGATCGCGTGCGGGTAGAAGCTTCGTAAAACAGCAGCACGATGCGCTTGTTGCGCAACAGCGGGCGGGCCTTGAGCGGATTCATCCGGCGGGCCAGCTTCAGCAAGCCCAGGATTTCCTTGCCCTCCAGGTGCTCGATACCGAGCAGTGAACCGCGTGCCGGTTTGTTCATCGCGTAAGGATGCAAACGGTGCATCATACGCGGCGATCACGGGCCACGGCAAGGCCAAGCCGAAAAAGCCCACTGAAGCGCGCGGATGGCGCGCCTATAACCGAACACCGCTCGACCTGGACCTGGCGTTTATGGTGGATCGCGCCGTCCCAGAAGGGCCGCTCCCAGGGCTCCGCCGAGACCACTTAGAATGAGGACCGCCACCAGCCCAAAAAGCACGGAAGCCACCATCATGAACGCGAACCCCCCGGGGGATTTTACAAAGTCCAGGAAGGGCTGCACCTGAGGGCCGGGATAGCGCGAGGCCGCCTCCTGGATTTTATCCATCATTACGCTTCGTATTTCTGCACCCTTATGAAGGACGGCGACAGCCAAGGTCTCGAGAATAGTCGACATGCCGAAAAGCAGGAGGCCGCTGAAAGCGCCGAGCCTGGCTCCCGCGGCAGGCCGGATCTCAGTTCCGGAGCCGCGGCGGCGAGAGAAAGCAACCGCTAGAGATCCGGTACCGAGGGCAGCCACAAACGGATTGAGTCCAAGAAATGTGAGCGCGGCGGCAACTCCAGCCGCAAGAGCGCACGGCTTCACAATACGAGACCAGGGTACCGGCAGCGAACTTGCGGGAATGCCGCGAAACCCTGGCTCGACTTCGTGATCCAGAGCCGGCACAGGTCCATCGATCATGGGCGTCAGCTCCACCACGGGCTCCGGTAGAGCCACACGAATCTGAGGCGCGCCGCACTGCGAGCAGAAGGGCTTGCCGTCTTCGATGCTGTGCCCGCACTTGTGGCAGGGATGGTCCATCAGAGTTCAAAGAAGGGCTTGCTTGAAGGTATCGCACGACGAGCGGGTGCGCAAGGAACCCGACACGTTCTCGTTTGTTGGCTGAAGGCTCTCCTTAGCTAGATGTCGCCTTGCTTGCTGCGAGTGTGCACGTATACCAATGCGAAGGTTGAGCCGCCATGATCGTCGTTCAATTCGATCGCGACTACATGCTGATTGTCCTCGGTGCCAACCTTCAGTTCGGTGACGGGACCGGAGTTGTCGCCTTCACATTTCAACTCTTTGGAATGTTTTTCGTCGTTAACCTCAGCGTGAGTATCGCCGCCGTGTTCGCTGGTGTGGCATTCCAGCACGTTGCCATACTTCTTGAGCTTGCCCCGATAGTAGGCAATGATTTTATCCGGTGCGTCATCCGATTCATATTTTGCCACCACCAGCTTGAAGCCGAAGCTCTCGGTCAAGATTCCGAAATTGAGCGGATCGTTATCTTTCTCATGTTTGGGGCGCGCACCAGGATACAAGGGGAATCCGGCCTTCTGAGCATCGGCATCTTTGCCGACGTGTAGATCGCCGATCGAACTGCGGACGTCAAAATTGTCGTGGCTGTCGGACTCCTGTGCGGCAGCGGACCAAACCAGCAAGACACCCAGAGCGAGCGAGGATGCCAAATGACGAAACATAAACAGTCCTCCTTAGAACCAAACGCTAGATTTCAGCTTCCTTGCCGTGCGTCCGTACGAAAACCAGCGAGAAGCTTGATCCCGTGCCTTCCGGCTCCACGGCCACAATGTGCTGATCGTCTTTCTTGCCCACCTTGAGCTCGATGTTGCTGCCGTGGCTGCCTTCGCAGGTCAACTCGTTCGAATCGCTCCTGGAATCGTGCGATCCCATGCTTGTGTTCAGGTCCAGACTGGAAGTGTGACATTCGAGGACGTTGCCATACATCTTCAACTGGTCTCTGTAGAAAGCCAGAACCTTGGCAGGCGGGTCGCTGGACTGGTACTCCAAAGCGACAACCTTGATGCCGAAACCAAAGCCGGAGATATTCACATTGGCGCTCTTGTCGCTCCCGTCGGAATCTTTTTCCTTCAAGCGGGCACCCGGATAAACCATCAGCCCGACGTCGGAGGCGTCCGCCTGTTTGCTGACGTGGACGCTCCCCAGAAGTGTTTTAACGTCCACCTGCTTGTCTTGTCCGTTGGCCTGTTTCTTCACATTCACGCTGCAGGCCGGCAGCAGCAGGAGTGCAGCCAGGCTGGCTGCGGCTGTGACCAATGCCGAGAATTTATTCCTGCGCATGCTACGACCCTCCACTGGCTACTTGCACCGGACGCTCGAGGCCGGCGCCACGCTGGGCGACATTCGGAATGCTTACGGGAAGATGCCCGCGAATGGCGATTTCCCCAAACAGCGCCTTGATCGCGCCTATCTCCGACACCGTCGCGTTGGAAAAAGTACACATGTAATTCTCGATCTTCGGGAAGTCCGATGCCAGATAGGGGTTCCCCATGGCGACGACCACACTTTTTTGCGCCGCGCGATCCAGCAGTTGCTGCAACAGCACGCTGGTCGAGTCCGCCATCGCCATCGTGTTCCCCACCTTGCCCGCTGTCGGAATCACGTAAACCGCGGCGACCACAGTCTTGGCTTCCTCCACTGCCTTCAACACCTCGTCGCTCATCCCGGCGGCAATGCGCGGATCCACATAGATCACGCGCGCGTCCGGAATACGACTGCGAAACTCGCGGCCGAACGCGCGCCCGGACTCGGTTCGTACGTCGTCGGAGAAGAGCACGGCGACCGCCTGATTGCGTGTCTCCTCTTGTGTTGTATACGGAAGTCCGGCCTTCGCGGTTCCCTTGGATTTGAGGGGCAACACCTTGCCATTGTCCCTCACCAGGGTAACTGCGTCATCGGCCACCTGCTGGCCGAAGGCCACGTTCCCCGGCTTGCCTACCAGGTTGGCGATGGCATTCACATCCACCATGCGGGCCTCTTGCAGGCCCAGAGACGCCTTTGTCTTCAGTATCTTGAGCACCGAGCGGTCAAGGCGTTCACGGGAGATTTCACCCGACTGGACGGCCTGGAGCATGGCGTTGTACGAAGCGGGGAAGTCGGCAGGGATGAGTAACAGATCGTTGCCAGCCTTGAAAGCCTCGACCGCTGCCCGGCCGATGTTGTTGGTAAAAAGATGCGTCAGACCGGCCATGTCGAGCGCGTCGGTGACGATGATTCCTTTGAAGCCAAGCTGTTTCTCCAACAGATCTGAGACGATTGCCGGTGAAATTGTGGCCACGTGGTTGGGATCGGAATCGAGCGCGGGCACCGTCACGTGAGCCACCATGACTGCATCGACACCGGCAGCGATGGCCTGGCGGAACGGTGGCAGCTCAATGGAATCGAGGTGGGCACGGTCGACGTTGACGCTGGCTACGCCGAGATGGGAATCAGTGGCCGTGTCACCGTGACCGGGAAAGTGTTTGACCGTGGTCAGCATTCCACCCTCATGCGCGCCCTTGATATAGGCCGCCACCAGATCGCCGACCTGCCTGGGGTCTTCGCCGAAGGAGCGCGTGTTGATGATGGGATTGGCGGGGTTCGAGTTCACGTCGGCGTCGGGAAAGAAGTTCCAGTGAATGCCGATGGCGCGGGCCTCGAGCGCAGTAATGTTTCCGAAAGTCTCGGCGTCTTCTGCTTTGCCGTCTCCGCCAAAGGCCATGGCGTGCGGGAAGACCGTGGTTCCAATCAGGCGCATGGAGACACCGCGTTCAAAATCGGCTGCGAACAGCAGCGGCAGCTTCGACTCACTTTGCAGGCGATTGAGCAGCTCGGCGGCTTCGTAGGGTTCGCTCCGCAAAAGATACGGTCCGTCCACATGCACCGTCATGGCGAATGAACCGACGTGATACTTCTGCATATCCTCGCGCCACTGCAGGTATTCCGGGTTTTCCACGTTGAGAAAACTGGCGCGGCACCAGATCATGAACACCTGGCCGACCTTCTCCTCCAGGGTCAACTTGTGCAGGGTCTTCTCGGCCCACTTTTCGTCGCCACGGGTCAAATGGATGGGTTCGGGGCGCTGATATTTGTCCTTGGCAGACGCTGCGCTGGTGAACACGAGAGCGAGCAATACGAGAGCGAGTTTGCGATGCATGGAGAAACGATAGCAGAAATCGCAGGGTGCAAGCGCCCTTCTGGTTCATCCGCGAAAATCAGCGGCGAGTGAGCTTTCTATGCTGGCTACGGCTTCGCGCTGAATCTGCGCATCGTCGCCGAAACCGCGCAACCAGCAAACCTCAGGCTCGCGGCGAAACCAGGTCATCTGGCGCTTGGCGTAGTTGCGGTGAGCTTGCTGAGCGGCCCGCAGCGCCTGCTCGAGAGTGAGTTCTCCACGGAGGAATTGCACTGCCTGCTTGTAGCCGAGGGAAGACAGCGGACGAGCGGCGGCACCGTACTTCTCACGCAGCTGCTGCGTCTCCTCCACCAGGCCAGCCTCGAACATCCGTTGCGCGCGCTGGTTGATTCGTTCAAAAAGCGCCTGACGATCGGGATCGAGGCCGAAGCGCAGAATGTGGAAGCCGCGCAAGGGTTCGCGCCCGTGTTGTTGCCAGAGGTCCGTCATTTTCTGCCTCGAAGCCAGGCACACTTCGATGCCGCGGATGAGCTTGGGCGTGTCGTTGGCATGAATCTTTTGGGCGGCAGCGCGATCGAGGCGGCGCAGAATGCGATGAAGGTGGCCGGAGCCGCGGCTGTCGGCTCGTTCGCGCAATCGCTCGCGCAATTTCTCGGAACGCTGCGGGCCGGGGAAAAGCCCTTCGAGCAGGGCGCGCAGGTAAAGGCCGGTTCCGCCCACAAGAATGGGCAAATGGCGGCGCGCTTTGATTTCTTCCAGCACTTGCCGCGCCTGGCGGGCGTATTCGCCGGCCGTGATGTGGCTGGTGGGCGCGACACAATCGAGCAAGTGGTGCGGGGCGCGAGCCCTTTCGGCGGGCGAGGGTTTGGCGGTCCCGATGTCAAACTCGCGGTACATGGCGACGGAATCGCAATTTACGATCTCGCCATCGAAGCGCTCAGCGAGCGCCAGTGAGAGCGCGGTCTTTCCGCTGCCTGTGGGGCCGAGCGCAACCACCAGAAGCGGTTCAGGCGGCACCGAAGCCACTTTCAGCGCACGCTCCAATGAATGGCGTGCCAGTAGCGAATCAGAGTAAGGACGAGCAGCAGAAAGGCGATCAGCAGCAGGCCGGAGGTTTCCGTGGCATAAATAGCGTGCCGGCGGTGCTTGCCGGGGGAGTCGTTTTGGCGCTGGGCGTCAGGCACGAACGTATTGTACGCTCAGCATAGCGGCGAGTACGGCCTGGGCGTTAATCTCCCTGACAAACTCCGCAGCTTTCCATGGAACCAGACTCACCAATCCCGCGTAGTCTCGTCTAAGAGGCTGGGCGGGAGTGTGCTTGCCCGGCGGAGGATTCTTATGAAACGCATGGCGATCGAACGCTGGTGGTTCGTGGTTCTGATGCTTGGGGGCTTTGTTTGCTCGTGGGCGGCACTGCCGGCGCGGGCTGACGATTGGTCGAAAACCTATAACCTTACTGGCAAACCTGATCTGCGGGTGGACACATCCGACGCCAACATTCATGTCTCCACCTGGGACCAGAACACCATCGAAGCCAAGGTGATGACTACGCACTACAAGATCGGCGAAGATGGCATCCGCATCGAAGAGCACCAGACCGGCGACGTGGTCGAGATCGACGTGCGCTACCCGCACTCCCATGGGGTCACGATCGAGTGGGGCAATTCGCATCGCGTCGATATCGACATCCATATGCCGCGCGAGGGCCGAGTGGACCTTCACACCGGCGATGGCAAGATCGAACTGGGCAACTTTAAGGGCGAGATGCAGTTGCGCAGCGGAGATGGCTCGCAGGAAATCGATAGCGTGGACGGCAAACTGCGGGCGCTGACCGGGGACGGCCACATCCGCGCCAATGGCCGCTTTGACGAGCTCGACCTAAAGACCGGGGACGGGCGTGTGGACGCGCGGGCGACGGCTGGATCAGCTCTGGCTACAGGCTGGAGGCTGGAAAGCGGCGATGGCACGGTCACCCTGGAAGTGCCGGAAAACCTGGCGGCGGACCTGGATCTGCACACCGGCGATGGCCACATCGATCTGGATATGCCGATCACCACCGAAGGCAAGATTCGCGAAGGCGAGGTCCGCGGTAAGCTGAACGGCGGCGGAAATCTGCTGGTGATTCATACCGGAGATGGTTCGATCCGGCTGCGGAAGAGCTAGCGCGCTTCGGCTCTCGGGCATTACGGGTTCGATCGACGTTTTGAGCCTGCGGCATTCCTGAGCCAAGCTTGACGCAAAGCCTTATACTCTTGGGTTCCAGTTTTTTCGACTTCAGCACCACAATGCTGCCCGAGCAGTGCCTTCGGCAGACAAAGGGAAGAGGGTCTCTAGCTATGGCAATCCCACGCGTCTCAATCAGTGTCACCGTTGTTGCACTCGTAGTTGCGTCGCTCCTTCCTTTGGCCAGCGCGCAACAGCCCGCAGCCGCTTCATCGAAATATGAACCAGCCCTCGACCTAACCTCGATGGATAGCAGCGTGGATCCCTGCGTGGACTTCTTCAAGTACTCCTGCGGCGGGTGGATGAAGACCAACCCGATTCCTCCGGATCAGTCTTCGTGGGATACATATTCGAAGATGCAGGACGAAAACCGCGCCCGGCTGCGCGGGATCCTGGAGGCCACCTCCGCGCCTGACCCCACGCGCAACCCAGCCACGCAGAAGATTGGCGATTACTATTCCTCCTGCGTTGACGAGAAGTCTGTCGACGCAAAGGGAGCAGGGCCCCTCAAGCCGGAGCTGGAACGAATTGCAAAGATCAGGTCCAAGGCCGAGATCGCCGACGTGGCCGCGGCCATGGTTCATGGCGGCGTCCTGTTTCGTTTCGGCTCCACGCAGGACTTCAGGGATGCGAGTCAGGTGATCGCGGAAGCGGATCAGGGAGGGCTCGGCCTGCCCGACCGTGATTACTATGTGAAAGATGACGCCAAGTCAGTCGATCTGCGCAAGGCCTACCTAGTCCACGTGCAGAAGATGTTCGCACTGCTAGGTGACCCGGCCGAGGTAACGGCCGGGGAAGCGGAGACAGTGATGCGCATCGAAACCGCGCTGGCCAAAGGTTCCATGACGCGGGTAGAGCGGCGCGAGCCGAAGAACCTGGACCACAAGATGACCAGCGGTGAGTTGGAGAAGATCAGTCCCGATTTTCAGTGGCAGGTCTACTTCACCAAGGTCGGGCTGCCCTCGCTGGCATCGCTGAATGTGGCGTCCCCCGGCTTCTTCAAAGCCATGAACGAGGAACTCGAAAAAGAGAGCCTGGCGGATTGGGAAACCTACCTGCGCTGGCACCTCGTGCATGCGGATGCTCCGTTTCTCTCGGCGGCGTTTCTGAATGAGAACTTCGCGTTCTATGGAAAGACGTTGCGGGGCCAGCAGGAGTTGCAGCCGCGCTGGAAGCGTTGCACGGAATACGTGGACGGTGACCTGGGAGAGGCGCTGGGACAGGTTTATGTTGAAAAGTATTTTAGTCCAGAAGCGAAGCAGCAGGCGTTGAAGATGGTGAAGGAAATCGAGACGGCCATGGAGCAGGACATCGACTCATTGCCGTGGATGTCCGCGACCACCAAGCAGCAGGCGCTGGTAAAGCTCCATGGAATGGCCAACAAGATTGGCTACCCTGACAAGTGGCGCGACTACAGCAAGCTGGAAATCGTCCGCGGGGACGAACTGGGGAACGTAACCCGGGCGCGGAGATTTGAATTCGACCGGCAACTGGCCAAGATCGGCAAGCCCGTCGACCGCGGCGAGTGGGGCATGACTCCGCCCACGGTGAATGCCTACTACGATCCACAAATGAATGACATTAACTTTCCGGCGGGAGTGCTGCAGCCGCCTGCGTTCGATCCGGCCTCGGATGCGGCTCCAAACTACGGCGACACCGGCGGCACCATCGGCCACGAACTCACCCACGGCTTCGACGACGAAGGCCGCCAGTTCGACGCGCAGGGCAACCTGCGCGACTGGTGGACCGCGGATGACGGCAAAGAGTTTGTAAAGCGCGCCAGTTGCATCTCAGACCAGTATTCGACGTACACGATCATTGACGACATCAAGATCAACGGCAAGCTGACCCTGGGCGAGGATACCGCCGACCTTGGCGGGCTGATCCTGGCTTACATGGCGTGGAAGGCTGACACCAAAGGACAGAACCTGCAGCCCATCGATAATCTCACCCCCGACCAGAGATTCTTCGTGGGTTACGGGCAAAGCTGGTGTGGCGAATCCCGCGATGAGACCAAGCGGCTGCGCGCCACGGTGGACCCTCATTCTCCAGAGAAATACCGCACCAATGGCGTGGTCTCGAACATGCCGGAATTCCAGGAGGCATTTCACTGCAAGACGGGGTCGCCGATGGTGAATCAAAACCGCTGCCGGGTGTGGTAGGAAACGATCTGGCGCCGGTTGCTCGCCGTGGCTTTGGCGGTTCGATAGGAACTATTCGAGTTCTTCTTTGGTGGGGTTGTAGAAGAAACGAAATCGCAACGCCAGATATGGTCCTCCAAATTCGCTGGGCAGCGGAGGAAACGGATCCGAGGCTGAGATGCCGGCCCAGGCCGCGCGATCCAGCGGAATGTCTCCGGACGGCGCCACGAGCTTCATACCCGCAACTTTTCCGTCTTTGGTAATAGCGAATTCGATGATCAGGTTTCCGTGTTTTCCCCATGCGGATTCTGGAATTGCACGGTACCAATTCTCACGCACGTCGTGAAGCACCCGCTGCAGATAGGGCCCGAAGTCTACGCCTTGAGTGTCGCTAAGAATCTCAAGGTTGCCTACCTGGCGGCCGTGAGCCCCTGTCCCTAATCCGAAGTCGCCGCCGTTGCCCTGAACGCCGCTTCCCGGTCTGGCAGCCGCTCGGGCCGCCTCCTGAATTGCTTGCCCCGCCGACATGGAACCGCCATATTTACTGAACTCACTCTTGATGTCGGGCGTGGTGGGCGTTTGCAACTGCGCGATTTGCGGATTGGGCGTTGGGCGAGGTTGGGCAGCCGGCGGATTTTGCGCGAGCCCCGCAGACGATTGAGCCGGCGGCTGTGGTGCACTCGATCCCGGCGCCCCGGGTGGCGGTGTCGCCAGACTCTTGCGCAATTCCTTCAGATCCAGTTCAGGATGCCGCGTCATTGCAACGCGGTTCTTGTCGGAAGCAATGTTCGTGTTCGGCTTGCGTTGCAGCTTTTGTAAGTCCGGCGGAAGCTCCAGGAAAGTAACATCCTTGCCGCTTGGGCGAGATACCGCAACCACCGAATGGAACCAGGGAATGTACTTTTCCACCCAGTCGAACTTCACGATCAAAATGATGAGAACGATGTGGACGATGATCGAAATCCACGCAGCTTCGCGGCGGCGCGATCGCGTAAGATCATCCTGCAACTGGATAAGCAGATGCGGCACCCGGGCATCGTCATCCGAGCCGCGGTAGGCCGTTTCCCATCCCTGGCTGTCGTACAGCCCGAGCTGTTCCGGTTGGGGCTTCTCGGGAGGAGCCACCGGATCCTGGAATGGAATTTGCGTGATAGGCATGAACTAAGCTTGTCCGAGCCAGGCTTGACCGTTAGACACAGATTCCCCCAGCCACGTTGCATCCCGGCTTCTCTGGGATGACGCAGCGAACAGAACACGGCCAACCTACCTTATTTTCGCATCTTTCGGGGGATTCTGCCCACCCACAAAAGGCATGGGATTTAGGCGTGTAAACATTTGTAAATCGCGCAAAGATCAGTACTTTGTTGGGCTTCACCGATTCGCGGCGGAAATCGCTCAGGACTTTCTCCCGGCGATGCCCGCGAGGCCCACTTTCTTTCCATGCTCGCGAATCGCGGCCACAATGTCGAGGGCGAGAGCGAGAGCGCGGCGGCCATCTTCGAGCGGCACCACCGGCGTGGAGCGTTCCCGCACCGCCCGCAGAAACGACCTCAATTCCGCGTGCAAAGGTTCTTCTGAAGTCACCGGTGGTTTGGTCACCTTGATCTGGGGGTTAACGGTGGGAGCGCCCGGCGCGGCGCCATCGGCCCCGACGGTGAATACCAGAACTTCCTGGCGGCCGTAGTCTACCGAAACATACTGCCGGGGCTGGAAGAAGCGCAGCTTGCGCACGCGTTCGGTGGAAACGCGGCTGGCAGTAAAGTTGGCTACGCATCCAGACTCGAACTCCAGCCGCACGTTCGCGATATCCACCTTGCCTGAAAGAATGGGCAAGCCGACGGCGCGAACCTCTTTCACCGGAGAATTGGCAAAAGCGAGCACGATGTCCAGGTCATGGATCATCAGGTCGAGCACAACGTCAACATCGAGCGAGCGCGGAGTGAAAACGCTCAGCCGATGCACTTCGAAAAACATGGGCTGAGTGAGCAGCGGGATGGTGGCGCGGACCGCGGGGTTGAAGCGCTCCAGGTGTCCGGCCTGGGCCATGCGTTTATGACTGGCAGCCAGCTCCACCAACTTTTGCGCCTCAGCCAGCGAAGCGGCCAGCGGCTTCTCAATGAGCACGTCAACGCCAGCTTCCATGAGCGCGCGGGCCACCTCAAGATGATGGACCGTAGGCGCTGCCACCGACGCCGCCCGCACTTCGCTGTGCGTGGTCAGCATCTGCTCGACCGAACCGAAGGCGCGGCAGCCGAACTCGCGCGCCACCGCATCGGCGCGGTCCAGATTCGGATCGACCACGCCCACCAGTCGAACCGGTTCGCCCTGCTGCTCCAGTTCTCGGTAGACGCGGGCGTGGTTGCGCCCAAACACGCCCACCCCCACCACTGCAACGGAAATCGGATCGTCAGCTTGCAGGAAGGAACTCTCAGCCGGCTGGTTGCCGGCACGAACAACGAATTGTAAACGCAAAGCCAGGAAAGAGCATCTGCCATAGATTGGGTAATTGTGTTATCGGGCGATTGGAGCGCCTTAAGGGGCGAGCGCGCCTTCACAGGGTTGCGGAGAACTCAAATGCGGATAGTACCGTGGAAGAGCGGCCCTTCAGCGCCGCGTAAGGCGTCCCACTGAATGCGGGGCTTTAGCCCTAGAGGGACGCTTTCTTTAAGATCGCGATCTGCCCCGCGTGGTAAAGCTCATGCTGCACCACTCCATGCAACATGTGGGAGAAATCATACTTCTTTCCCGGAACGCGCTCGCGCAGTCGCGACTCCGGCAGCGCCGCAACCGTCTTCACCAGCACATCGTGCGCGCGCTTCGCATGGGCAACAGCTTTGCGCCACGCTGCCTCCGTTGGTTTTGGAACGAGGGGAAAATTCGCCGTCCCTTCGGGCTGCCATGTCTCTCCTGCCAGCCGGCGGCAGGCAGCATCATCCCAGACAGCCACATGCAACACCAGTTCCCAGATGCTGTGAACTCCGGGCAGAGGCTTGGCCGCGGCCGTGGCAGCATCCACATCTTGCAGCAGCTCAAGCACCGCAGGGCCATGCCAGGCGTCGCCTGCGAATGCGCGGCGAAGCTGCTCGGCGATCAGGGCGGTTTCGGTGTTTGGAGAGGCCATATTCTTTGCTTTCTTCCGGAGCATTAGTCAAAGTAGACTTGTGAATAAACCGAATAGCTTGATCAGCCCGTCTCCGCCACAAGCGCAACCCCCGCCGCATTCGCCGCATCCAGAATCCTTTCGCCATCAAGCAGCAGGCACTTTCCCGCATCCAGCGCAAGGCAAGTCGCGCCCGCAGCCTGCATCACTTCGATGGTCTTCACTCCGATCACGGGGACATCGAAGCGCATATCCTGATTGGGTTTGGCGATCTTCACCACGGTGAGCGCGCGGCTCAGCGTGGATGCATCGCCGCGCAGCGAGCCCATGATCTTCCCGGCACGCGAGATGGTGGCGTCGGTGCCCTCCATGGCTTCGACCGCCACGCAAGCCGATTCGGCGATCACAACGGTCTGGCCGATATCATGCTGTGCGAGCTGCCGGGCCACAAGACGGCCATAGTCGATGTTCTTGCGCTCCTGCTCGCTCGGTCCGCGGCGAGTGAGCACTCCGGGCTTCACCAGCAGCGGTTCGAGCAGCCCGGTCGAACTCTCCAGCGTGATGCCTTCCTCCGCAAGAACCTTGGCCACCGCGCCGAGCAGGCTGTCAGTGTTCCGCGTAGTCAGCGAGAGCAAAAGCTTGGCCAGACGCCAGTCCGGCCGGATGGCGGAGAAAATCTGCTTGTGCCTCACCTGCCCGGCCATGATGGCGCGCTTCACGCCCTCCCGCTGGAAAGTTTCGATCAGCTTCGAAAGCTCGCCCAGCGACACCCAGTGAACAGAAGCCGCGCCGTGCGACTCGATCTCAGGAAAAGCCTCCTCTTTGATCGCGACCACGACGACTTCGAGTCCCTGAGCGCGAGCGGCGTCCAGCACCAGAAGAGGGAAGGTGCCGTTGCCGGCGATGAGGCCGATGCGTTGCATAGCAGTGGTCAGTGTTCAGTGGCCAGCGATCGGTGCCGGATTTGCCGGCCACTGATCATTGCCCACTGACCGCTCACTTAATCACACCCCGCTCTGCCGCTTCGATGAAGCGGATCAACATCTCCACATCTTCGCCGTGTTCCGGCTCGGACTTCAGCTTCTCCAGCGCCTGCGAAGTGTTTCTCTTCGATGCCAGCAGAGTCTTGTAAGCATGATGAATCTTGCGGATGCGCTCCTTGGAAAAGCCGCGGCGTTCAAGACCCACTTTATTCATCCCATAGGCGTGCGTATCGCGCGCAGCGGAAGTCATTGAAAACGGCAGGACATCCTGCGTAATGGTAGTGCCGCCTCCAACGTAGGCGTGAGCGCCGATGCGCACGAACTGATGCACCGGGCAAAGCGCGCCGACCACAGCCCATTCCTCCACAGTCACATGCCCGCCCAGCGTGGCCCCGTTCACCAGCATGCAGTGGTCGCCGATCACGCTGTCGTGCCCGATGTGCGCATACGCCATGATCAGCACGTGGCTGCCGACTTTAGTGAGTCCGCCGCCCTTCACCGTGCCGCGGCTGATGGTCACGCACTCGCGAATCTCGTTGTGGTCGCCGATCTCCAGCCGCGTCGGTTCGCCTTTGTAGGTAACATCCTGCGGCGCCATGCCGATGGCACAAAACGGAAAGAAGGCGTTGCCGGCGCCGATTTTCGTTGGCCCTCCAATAGCCACGTGCGACGCCAGATGACAGTCCTCGCCCAGTTCGACCTCGGCACCGATCACGCAGTAGGCGCCAACCCGGCATGATGCAGGCACTCTAGCTAGTGGATCGATAATGGCGGTGGGATGAACCTTCATGATCGAATCATTGCACTGTCAGGAGATTGACTAACCGCGCCTGCTGCCGAATTTTCGTTCATTCCCCAGCCGCGCCCTCGTCCGAGCCATCGCCGCGCCCGCGTGAGCTGTCGATGAGCTGGCACGACACCGTCGCTTCCGCCACCCGCTTCCCCGCAACATAGGCGACACCCTGCATCTTCGCGGCGATCATGCGCGGCACCGCTCGCCAGCCTTTCACTTCCACTTCAATCCGCAACTGGTCGCCGGGGCTTACCGGACGGCGGAACTTGGCGCGCTCGATCCCGGTGAACACCATCACTTTGTTCGTCCGATCTTCCACTTCGGTAAGCAGCAGCGCACCGCCGGCCTGCGCAATGGCTTCCACGATCAGCACTCCCGGCATAATCGGCAACCCCGGGAAATGGCCGTTGAAGAACGGCTCGTTGATGGTGACGTTCTTGATGGCGACGATGCGCTCTTTGCGCTTGAGCTCCAGCACACGGTCAATCAGCAGCAGAGGATAGCGGTGCGGCAGAATTTTCAGGATGTCGTGAATGTCGAGCGCCGTCTTGGATGCGGCCGCGTCGCTCCCGGGAGGAGTACTCTCAGTCATGATTCATCTCAAATAAGTTCATCTCGACCAGTTCATCTCAATCAGCCTGAAGATTATACTGTACCGCGTTGCATTCACGGCGGGGCGGCAACTCCAGCCGACAAGAGGAAATCGTGCCCGGTAAGAAAACAATAGAATCAGCACTGGCTGCCCCGCAGCCGGCATGGGCCGACCGCCTGCGCTATTTCGCGGAGCGTCAGGACCGGCTAGTCGCTACCATTCGTGAGTTAGTCGAAATTGAATCGCCCAGCGACAACAAGCCAGCGGTCGACCGCATCGCCGCGGTCCTCGCGCTCAAGTTTGAAGCGCTCGGGGGACGCACTCAACTCCATCGCAGCAAAGACTTCGGCGATAGCTTGCAGATCGATTTTGCCGGGCTCTCTCGTCTCGGATCGCCAAGTCGCAAGCCGGTCTTGCTCCTGGGTCACTACGACACGGTCTATCCCATGGGCACGCTGGCCGGCATGCGCTGCAGAATCGAGAACGACTTCTTGCGCGGGCCCGGAGTTCTCGACATGAAGTCAGGGATTGCGCTCATGCTGCACGCCATCGAAGCGCTGCAAGCGTGGCGCGGCGAACTGCCCAGGCCAGTGACGGTTTTTCTGGTCTCCGATGAAGAGGTGGGCAGCTATTCTTCGCGGAAGATCACCGAGGCTTTGGCGAAACAATCCGCCGGGGTGCTGGTGCTCGAACCTGCCGCTGGACTTCGAGGCGCCGTTAAGACCGCGCGCAAAGGTGTGGGCGAATATACGCTGCGCGTGAAAGGCGTAGCCGCTCACGCGGGGCTTGATCCTGCCAAAGGACACAGCGCCATCCTTGAGCTCGCGCGCCAGATCACGGGGATCTCCAAATTGAACAATTTGCGGCAAGGCTTGTCGGTCAACCCCGGCGTACTCCATGGTGGAACGCGCACCAATGTAGTTGCCGCCGAGGCCTCTGTGGGAATCGACGTTCGCATCAAGCAAGCAAAACAAGCCTCTGGCATCGACCGCAAGCTCCGCTCTCTCAAGCCCTTCGACAAGCACTGCAAACTCGAGATGACAGGCGGTATTAACCGTCTCCCGATGGAGCGAACTGCCGGAGTCGCAGCGCTATACAAGAAAGCCCAGGGAATTGCCAGTCAAGTGGGATGGCATCTAGAGGAAGCGGCCGTGGGTGGCGGCTCCGACGGAAATTTCACCGCCGGCATGGGCATTCCCACGCTCGATGGCCTGGGCGGCGTGGGCGAAGGTGCACACGCGGTGCACGAATTTATCGTCATTTCCGAGCTGCCGCGACGGGCGCTGCTGCTCGCGGGAATGATCGAGAGCGTGTGAACGCACCACCTGGTCAGCCCTCGACGAGGTCACTGTTCAGCGGTGAATACCAGGAAGTAATCCATTTTGTCGCCCTTCACAAAGTCGTACTGTTCGAGCAACCGGTAACCCGCCTCCGCAGCCTCATGAAGCACGACCTCGCGGCCCACGCCATGGTTCTCGCCATTTCCATTGCGATCGATAATTCCAATCCTGGCGCCGGGCCGCAGCGACGCCTTCAGGTTCCGCAACAGAGCAACAGGTTCAGCAACTTCGTGATACGTTTTCAGCAAGAGGACGCAATCGACCGCACCTGCAGGAAGAAGAGGAGCGTCGGCCTTGCCAAGAATCGTCTTCACATTGCGCAAATGTTCGTTCCGTGCGCGGTCGCCGACATAGCGAATCGATTCCGGGTTAATATCCACCGCGTAAACCATGCCACGTCACCCACTCGCCGCGCCGCTCGCACGGTGAACCACCCCGATCCGGCTCCAATGTCGGCTACTGCCTTGCCCGGAGCGATGCCCAGAATGTCCATGACGCGGTTGATTTGCAGGCGCTCATCCCGCCCTGGCGAATCGAAAATCGAGAGGTCTCCAGTGTAGGGTTCGCTAGTCTTGCGATGTTCGCCCGGCGGGGCGCCGGTGGCCTGAGCCGGCTCTTGCGCGAAAACGTAGGAGAATGTCTGGAACGAAACCAGCAGCGCTAGCATTAAAACGCGACGTTGAGGAATCACCACGACCTCCGGAAAGCCTGTGCTTCAAGCATAGACTTCCTGGCGACGGCTTAGTGAGCACGCAGATATCCAGGTGCGTGGTAAGGCGTTCAGCTCACGCTCTTTGACTCAGAAGTTAGCATGGCCTAGACTTTTCGCAGGGAGTTCGGCCAGCCCGCTCCGCCTTTGTCGGAACGCCCGAGACGCCCTGTGGAGGAATTTATGGGAGAAGGTCTCTTTCAGCCGTGGCATTTACTGATTATTATAGCCATCGCACTTCTGGTCTTCGGCACTGGCAAGTTCGCCGCGCTGGGTAAAGGCATGGGCGAAGGCATCCGTAACTTCAAGTCCGCGATGAAAGAAGGCGAAGAGCCAAAGAAAGAAAAAGAGGAAGAGAAGAAGTCCTAGCGTTATTGCGGTTCACCTCGAACTTGTCCTCGCCCGCGCCTGTACTCCTGATCGACCATCCGAAGCCGAGCACTACAATTCAGAGCACTCCTCGCTCGCGCAACATCGCATAAACCAGTGCCACGGGCAGCCCCACCACATTGCTGTAGTCGCCTTCGATGCGGGGAATCCAGCGCGAAGCGATGCCTTGGATCGCATAGGCTCCGGCCTTGTCCATGGGTTCGCCGGTGGCGATGTAGTCCCGTATCTCGTCGTCTGAAATCTCGCACATGGTCACGAGAGTAGTCTCGGAGGCAGTTCTCAGCTCTAAGTTCTCAGGTTTAAGCGGCTCGGCATCGCCGGCCGGCCGCTGACTACTGACCCCTTTGTTTCCCACCACGCACACTCCAGTGATCACGGCGTGCACGCGCCCCGATAACAACCGCAACATGCGCGCCGCATCCTCACCGTCGCGAGGTTTGCCGAGAATAGCCCCATCGACCACCACGATCGTGTCCGCACCCAGCACCCATTGCCGCGGTCGGCTTTGAAAAACCGCCAGCGCCTTCTCCCGCGCCAGCCGCTCTGCGCACTCTCGCGGACTTTCATCGGGAAGCGGCGTTTCGTTGATGTCAGCGGGCTGCGCAGTAAACGAAATCCCGGCGTTCCTCAGCAATTCCTGGCGGCGAGGCGAGGCAGAGGCGAGAATGAGCATCGAAGTGAATTCGAAAGACTTGCACTGACTACTGGCCACTGAACCCAGGCCACTGAACCCAGCCCACTGCCTCATCGGCTCCCAACCACCCCGCGCACCGATTCAATCAGTTTGGCGGAATCGTAACCGACGCCGTCCTTGAACACGGTCTCAACATTCTCGATGTCTTCGATCTTCTTCGATGGGTCCCCCTTGATCACAACCAAATCGGCTTGCTTGCCCGGAGCAATCGTGCCGATGCGGTCCAGGTCTCCAAGAAACTGCGCGCCGTTCGCGGTCGCGATGTGAATTGCTTCCACCGGCGTGAATCCCGCTTCCACCAACAACTCGACTTCGCGCTGATCCCCAAATCCCGCGATCACTCCTCCCATGCCGGTCGGGTCCAAACCGGCCAGCAGCAAGCCTCCAGCCTGCACGAAGGCATGCTCGAATTCCATTTCCTTCTTGAGTGCGGCGGACCATGGCGGCGTCTCGGCGTGGTAGCGTTGCCGGATCAGACTTGCGTCGCTCGAGCGCACTTTGTTGTTAAGCACTGCGCTGCGCGCGTCGGGCGATAGGGCATCAAGAATCCGCTGCTGGATCGTGGGACGTCCGGGCACACCCATCTCGAATACAGGCAGCGTCGATGTCACCGCGACATGATGTTGAACCAGGTCGAGGATCGTGTCGTGCAAAGGGCCGCTTTGCACGTCAAGCTTCGAAAGTAACTCATAGTCAAGGTTCTCGGGACATTCGCCCGGCTTCTTCCAGGGAAAGAATTCCGTGTCAACCAGCAAGCCGTGCTCGAGATCGTCAATGCCGATGGCAGCAGCTTCCCGAAAACCGATAGAGCAAAGATGTCCGGTAACTTTGGCGCCTCGCTTGTGAGCTGCCGCCACCGCAGCGGAAAGTTCCGCCGGCGTTATGAACATGTACGCCTTGAAATTGTCTACGCCCTGGTCCAACCAGAAATTGACGGTCTTCGTCGCATCGTCGGGCCCGGTAAGCTGGTGCATCTGCAGCGCCCAACTCCCGGCGCCTTCAAGATAAGGTCCGGTAACGTGAATCTTCGGGCCCGGCGTTTCGCCCTTATCAATCTGCTTCTTGAGTTCCAGATCGGTGTAGGGCTCGAGCGCACCCGTAGTCCGGATCGTGGTCACACCGCCCGCAAGGTACAGCCGCGGAAAACTGAACGCCATCTCGCCATAGACTCCGTTCCCCATCGGATAGACGAGGTGGTCGTGCATGCCGACCAGACCTGGGATCACGCTGTAGCCGTGCAGGTCAAGCACCTGAGCATCTTTGGGAACATTCGCCGGCGCAGCGTCGGAAACCGATTCGATCTTTCCCTTGGAGATTATGATGGTCTGGTCTTCTCGCGCGGCCGCACCCGTGCCGTCAATTACGCGCACGTGGGTCAGAGCCACCAGCGGCCCATCCACCTTAACAAAGCCGCGCACCTGGGGCGAGAGAGTTTGCGCCGCGACCACGCGTACAGCGATGAGACAGCAAGCAAATAGAAGCTTCCGCATGGGTGCACCTCGATTGACAGAAATCTGGTCGGAAGATTGTAACGGATCGAAGCACCCAGCCGCAGAGTTGTGAGTTCTAGCCGCTGATAAGCTCAAGTCGATTGCCAAATGGGTCGTGTACATGGCAGCGCTTCACCCCTGGAATATCATCCGGCTCAATCACCTCGATTCCAGCGTCGCGCAATCGTTGCAAGAGGCCCGCATACTCACGGCACCGCAAGGCCGGGTGCGCCTTCTTCGCGGGACGGAAATCGTGCTCGACTCCAAGATGGAGTTGCACGCTGCCACTTTCAAACCAGCAACCTCCACGCCTGGCAAGCTCCGCTGGCTTGGGCAGTTCCGTCATTCCCAGCAGGCCTGCATAAAAGGCGCGAGCCGTCTGCTCCTCGCCGTGAGGCATAGCGAGTTGAATGTGATCAATGGCGGTGAAGACCGATTCGGGCATATCGACATGCTAGACGAGAAGCGGTAGAACTGGGAACTGCTCCCCGCCTGTTAAAATCAAAGATTAGCCCGCAGCTCTCAAGAGCAGTAGCCAGTTTCCGGTTTCCAGTTTCGATTTGGCCTTACTGGCAACTGACAACCGGCAACTGGCAACTGAACCTATGGACGCCGCCTTCCTTCGCAACTTTGCGATCATCGCGCATATCGACCACGGCAAATCCACGCTGGCGGACCGCCTGCTGGAGCTGACCGGTTCGCTCACCGCGCGCGAGATGCAAGCCCAGGTGCTCGACTCCATGGATCTGGAGCGCGAGCGCGGCATCACCATCAAGGCTCATGCCGTGCGCATGATGTACACCGCGCACGACGGCCAGACTTACCAGCTCAACCTGATCGACACTCCCGGACACGTCGACTTTTCCTACGAAGTCTCGCGGTCACTAGCCTCGTGTGAGGGCGCGCTGCTCGTGGTCGACGCTTCGCAGGGCGTGGAGGCGCAAACCCTTGCCAACTCCTACCTTGCCATCAACCACGGCCTCGAAATCATTCCCGTCATCAACAAGATCGATTTGCAAAGCGCCGATATCCCCCGCACCAAAGAGATGATCGAGAACACCGTCGGGCTCGACGCTTCCGATGCCGTGCTCATCAGCGCCAAGACCGGCCAGGGCGTGCCCGACGTGCTGGAAGCCATTGTGAAGCGCGTGCCTCCGCCGAAAGGCGATCCTGACAGCCGCTTGCAGGCCCTGGTTTTCGACTCCTGGTTTGATGCCTATCGCGGAGTGGTGATTCTCACCCGTGTCTTCCAGGGCACGCTGCGTAAGGGACAAAGAATTCGTCTGTGGTCGAACGGAACAACGTTCGACGCGGAAACTCTCGGCGTACTCACGCCCAAGCCGGTCGAGATCAACGAACTGAAAGCCGGCGAAGTCGGTTTCCTCATCGCCAACATCAAGACCGTTGCCGACGTGAAAATCGGCGACACCATTACCGACGACGCCAACCCCGCCTTCGAAGCCCTCCCCGGCTTTGAAGAAATCAAGCCCATGGTGTTCGCGGGCCTCTATACGGTGGATGCGCACGAGCACACCCGGCTGCGTGAAGCTTTGGAAAAACTCAGGCTGAATGATTCCTCGTTCTTCTTCGAACCGGAAAGCTCAGTGGCGCTGGGTTTCGGTTTCCGTTGCGGCTTCCTCGGTCTGTTGCACATGGAGATCATCCAGGAGCGCCTGGAGCGCGAGTTCGAGCTCGAACTCATCACCACCGCACCCAGCGTGCGCTACAAGATCACCAGGACCGATGGCGTGCTCATCGAGGTCGACAATCCATCGCGCTGGCCCGACCCCAGCGAAATCGCCAAAGTAGAAGAACCCGTCATCCTCGCCACGATTCTCACCAACGAGGAATACGTCGGCGGCATCCTGAAACTCGTCGAGGACAAGCGCGGTAAGCAGAAGACCTTCGAATACGTAAGCTCCTCGCGCGTGATGTTGCACTATGAGTTACCGTTGAATGAAATCGTGCTCGATTTCTACGATCGCCTTAAGTCCGTCTCGCGCGGCTATGCTTCACTCGACTATCACCTAGCGGATTATTGGGAGTCGCCCATGGTCAAGCTCGATATTCTTGTGGCCGGCGAGCCCGTGGATGCGCTCTCCATCATTGTGCATCGCGATTTCGCCTACGAGCGCGGCAAAGCTCTGGTCTCCAAAATGAGGCAGCTCATCCCCCGGCAAATGTTCGAAGTCGCGATCCAGGCTTCCATCGGCGCAAAAATCATCGCCCGCGAAACCGTCTCCGCCATTCGCAAGAACGTGATCGCCAAGTGCTACGGCGGCGACATTTCGCGCAAACGAAAGCTCCTGGAGAAACAAAAGGAAGGCAAAAAACGAATGAAGCGCATCGGTCGCGTCGATATCCCTCAGGAAGCTTTCCTGGCGGTGCTGAAGGTCGGCGAAGACAGCGATTGACGCGGTTTCGCGCCTGAAATTACCCTCCTCCAAGCAGCCGTGCGCTCGCGCACACCAGTTGGCCCCAGCAACGAAAAGCCGGTTTCTGTGTCTCTCTGGGACGCTAAATCGAAAGGTCAGGGACCGCCGAATGTGCAAATCTCAAAAGTGGGAATAAGCGGGATTTTCGCTGGTTCGGCCCATGTTAATGCCGAGTGAATTGCCTAACTGGTTACTATTCAGGGCCTTAGGGAGCGGGAAAGCTGACGCGGCCAATTCGTTGACAGCTCTTTGCCGCCAGGAATTTCTCCTGCTGCCAGCAATTCCACAAGCTTTTCCACAGCACGGCCGCTGCGCGCAACTCAAGGCCCCTAATGTACTTACCCGGCAAAACTACAGTCCTTCCTGTAACCCTCGGCATCACTCCTCCGGAGCCATGCCGCCCTCGGCCATCATCTCAAATCGGGTGCAGTTCTTCCGGAACGCCAGCATCAGCTTGCCCGTCGGCCCATTGCGCTGCTTGGAGATGATGATCTCTGCCTTGCCCTGCAAGTCAGGATCGTCCTGTTTGTAAACCTCTTCGCGAAAGATGAACATCACCAGATCCGCGTCCTGCTCGATCGAGCCTGACTCGCGCAGATCCGAAAGTTGCGGACGATGGTCCCCGCCCCGGCTCTCCGGAGCGCGGCTCAACTGCGAGAGCGCAACCACCGGCACGCTAAGCTCCTTGGCCAGCGCCTTCAGTCCCCGCGAAATCGCCGACACTTCCTGTGTGCGATTTTCATAGCGCTTGCTCCCGCCTGACATCAGCTGCAAGTAGTCCACGATGATCAGGTCAAGCCTGCCCTGCGATTGCTTCAAGCGCCGCGCCTTGGCCCGCATCTCGCTCAGCGAAATGCCCGGAGTGTCGTCGATGAAAATGGGCGCGTGCGCCAGTTGCTCCATCGCGCGCACCAGCTTCCTGGTGTCGTCCTGCCAGAGCGAACCAGTCCGCATCTTGTGCGCATCCACTTCCGCCGTCGAGCAGAGCAGGCGCAGCAGCAGCGCCTCGCGCGACATTTCCAAAGAAAACACTCCCACCACCTGCTGATCCTTAATCGCCGCATTCTCCGCGATGTTCATGGCAAATGCCGTCTTGCCCATCGAAGGCCGCGCCGCAATGATCACCAGTTCCGAGCGCTGCAAGCCGCTGGTCATCTCGTCAAGATTTTCGTAATGCGTGGCCAGCCCCGTGATGCGCTGGCCGCGTTGCAGCAGCGCATCCACTGACCCGAACGACTCCCGGACAATCTCCTGCACGCCCATGAAGCCGCGGCCAATGCGTTTCTCCGAGAGCTGGAAGATGGCAGCCTCGGCATCACTCAAAACCTCCTCGGCCGCATCGGATTGATCCGCCGCCCGCGCAATCGCGGTGTTGGCCGCGTGAATCAGCCCCCGCAGCAGCGCCTTGTCGCGCACGATCTTGACGTAGTGCTCAATGCTGGGCCGGTCCGGCACACCGTCGAGCAAGCTCGACACATAGCCCACATCGCCAATCGCCTGCAAATCCTTGTGCCGGTCCAGTTCCTCGATCAACGTGATCATGTCGATCGGCCGCGAGGATTCCGCCAGGTCCACCATCCGCCCGTAAATCCGCCGGTGCGAATCCAGCGAAAAATCCTCGATCCGCAGATGCTCAGCAGCCTGGTTATAAGCAAAGTTGTCCAGCAGGATCGCGCCCAGAATCGAGCGCTCCGCCTCTACGTTCGCCGGAAGCGTACTAATGCTGTAATCTGTGGTGGCCATGTTTCCGAACTGAACTTTGCCCCAATCTTCCCGCCTAGCATAAGCGAAGAAACAGCGAATCGCAAAATGAATTGTGCAGAAGCTGTGAACTCAACCGTTATCCTGTGGAAGTCCTGCGAAAACAGGGGCGTAACCGCAGCCCGCGCCCTCTGAGTGGAAGACTCGGGTCATCCGCGCTGATCTGCGCAAATCCGTACTGAAAACGCTCCCCAAAAACAAATGCGGCCCGGACCAGCCATCCGAGCCGCATCGTTCGTGGATCTCTCGTCTTGCCTTCCCGCCGCTAGGAACAGCGGGACGACGGTACTGGTCCGACAGCGCTCACAAGTACTAGGAGTGCCGCATTTACCAGTACTGGCTGCAGAACCGTGATTCTGAGAATCACCTCTCTGCAACCCCTGCGCTGGCCAGCGACCCAACCTGCTCCAAGAGCGGGCTGTAGAGGAGGCCGCAATGCCCGGGCAACCGATTCGCGCTCGCGCGCGTTTCCAATTTCCCCTGGCAATTCACCCTCGAGAATTGCCAGCTGCCACCGGCGTCACCGCAATCATCATTCGGCAAGCCAGAGAGTTTTCCACGTATCGCTGAACCCACTCTGGGACAGAATGTTGCGACCCGCAACAGAAAAACATTTCACCCTTGTGCAGAACCTGTGGACGATGAGTCTTCTTTGTGGAAGGCTGAGGAAAACTCAGCGGGAATCACGCCCGCCGAAAGTCCGGAAATAAGACATTTCCATAACTTAGACAGTGTAAACGAATAGCCGCCGGGACAAAGCGCCATAAAAATTGTCATCCCGAGCGATGCGAGGGATCTTGGTGCCTGCCTGCGGTGGCATCGGCTGCGCGGGCTCCGCCGGGAATTCCTCCGCGCAACCCTGAATGCTGTCGATGTGGCCCTCGGGGTTCGGATTGGGATCGCGCCCCAACAACTCCCACGCCTCTCTGTACTTTTCGTACTTCGAGTGGCTGCACTTCGTATGCAGCGAGACCGACTTCATCCCCAGAATCTCCCCCTCTGGAATGATGTACCACGCATCCTCGAAAACCACGTAAGCCGCCAGAAAGTCGAACGACTCCGGCGGATACGGCTTGCCGCTACTGCACACCGTGCACATCCAGCCCTCTTCCAACTCGAAGATCGTGGATTTTACCTGCACCGCCACAAAATGCCGCGGCCGCCCCACCACAAAGTCATAGCTTCTAGAGTCTCCCCAGGGCTTGCTCACCTGCAAGCCATGCTCAGTGGCGCGCAGCATGAAAATCATCTCCGCCCACTCGCCACGAAGTTTCTTACCAATGATCGTCGGTTTCCGCTTCTCCATTGAACCCACCTCAAACGAAAAAGGCGGCATTCGGGGAAAAACTCACGAATGCCGCCTTATTTATTTATTTGATAGCCATTCATAAACGAAGGCAAGAAAATTCCAAGAAAAAGGCGGGAACGATTCCCAAAATGGGAATCGCCAATGGGCGCGGAAGGGCCCGGAAGAGCACGGCAGAGTCCGGCAGAGCGCGGGAAAGTCCGGGAAGGGCACGGCTTCAGCCGTGCCGCTATGAGCCCAACCAGAGAGCGGGCTTTAGCCCCTGCGGGACGGTTTTCCTTGCGTCAGACTGTACACCATCAGGGCTCAGCGAGCTGGCCTTTCAACAGTCCAGCCAGGTATTTCGCCAACTCGGTGACATCATATTGACCTTTTTCGTATGCGCGGTCTGCGGCTTGTAGTCCGGCAATATAAGGAGCTCGGTCCTCACGAATTCGCTCGGGAACAGTTTTCTTCCCGCCGAGAATTCTCCCCTGTTTCAGGCAAATCAGATAATAACAAGCCGCTCTCGCAGTTCTGCCGTTGCCTTCTATAAATGGATGTATCCAGTTGAGATTCCACAAGGCAAACGCTGCTAGGGTCGTCGGGTGGCCTACGATAGTCCAATTTTCATGGATGAGCGAAAAGAACGCATCCATGAGCCTGGGCACATCATGGAAATGCGGCGGCAAGTGATTCCCGACCCTGATAGGTCCCTCACGGTAGCCACCCAGTTGGCAGATATTCGAGACCGCTGCATAGTTCAGTGCCCACAGAGTGTATTTATCGAATGCCTCGATGCCCTTTTTTCAGACCAATTTCGATGCAGTTTGACAACAGGTCATATTGCCGGAGGAGGTTTTGCTCTTGAATTTTCGTGAATAGGGCGGGGTCGTCTTTTTCTCTGACAGACATCGAGAGGAGGACGTGTAGTCAGCCGCTGCGTTACGGCAGCAGCTTGATATTCTCTGAAGCTATTCTGACGCTATCCTTCGTGATGCGGCCTTCCGAGCCGAATGGCGCATTGCCGAATGCAAAGCTGATTCGCTGCTGACGCAATTCGTCCTCAGTTACCGCCTTAGCCTTAGAATCTTCCAATACTTTTGTGAGTTCTGGATCGAGTTCGACATCGCGAAGAAATTGTTTGCGGTCGGCCATTTTTCTGCCCTCCCTTGCGGAGGATTCATAATACGCTTTCCATTCGCCCTATCTTAGCACTGCTTTTCCACAGAGATTTACCGTCTTGGTGAGGGCCCCGCTAGGCGACACGGCACCCCTCATCCCGCCGTGGCTACTCCTCTAGTCCCTGACTCCATCCATAAACGCCCTTAGCTTCCGCGACCTCGACGGATGCCTCAACTTCCGCAACGCCTTGGCTTCGATCTGGCGAATGCGTTCTCGCGTTACGGCGAACGACTGCCCAACCTCTTCCAAAGTGTGTTCGCTGCCGTCTTCCAAGCCGAAGCGCATCTTGATTACTTTTTCTTCACGCGGGGTCAGCGTGCGCAGGACTTGTCCGGTCTGGTCCTTCAGGTTCACGTTGATTACGGCTTCGGCCGGCGAGACTACGGCGCGGTCTTCAATGAAGTCGCCGAGATGCGAATCTTCCTCTTCGCCAATCGGGGTTTCGAGTGAGATCGGCTCCTGCGCGATCTTCAGCACCTTGCGCACTTTCGCCACAGGGATGTCCATACGCTTGGCGATTTCTTCGCTGGTAGGCTCGCGCCCCAGCTCCTGCACCAGTTGCCGCGAGGTGCGGATCAGCTTGTTGATGGTTTCGATCATGTGCACCGGGATGCGGATCGTGCGCGCCTGATCGGCGATGGCACGCGTAATCGCCTGCCGGATCCACCACGTGGCATAGGTGGAAAACTTGTAGCCGCGGCGGTATTCGAACTTATCGACAGCTTTCATCAGGCCGATGTTGCCTTCCTGAATCAGGTCGAGGAATTGCAGGCCGCGGTTGGTGTACTTCTTTGCGATTGAAACCACGAGCCGGAGATTGGCCTCGATGAGTTCGCGCTTGGCCTGCTCCGCATCCATGTCACCCTGGATGATTTCGCGCTGGGTGCGCTTGATCTCCTGGAACAACAGGCCGGCTTCGACTTCGAGCTTTTCAATTTCGCTTCGTACGGCGCGCGACTGGCGGCGGTACTCTTTTTTTTGATCTTCGCTGCGGGTGGCGTCGGCCTTGCGTTCGAGATTGCCGGCCTGCCGGTCGAGCGAACGCATGCTGTCGACCGTCTTGTTGACGCGCTCGATCAGCCGCTTCCGTTCGTTGTTGGTAAAACCCAGCTTGCGCACCGCGCGAGAAACCCGCACGATGGCGCGGGCCAGGTTCCGGCGGGCGCGGCGATGATCCTTCGGCCGTTTTTTCTGCGATACGGTGACGTATTTCTCCTGCAGGACACCGGCCTTCTTGTACAGCTTGGCCATGGCGTCGATCTTGCCGGTGAATTCGTTCAACCGATTCTGCAGAATCTCGTCGGTAATCTCCTCCTCATCGAAGGTGACGACTTCCTTGATGGAGCGCACGCCCTTCTTCAAGTCTTCGCCCATGGCCAGCAATTCGTGGATAACGATGGGAGACCGCGACAACGCTTTAAGTACGCGCAACTGGCCGCGCTCGATGCGCTTGGCGATTTCCACCTCGCCTTCGCGGGTCAGCAAGGGTACGGTTCCCATCTCGCGCAAGTACATGCGGACGGGATCATTGGTCTTTTCCAGCGCGCCGGGAGTAAGGTCGAGTTCAACATCCTCGCCTTCTTCGCCTTCCTCGAACTTCTTATCGAGCGTGGCGGAAGGCGATTTTGGCCCTTCGAGCACGTCGATGCCTTGCGTGCCAATGGTAGTCAGCAGGTCGTCCAGGTCTTCGGGGCTAACCACATCGTGCGGTATTAATTCGTTGACCTGGTCGTAGGTCAAATAGCCCTTCTCTTTTCCGGCATCAACCAGCTTTTTTATGTCGTCGTACTTGTCTTCAAGAGCCAAGGAGTGTCCTCAAATTCTTCAATTCGCCCGCGCGGAGCGTGTGGTGCAGTCTAAAAAGGTGGGAATCTAGGGTAGCGCGGAGTTGTGCGCCTAGCACAAACCTATGGATTTTAGCACATAAGTGCTGACCCGTCTATCACTTGCCCCTTAGAGATTCCCGTGGCCCACCGCTATCTCTAATTCTGCTAAATACTTAGATGGTTCTAACCGCCATTTTGTTTCACGCAGTTTTCTTGCTTCCCGGACCACTTCGCAGCCCGTCTTCGGCCAGGCTGGGGTCCCTGAGCGCACGGCTTAGCCGATCCTTTTCCAGCAGCAACCCGTTTCTAACTACCTTATCGTCACTAACTCCAGGCTTGGTTAGCTCGCGCTGCACGTACTCCAGTCGGCGGCGCAAATGAATGCGCCGCAGCGCCCGGACCGCGCCCTCCAGACGCTCAGCGCTGAGTTCTTCGTCCTCTTTCAGCAGGATGGAAGCCAGCATCCGGCGCTCACTTTCGGAGCACGGCACCTCCATTACATCGGCAAATTCGGCCCCAGCATTGAGTAGTGCTTCCACCAGCGATTCCGTTGCAAGGCCACGATGCAGGCTTTCACTCTGGAACGCGTACTGCGCCTGCCGCGCCGGATCGAACTCCTCCTCGGCGCCATCGCGGGCAGAAATGTGGCCGGCTCCCGGCTGCATCTGCCGCGCCGAGGCCAGCGCCCGGACCAGAATCCGCTCGGCATCGGTAGCCTGGGCTTCCGACGGAGCCTTGACCGTCGCCGCCGAACGCTCCGATGCCACATGCCGCAACTCCTGCCGCAGCACTGCCGAATCGATTCCCAGCTTCTGGGCGATCTCCTGGCTCAGTTCGTCGCGCACGATGCGGCTGGGCACGCGTTGAATGTGCGGCAGCAGATAGTTCACCGCTTTCACTTTGCCCTCGGCGCTGCGCACCGGAAAGTGGCTTCGCGCCCGGTCGATCAGATAATCGAAGTAGCGCTGCGAGCTGCGCAGCGCTTCGCCGTAAGCGTCCTTGCCCTTGCGCCGGATGTAGAGATCGGGATCGAAGCCCTGCTCGAGCGTGAGCACTTTAATCTGAAATTCTTCTTCGACCAGCAAGCCTAGCGTGCGCTCGGTGGCCTTGGCCCCGGCAGTATCGGGGTCGAAGTTGACCACAGCGTTCTTGCTAAAGCGCCCCAGCAGCTTCGCCTGAAGCTCGGTAAACGCCGTGCCCGAGCTGGCAATCACATTATGAAACCCGGCGGCGTAGACCGAAATGCAATCCATCTGACCTTCGACCAGAATGGCGTAATCCAGCTTGCGGATCGCTTCTTTGGCCTTATCGAGATTGAATAGGACTCGTCCCTTGGAGTAGATGCCGGTCTCCGGCGAATTTAAATACTTCGGACCAGCCTTCTCGTCGGTGGCCAGCGTTCGTCCCGTGAAAGCAATGATCCTTCCCGCGTCGCTGGCGATGGGAAACATTACCCGGTGGCGGAACTTGGAGTACATGGCCGACGGCTGTTTGCGGCCAGCTTCTGGCTTCGGGATCGAATCAAAATCCCCGCCCTGTCCGTCCAAAGAGCGGACGGACGAGGACGGGGCACCCTCATCATTCTCATTGTTGCCAGTGCGTGCAGGGCTTTGGGTTTGCTGACGGCTGTCCTCCTGCTTCCACGAAAACAGCCCGCTGTCGCGCAGGACTTCTTCGCTGAACTCACCGGTCAACCGGTCGCGCAGGAGGAAGCCGGAATCCGGCGCATAGCCGATGCGAAAGCGCGTAATCGTCTCTTGATCCAGTCCCCGCCCCAGCAGATACTCGCGGGCGCGCGCTCCCTCAGGACGCTTCAGGCATTCCTCGAAAAATGTGGCAGCCCGCTCTTGCGCGTCGAGCAACTGTGCGCGCAGTTTGGCGTCTCGAGCTTCTTCCGGACTCGAGTAATTGGCCTTGGGCAGCGGAATCCCCAGCTTCTGCGCCACCAGCCGGACACTTTCAGGGAAGGTGATGTTCTCGATCTTCTGCACAAAGCTGAACACGTCTCCTGACACGCCACAGCCAAAGCAGTGATAAAACTGCCGCGTGGCATGCACCGAAAACGATGGCGTCTTCTCCCCATGAAACGGGCACAGCCCCGAATAGTTCTGCGCCCCGGCCTTCTTCAACTTGATGTAATCGCCGATGATGCGGACAATATCCGCCTGCTGCTTCACCGTCTCTTTGAAATCTTCTGCGGGCATGGTAAGGATAGGGGTTTCGCGGACCTGACACTTCTCCCTTCAGGATTGTGAGCCAGAGTGCCGCTTATGGGAATATAGCAGCCGCATTTGCCTGCGGAAAAACTGTGGAATAAGCGGCTATCTCGTTGAAGCCCTAGGAAAAATAGGTTTTATTACCGAACCTTCCTCTCTGTCATGCTGAGCGGAGGAAGGATCGTCCGAGGGACGAGCCTCCGCAGTCGAAGCATCCCTGCCCGCGCCAAGGCTCTCGGCCATCCACGGGTACCAATTCTTGGCCAAATCCAACCAGGTGGGGGTTTCTGGATTCAATCAGTACGATCTTCTTAGCTCGAGACCACCCCTTCAACTGCTTCTCCCGCGCGAGAGCGTTGTGCACGTCGTCGAACGACGCCCAGTACACCAATCGTTCCACATCGTACTTGTTGGTGAAACCCTCCATCTGATGGAACTTGTGCTGGAATACGCGCTTGTGCAGATTGCCGGCAAAACCAATGTATAGGGTGCCCGACAGGCTACCCATGATGTACACGCTGTAGCTTCGCCGCTCTCTGGCAGTCATTGTGAGGTAGGGATCCTTCGACTCCGCAGAGGGATGACAGAGTGAAGGATTTTGCCGGAAAAAGCGGTGACGCCGGTCACACGTTGGTCACAAGCAAGACGCGGACGTACCGGATCGGAACCGCCTTGGAGCCGGAGCGGGGATGGGGGTAGGGCGTGTGCGAAGCATCACACCCTCAACTCCACCACCGTAGCCCCACCCCCGCCTTCGTTCTGCGGAGGCTCCGCTACTGACTCCACGTGAGGATGCTGCTGCAAGGCTTGCCGGAGGGCCTTGCGCAGGATGCCCATGCCGCTGCCGTGCACCACGCGCACCCGCGGCAGTCCGGCCAGGAAAGCATGGTCTACAAATTTCTCTACAGCTCGCGTGGCATCGTCCACGTTAAAGCCGATGACATTGATTTCAGACGGCGCGTTCTGGCCTTCGTTTTCGTTATTCAACGAGACGGAAATTCCACGGGCCCGCGCCGCCTTCACCGGGGAATCCCCCGGACGCGCTCCCCCCAAGGCGCTGCTCAGTACCTCGGCAATGTCGTCCCGCGCGATCTTCATCTTCATCGCGCCCATCGCTACTTCAAAATGAGAATCGTCCAGCTTGCGCAAGACTGTGGCCGCGCGCCCGGTTGATTTCAGCTTGACGCTGTCTCCCTGGGAAACATTCTTCACCACCTGCGGTTGCGCATGCGGATCGCCTTCATCGGCTCCGCTGGCGTGCGCCACTACCGTGGAATCGAACTGCTCGCGAAATTCGCGGCGCATTTTGGCGATGCGACGCTCCGCATCTTTCGAAAGCTTCTGCGCCGCAGCCTTGTCCTGAATCGCATTCACCGCCTCGCGTGCATGATATTCGAAGTCGCGCAGCACGCTTTCCAGCTTCTTCTCCATCTCGCGAAGCTTGTCCTGCTGCTCTCTCTTGCCATCGGAGGTCAGGCGCGCTTTCTCGCGCTCCAGTTCCTGCTCGCGCGTCTTCAGGCGCAGCCGCTCGCTTTCCATCTCGCGCAACCCGGCATGAAGTTTGTCCAGAAACTCGCCTACATCGCGAGCCTGCGAGCCCAGCCGCGTCCTCGCCCCTTCGATGATCGCCGGATTCAACCCCAGCCGTTGCGCGATGTTGATTCCCGCCGACGCTCCCGGCACTCCAATCTTCAATTCGTAAGTGGGCTGGAGCGTAGTCTCGTTGAAGCCCACTGATGCGTTGATCACCCCTGGAGTATTGGCTCCGTAAACCTTCAACGACGTGTGATGCGTCGAGATCACGGTCATGCACCCGAGGCGGCCAAAGTGCCCGGCAATGGCCACTGCCAGCGCTGCGCCTTCCTCCGGATCGGTGGCTGAACCCAGTTCATCCAGCAGCACCAGCGACTGCGCGGTCGCCGTCCTCGAAATGAAATCGATGTTGGTGACGTGCGCCGAAAAGGTCGAGAGGTTCTGCTCGATCGATTGATAGTCGCCGATATCGGCCAGGACCGCATCAAACACCGGCATCTCCGCGCGGTCGGCGGGAACTGGAATCCCCGACTGCGCCATCAATGCCAGCAGTCCAATCGTCTTCAGCGTCACCGTCTTTCCGCCGGTGTTTGGGCCCGTGATCACCAGCTGCCTGCGGGGGCCTTCTAGCTCGACGGTGACTGGAACTACGGCCGCGCCTTTGAGCTTTAGGTTTCGCTCCAGCAGCGGGTGGCGAGCGTTATGCAGAAGCAAGCTCGCTCCCCCCTCGGCTTCGCTCGGGGCTTCGGCGGCGAGGACAGGCCGGCGGCTGTCCCCACATGGCCCTTGCAGATCTCCACTCAACTGCACGGCCACGCAGTTGTACTCTTCGGCGAAGCGAGCCTTGGCAAACCGCAGCTCCAACTCGCTGAGCACTTCAGCCGACGCCAGAATCGCCTCTGCCTGCTCCCCGATGCGCCTTGTCATCTCCAGCAGAATGCGATGAATCTCCGCCTGCTCTTCGTCCAGGAGCCGCACCAGTTCGTTATTTTGCTCGATCGTTTCGAGCGGCTCCACAAACACGGTCTGGCCGCTCGAGCTAGCTCCATGCACCACGCCCTGCACGCGCCGCTTCTGTTCAATCTTTACCGGGATGACAAACCGCTCACCGCGGATCGTTACCAGTTCATCCTGCACTGCGCCGTCCTCGGCCAGTCGCCGCAAATACGCACGCAACGATTCCTGAATCGCCCGCCGCTGCTTTTCAATCTCCCGCCGAATCCGCGCCAGTTCCGGCGAAGCGCGGTCTTCCAGCGTCCCATCGGGCTGAATCTTGTTCCGAAAGGACCGCAGGAACTCCGTGAAGTCGGGCACGGCTTCCGACAGCGTTCGCGTTCGCCGCCATTCCATACCCATGTTCGCCGGAGGATGAAACGCAATCTCGCGCCACTCCGCGGCCCGGTCCACCACCAGGATCACGTCACGAATCTCCGTGGTTTCCAGCACGGCTCCCGCGATGCGGGACTTCGCGATCAGCTTTGTAATATCCAGCAGGCCGGAAAAATCGAAGCGCCCGCCCACACGGCGGAACTCTCGCACTTCCGCAGTCAGCTCCTGTTGCTCCCCAATCCATGCGGAATCGATCGAAGGCGCAAGCGCTGTAATCCTCGCCCTCCCCAGCGGCGAAGATGTGTATCCGCGCAGCAGTTCGCGCAGGGCATCGAACTCCAGAACGCGCGCGGAGTTGTGGATGAGAGGCTGAGACATCGGAATTAATGTTACAGGAATGGCGGAATGAAGATGCGAAGCAGCAAAACAAGTCCAAGCAACACCGGTCTACGAGTGCGCCGCGGCCAGCGCCTGCGGATCAGCCTGCCTGGCCATGGGCAGGCGCAGCACAAACACCGCACCGCCCTCGGGCTTGTTCTGGCAGGTGATTTGTCCCCGATGATCCTGCACCACGCCGTACACGGCGCTCAGTCCCAGGCCAGTGCCCTTGCCGATCGGCTTTGTAGTATAGAAAGGATCGAACACCCGATGCGGCTCTTTTATGCCTGGTCCGCCATCGGAAAACTGCACCACCACTTCCTCACCCTGGCGCTGGGCGCTGACGCGAAGCATACCGCCGCCCGCTTCCTCGAGCGCATCCAAAGCATTTTCGACGATCTGCACGAACGCCTGGAACAACTGGTGGCCGTCGCCCCACACTCTCGGCAGGCTGGGCTCGATCAGGATTTCGATGCGGATCTTCTGATCGTGCCGTTGCAGTTCCCGCATTTGCACGCTCCGCTGCAGAAGCATGCACAAATCCACCATCATCTTCTCTCCGGAACTTTGCTGCGCGAAACTCAGAAGGTTTGAGATCAGATCGCGGGTGCGCTGGGAATGATTCACAATCTTGCGCACCAGCGTGTCCTGCTCGCTGGTCAACCGCTCGTTCGACCACAGCTTTTCCGAATACTCCATGATCGCCGTGAGCGGATGGTCGATCTCATGCGCCGCACCTGCGATCAGATGGCCCAGAGAAGCCAGCTTCTCGCGCTGCACCAGGTGGTTCTGCAGCCTTTGCTCATTCTCGAAGCTGCGCCGCGAACTCTCCAGCAGGTGGATCAACGCCTGATCCTGGAAATACTGGCGCATAAACACAAACACGCCCAGCACCAGCATTGCCGCCAATACGGTAAACAGGCGGAACGTCCGCTGTGGAACCGGTGAGTCATCCCATTGGTAGGCCCACAGTCCCAGCACTGGCAAGGAAAGAATCGCCAGCATCGCCAGGCGCAACGCCGTGGCGCCCCACTTGTCATCCGCCTTGGGCGGCGCCGCTTCCGGCTGCCACTCCCGCGCGGTCAGCGCGGTTGCCGCCATCCAGCTCACTGCGCCCATCAGCGGAATATCGTACAGACTTCCCGTGTAGTACGCTCCGTTGGTGACCGCCAGGTTCACTCCCAGGGAGTTCACCGCATAGAACCCGCTTGCCGCCATCAGGTTCAGGTACACCATTTTCCATCCCGCGGGCGCCCCCCGGGCGGCAAGCCCCAGCACCAGCACCAGGACACCACCCTCGAACATATAGAGGGAGTTGTAGTTCCTGTCGTAGGTCACCACATTCACCGATACGTATTGCGAAGGGAACACCACGAAGGCATAGAGAAACACCCACCAGACCAGCAGCAGGAGAAAATCTAGCGCACTTACGCGGAACTTCTGCTCGCCTTCGGTCCGATGCGGACGCAACCCAACCGCCGCGATCATCGGAACCAGGTGGAGAAACAGGAATACATCCATGAACCAAGGATCTGGCACCGCGATGTGCCGCAACACCTCGCAATAGACCCATGCCGCCTGATTGGAAGCCCAGAGGATGGATCCCGCCGCCATCAGCGCCCAAAAGCGCCGGTTGGCGCCCCGCGCCGACCACGCGTTGGCCAGCATGGCCACGGCGACCGCGAGGTACAGCAGAAGGTATCCCACATCAGAAATCGCGGTCAGCCACGCACTACGCGGCACCGTCACCGACACCGCCGCGAACGCCAGCGTAATCCCGGCCGCAAGCACAAACCAGCGACATCGTCTGAGCAGACTCATCCGTCTCTCGTTGTTATGTACAGCTCTTTATTTTAGGGATAAAACCAGGGATTCTCTGCTCGCTTCCAAACCAGCAGGTTACTTTCGTCACCTTCGCTCCGCGAAGCGGATCCGGCCCTACTCCGGTCGGGAACCTTCCAGCCGCAGGCAAGTCCTTTCGGCTCACCACTCCTGCTAAAATCAGTCTGAGCGTGGAGCGGCCGCCCTTCGACAAGCTTAGGGCAGGCTCGCGGCCGCTGCCCTTTGACTTCCAGATCGGCTGCCACCGCTCAGAGATGCCTGGTGCCTCATGGCCTTTCCTGTCACCCGTCTTCGTCGTCTCCGCCGCACGCCCCAGCTTCGCGACTTAGTGCGCGAGACCCGGCTCACTCCCGGCGCTTTCGTCTACCCCATGTTTGTTTGTCCCGGAGAGGGCGTACGCAAAGAGGTTCGCTCCATGCCGGGCGTGTTCAACCTCTCAGTGGATGAAGCGCTAAAAGAGGCACGGGAAGTTCACTCCCTGGGTGTGCCCGCGGTGATTCTCTTCGGTCTTCCCGGCAAGAAGGACGACGTCGCCACCGGGGCCTGGGCCGATGACGGCATCGTGCAACAGGCCGCCCGTGCCTTGAAACGCGAAGTCCCCGAGCTGATCCTCATGGGCGACGTCTGCTTATGCGAATACATGTCCCACGGACACTGCGGCGTCGTAAGGCCGGGACATACGCCGCAATCCCTGGGCGCGGCCGCCAGAGATGCTTTGAGTGCCCGGCGGGGGGTGGGGGTGAGGGCGGCGAAGAACCGCGAGGAAAAAAAGAAGTTCATCGAGGAGCTGGCATCGATCGTGGTACGCGCCGCTGAATTCGAAATCGATAATGACGCCAGCCTCGAACTCCTGGCCCGCGTCTCCGTTTCGCTCACCCGCGCCGGCATCGACATCATCGCCCCCTCCGACATGATGGACGGCCGCGTAGCCGCCATCCGCCGCGCCCTCGATGAGGCCAGCTTCATCAACACGCCTATACTTTCCTACGCCGCCAAATTTGCCTCCGGATTCTACGGCCCATTCCGCGAAGCCGCCGACTCCGCTCCTCAATTCGGCGACCGTCGCTCCTATCAAATGGATGGAGCCAACCTCCGCGAAGCCATGCGCGAAATTGAACTGGACATCGAAGAAGGCGCCGACATGATCATGGTCAAGCCCGCTCTGCCCTACCTCGACGTAATCGCCGCCGCCCGCCAGCGTTTCGACCTCCCGCTGGCCGCCTATCAAGTCTCCGGCGAATACGCCATGATCGAAGCCGCCGCCCGCAATAACTGGATTGACCGCGACCGCGTCATGCTGGAGTCTCTGCAAAGCATCCACCGCGCCGGCGCCTCCATCATCCTCACCTACTACGCCAAAGACGCCGCCAGGCTGCTGGCGTGACGTGAAGGAGCAGGCTGTCTCGCCCCCGCGGCCTTTGATCTACCCTGATCTGAATAATTGTGGGAATGGAAGCGACTTCACGCGTGCGGCAAGTGGAAGGAAATCCGGGCCTTAGGCCGCCTCCGACCGTGCGGACCCAGGTCCGGGGTCGACATAGCTGAACATGGCTTCCTTCAATTGCGAGTCCACCTCGTCTGCGATGGTCATCACGTCGAGCAAAACCTTGCTGAAATCCACGCTGGAGAGATTGTTTTGCAACGTCTTAAAGATGCTGACCTGCAGGATTCGCGACTCCTCGACGATCATGGCGGCGGTGTAGCCCTGCTTGCGTCGCAGGGTTCCGTGCTGGCGCGCGGCGATGGAGAAGTCAGCTTTCGCGATGCGCGGGAGGCGAAGACGGTAAATCAGGTCAGCGAGCAGACCGGGAAGATGACCAGTGCGCTCGACAAAGCTCAAAGGGATGCAGGTCAGCTCCGCGTCGGCTTCCACCAGCCCCATCCAGGCCTGAATCGTAGCTTCGAGGTCTTGCTCCAGTATCGAGGCCACGCTCTTCGTGGGATGCCGCAACGGCGGATAGGCTACAGGGTGGCTGAGTTTATCGTGGATAATTTCCCGGAGCGAGGCGATTTGGATCGGCTTCACCAGCACTTCGTCCGCCTGTAAGCGAATAGCAGACAGCGCTTCGTCCAGCTCCGGGTAGCCGCTAAGCACCAGCGTCACAGCATGGGGGTGAGTGTGGCGCATGGCGCTGACCACAGTGAAGCCATCGCCGGCCAGCGGCATGTGCAGATCGGAGAGCAGGACGTCAAAGTTCTCACTGGCAATGTGGCTGAGCGCATCGCATACGTTTGCTACCGCAACCACTTCGAAGCCATCACGTTCCAACGATGTCTGCAACATATCGCGGACAGCGTCATCGTCCTCGGCCAGCAAAACTCTCGGCATCCTACACTTCTTTTCTGCCGCACATATTCATCTGACCATATCGAAAGTTCCCCAGCCCTGTCTGTTCAAAATTGCACAAAGGTGGCGACTGGTGCATAGACGATTCATGCAATTGATTCTTCGGCCCGCTTGCACTCGTCGAAAGATTTCCCTCTGATCACCGGCGGGAGTGTCTAAATTTCAGACAATCCCCGCCGAGCAGCCCTGTTCGCATTTCGTAACGAGCATGCTATTCTGACCTCACCATTTCACTTGCGGTACACAATTTCTTCGTTGTCCTCTCCTGCGCCAGGAGGGTTTTATGTCGCCTAGTAAGGTACGGACGTTTGATCCCAAGGCTTTCCTCGCCCAGACCGGATTGGGAAGAACAATCCTGCAATGTCCAAAGAACAAATCAATCTTTGCGCAAGGCGATCCTAGTGACGCTGTTTTCTATATTCAAACCGGCAGGGTACGGCTCACGGTCCTATCCAAGCGGGGCAAAGAGGCTACCATCGCGCTGCTGGGAGAAGAAGACTTCGTCGGTGAGGCGTGCATTACCTCCGACCAGCCTCGGCGCGTTGCCTCTGCAACTGCAATTACAGATTGTCGTGTGCTGAGAATTGAAAAGCCCGCGATGCTCGACGTACTTCACCGGGAGCACGCATTCTCAGACCTGTTTGTCGCCTATCTGGTTGGCCGCTACAACCAAACTCAGGCCGACTTGGTGGATCAACTCTTCAACTCCGCCGAGAAGCGCTTGGCACGCACTCTCCTGCTGCTGGCTCGTTTTGGAAAAGAAGGGCGATCGGAAAATGTGATTCCCAAGATAAGCCAGGAAACTTTGGCGGAAATGGTCGGCACCACCCGCGCCCGAGTCAGCTTCTTCATGAATCGCTTCCGGCAGCTTGGCCTTATCGACTACAACGGAGGGCTGGAAGTTCACAGTTCGCTGCTCGACATCGTGCTCCACGAGTAGCGTCACGGCGCGCTTCGAGCCGAGGAAAGTCGTGCTCAAAACCCGCTCGAAAACTTCCCGATAGATTGTGCGGGTCCGTTAGAAATATTCCTTCCGATTGAAGACACGCTGCTCAATGGTCCGCAGAAAGCGGGGATCACGCAGCCGCCGAACCAGAAAGTATTCGTTCACCGGGCGATCGTCCCGCAGAGCTGGAGCCTGGGGGTCTTCCTGAACGATACTGGCCAACGACACTTCCCGGTCGAGAACAGCCTTAAACTGTTGCTCCGGCGAGGCCGCAGGCCCCCACTCGACCAGATCCGTCGCAGCTCCCGCGGGCAAGCGCAGAGCCAATTGCAAAGCGGACTCCGGCGGGATGGGACTCATGCTCACTAGAAAATGAATGCCCGAACCCTCGATCGATCCAAAAGCGCGGGCGTAAGGAAATGATTCTTGCAGGGCGCGCGCCACCGATGCGCGTGTCGCACGATCTCCGTCAGGCAGCCACTGCTGCAGAATACCTCCAACCCGCAAATGCGCCTTCGCGATCGCATAAAACTCCTTTGAGTAGAGCAAACTGGAGCCGGCGGCCTGCACTGGCGGAGGCGGGTCGATCGCAATCACGTCGTACTGTTCCCGCGAGCGTTCCAGGAAGGAACGTCCATCATCAATCACAATGCGCGACAGTTGCGCATCCAGGGTTGGTGCATCCGGATGAAAGAACGAAAACAGAGGCGGTACGCTCGGCACCAACTCTACCGCGGTCGATGGGATGTGCCAGGAAAGTGCCGAGCGGTAGGTAGTCCCCATTCCAAAACAAATGATTAGCGCATTCACCGGGGGCCGTTGCAGAAAGGCCAGCGGCAGGTGAACCATCATCTTTGTGACCGGTGACAAAGTGGTGATCCCCACGCCATTGATCAAGAGCCGCCTGCCGAAGCCGGAACCCGTTGCAACCACCGTTGCCGTGCTGTCGCGGCGGACCTCGCGCGGTTTGTATTGTTCCTCATATCCTTCGGTCGAGACCGCCAAAGCCAGCGAACCGAAGACCAGCATCGACGCGGTCAGCAGGCTTCGCGAAGACTTTCGAATGGAGCCTGGAGCGAGGAGCAGACCAACCCCAAACCATGGCAGCGCGAACCCACAAAGCGCCAAGCGCTCGCCAATCCAGGGCAGCAGCACAAAACCTGAGATCAAGGGACCTACCACGCAGCCCACGATATTCACCGCGTACGCACTGCCAGCGCGATCGGGATCACCGAGGGAATACTTGTCCACAATCATCGGGGTCAGGAATCCGACAAGGCCTGAGAACGGCGCGACTCCCAGCACCAGTCGCAGCAGCGCCGGCAGCTGCACCCTGGGATCGGCGGTGAGAAACGGAAACAAAACACAGAACCCGAGCAGCGCCCAGAGAGAGCTGTTCTCTAAGCTGAAATGATTGCGCCTCAACCGGTAAGCCCAGGATCCCAGATAAGTCGTGCCCAGGTAAGAAGCGAGGATGGCGGCAAATGCATAGACCACCGTTCCCTGGGATGGTGTATACATTCGTATCCAAACGATCTCCACACCCATGCTGGTGAGCCCAGTCGCGAACAGCAACCACAACAATCTAGTTTCCGTCTGGCTGCCGGCTTTCCTGGTCGGCGTAGTTTCGATCGGCATAGCTTCGATCCGCGGCTCCGGTCGCGCCTCGATCTCGACGTTCACCACAGCCGAATGGCCCAACGACAGTGCGAATGCGCAGGAGGCAAGCAGGAAGTTCAGGCTTGCTCCCACATAGAGCGTGCGGTGAAAACCCAGCAGTTCAATCAGGAACAGCGGAATAATGGCGCCAGAAACCGCTCCCAATACGTTGGCCACATAGAGATAACTGAAAGACCGGCCGCTATCTGGCGGAGAATTGCCTTTGATGGCGAGCATGGCAAACGGAAATGTCGCTCCCATGCAGGCGCACCAGGGGATCAAGGTCAACGCAATCCACATCCCAGCCGCCAGGTAAAACCCGGAAGACGACAAAGCCATCACGCCAAAGGTTTGCTGGGCGATGTTTTGCTGGCTGATGGCCCGTTGAATCAACTCCCGCCCCACCGTCAGCTGGTGGGGCACAATAACCGCCGAGACGCCGATCAGCAGTTCTGTGGCTGCGTAAAGACGCAATGCGGGAAAGTGGATCCTGTCCCGATATTTCCGCGTCAGATATCCCGAACCCCATGAACCGAGGCCCAGGCCAACCATGAATGCTGAAAGCACGATGGAAACCAGCGCGGTCGTGACGCCGAACTGCGCCATCGCCAGACGAACCCAGATGATTTCATACAGGATGCTGCAAAACCCTGACACGAAGAAGAATCCGAAGTACCACCGCATCGCGGCATCGGCTCCAGGAATATGTTTTGACTAGGAGCCCACATTTAAGCAGGAGATCCACCGCAACGCAACGCCGGAATGGTTTCTGACGTGAAGCCGAACAGTCTTGCGTGGCGCGGGCACCCTCGCGTGCGGCTCTAGACCCGCCTACGCCCCGGCCGCACCCTGGAACTTTACCTCCACCAGCTTGCGGTCCTCGTCGGACACCTGGAACATGGCACGTGGTTTCAGGCTCATGAAGCTGGCCACAAACACTTCGGGGATCTGGCCGATGCGTGTGTTGTAGGTGTTGACGTCGTCGTTGAAGAACTCGCGCCGGTCAGCGATGCGCTCTTCCAGTTCGCTGATACGCATCTGCAGCTTGAGGAAGTTTTCGTTCGCCTTAAGCTGCGGATAGTTCTCGACGACCGCGAACAGCCCGTGCAACGCGCCCGTCATCATCAGGTCAGCCGTCGCTTTCTGCCCGATGCTGGCTGCGTTCATCGACGCCGCACGCGCCTGGGTCACCGCCAGCAGCGTTTGCTGCTCGTGCTGCATGTATCCCTTTACCGTCTCCACCAGGTTGGGAATCTCGTCGTGCCGCTGCTTAAGGAGTACGTCAATGTTGGCCCACGCGCGGTCGTTATCGTTGCGCAAACGCACCAGTTCGTTGTACAGGATGACTACGTAGACCAGCACTCCCACTACGAACAGCAGGAATGCCGCCCCTGTGATCACGTTGCCGCCCATCTTAATTTGACCTCGCCAACTCAACTTCGCCTGCCGGGACAGTCCAAGTGAAACAGCAGACCGGGCAGGCGCGCAAGTGCTGACTGGGCTGCGCCCAAAGTCACAGGCGGGAGGAAATTGGTTCACCAACGACAAAGGGCTGAGCCGGCAGGCTCAGCCCTTCAGGATCCTACAACCTCAAAGATTCGCACTTTACAATATGGCTTCAGCCGCTGCCGCTAAGGCTTATGCGGAGTCAAGTCACAGGCGTGCTTCACCTCGTCCAGATTCAGGCCTCCGGGCGAGAACTCGGCGATCGCGTAACCAGACCGGGTTCTGACTTCCACGTTGAATACCTGGGCCCCGATTGCGCCGCGAACCGTTCCTTTGTCCATGGAGAGGACGCGGTCGCGCTCCCAATTCCAGCCTTTGTGGTCGTGGCTTCCGTCGATGCGGACCATGACCTCCATTTTCGGCTGGCCCCAAAAGCCAGGATAGTCAGGCCGTCCCAGCCTGGCGCCGGGGTTAAAGACGGCGCGCTCGTACTTGCCATTGGTGCATATGATTTCGACTCGCGGCTTGTACTCCGGGTCTTCCTTGAGGTAGTTGTTCGAAAGCACCTCGAACCGGGTCTTTTTCGCACCGGTCATCTTGTCTTCGGACTGGAACTCCATCCACTTGCCGCCGGCGCTGACGCCATCTTTTTCGTCCTGGTAAGGGCTCATAGCGCCCTCTTGGGCCCGAGCCGGCACAGCCGCCGCGGCTAGTAAGACGAAGCTCGCGAACATTGCCGCTACGGCCAAGGCACATCGATTTTTATGGTGAAGCAATCGCAATAATTTCAAGGTTCTCCTCCCGTGCAAGACCATCTTCATACATTGAACCCTTTGGTCCGACAAAAGTTGTATAGCCAGGGCCCTCTTTTCGGGTGACGCAGTCTTACCGGGTGTCAATCCTTAGATCGACGTACACCTGGGACCGGTCGTCAAACTGGCTGACGGACTTGGTATCGCTCTTGTGGCCGTTGTACTGGGCATAGACTTCGTAGTCCACCGTGGACAGGCCAGGGAAACGATAGGTCCCCTCCTGGCTGACGATGTAGGTCTTCACCGCATGGGTGCGTGTGTTGGACAGGTAAACGATCGCTCCGGGTACGGGATTGTCCTGCTGGTCGAGCACTTTGCCAAAGAGCAACCGGCCCTGCGCCTTGTCTTTCTTGTCGGGGGCGGCATGGGCAGCCACGGACATCGCGAGAAGAAGCGCGCCGGCCATGAGGGCGGCGTTCCTGAAACACAGTCTGGGAGTCATACGGAGATGAAATCCTCTTCCTCTGGTTCCGTCAGCGGGTGAGATGCAAACCAATATCCACGCGCTCATCATACTCTACGTGGACATCGACCTCTTGTACCAGATGCAGCGCTTGGCCATCTGTGGTCTTCACGCCCTTGAGATCAGCCCACACCACATAATCGGCCTTGCCAGCGGGAACCCGCTGGGCGAATTCGCCGGAATGATCGGAATAGACTTCCCACTTGGGCTTTTTATTGGGGATGCGGCGAATCTTAACTGTTATGCCATAGACGGCACGATTGTCTGGCCCCCAGACCGTCCCGAAAATGAGGGCGTAGGGATCTCCGGGTTTCACTTTGTTGGACGCGGGAGCCGCGATGGCTGGGGACAAGACGCATGGACCGAGAGCGGCAAAAAAGAAAACAAGCAGCAGGCAGAAAGGAAACAAGCGCGCAGGCAGACCCGCGGGGTGCAGTCTAAGCGTCGTCACCGTCTTCGCCTTCCACTTCTTCGTCCTCTTCCACGTAGCCGGCCTCGACCGCCTTCAACTCCAGCGGACTGGTGGTCACCACCTCGAAGTCCGTGCCACACTCGGGGCAAGAGACAATCTCGCCCTCGTCGACCTCTTCTTCTTCCACATCCAGATTAGTTTCGCATTCGGGACAAAGAACCATGATTCCTCCACTCCCATTAGACCCCATTCTTAGATACCCCCTGATAATATTTAGATTCTCCGCCCGCCGGAGGTCAAGGGGTGAATGCTGTAGAGTACAAGATTCTAGCTCGGCGGTAACCAGCCGTCGCCCTTGACATTTCTTACGCCGGAGCCTACATGATTTCCTCACTCAAGAAAAGACCGTCGCTGGTGGCCGCCTCGCTGGTGTTGGCTGCCGGCCTTGGAGCGCAGTCGCAAAGCGGGCCGGGTTCTGCTCCGGACACCGTGGTCGCGGATGGCCGCATATCGGCCGCCCTGAAGCAGGTTTCGGCCGAGCGCATTCGGGCAAACATCGAAAAGCTGGTGAGCTTTGGAACGCGGTCGACGATCTCGGCGCAGGACCCCGCTGCGGTCGCGGCGGGCCGCGGGATTGGCGCGGCCCGCGAGTGGATCAAGTCAGAGTTCGAACGCTATTCGAAGGATTGCGGCGGCTGCCTGGAGGTGAAGACCGACACCTTCACCGAACCGGCCGCCGACCGGATTCCCCAGCCCACCGACATCACCAATGTTTATGCGGTCCTGAAGGGAACAGATGAGGAGAACGCGAAACGCATCGTGCTGGTGACCGGGCATTACGATTCGCGCAACAGTGACACTTTGAACGTGAAGGACGATGCTCCAGGAGCTAATGACGACGGCAGCGGAACCGCCGTGAGCCTGGAATGCGCGCGAGTCTTGAGCAAGCTGAAGTTTCCGGCGACGATTATTTTTCTGACCGTGGCAGGCGAGGAGCAGGGGCTCAACGGCAGCCACCACTTCGCCAAGATGGCCAAGGAACAAGGCTGGAACGTGGAGGCCGCACTGAACAATGACATTGTGGGCGGCGACAGGAGCGCGGAACAGGATCACTCCGTGGTGCGCGTGTTTTCCGAGGGCTTGCCGGCTGCAGCCACAGAACAGGAAATCCGGCGGATTCGCGGATTAGGCGGAGAGAACGACTCTGGGTCGAGGCAATTGGCGCGCTATGTCGCCGACGTGGGCCGCGCCTATAACGAAGCTGTGGGCGTGAATCCGATGCTGGTGTCCCGGCTGGACCGGTACCTGCGCGGGGGCGACCACTCTTCATTCAATCAGCAGGGCTTTGCCGCGGTACGCTTCACGGAGTTTCGCGAGGATTTCCACCACCAGCACCAGAACGTACGCACCGAGAACGGCATTGAATATGGCGACCTGGCAAAATTTGTGGACTTCGATTATGTGGCACACGTCGCGCGGCTGAATGCGGCGACGCTGGCGTCATTGGCCTCGGCGCCTGCTCCTCCGGCCAACGTGCATTTGCTGACGAAAGATCTGGAGAATGACTCCACGCTGACTTGGGAAGCGTCCCCGGGCGGGCGAGCGTCGGGATACGAGGTTCTCTGGCGAGCCACGACCAGCCCGGAGTGGGAGCACATCCAAAAGGTTGGCAGCGTTCTGCGGGCTACGCTGAAACTTTCGAAGGATAACGTCATCTTTGCCGTAAGAGCCGTGGACGCCCAGGGACACCGGAGCCTGCCGGTGGTGCCCTTGCCCGAACGGTGAGTTTCGGTATCTACTGCTAACAAGAGCGGGTGCGAACCGTAGCGGGTGCTAAGAGGAGCGTGTTGCCTTGCGTGGTCGAGAGATGACATTGAGCTTCCCGCCGTTTACTCGGGCGGTGATCTGGCTACTGGGGATTAACACAGCAGTGTTCCTGGGGCTATCGGCCTTCGGCACGCGAGCAGTCATTCAGTGGGTGTATTTGAATCTCGGCCTCGTACCCAGTGAGGCGATCTTCCACTTCGCAATCTGGCAGATTGTCACTTACAGCTTTATTCACGTCGGCTTCTGGCACTGGTTCGGAAACATGCTTGGGATTTGGATGTTCGGCTCGACGTTTGAAAGCTCGTGGGGCACGCGCCGGTTCCTGGAGTTGTTTTTCACCGGCGTGGTGGGAGCTGCGCTTACCACGATTGTTCTTTCCTTTGCGCACATCCTGAGCACTCCCGACGTCCCGACAGTCGGCGCTTCCGGCGGCGTCTTTGCCATCCTGATGGCGTTCGGCCTGGTCTTTGGGGAGAACGAAATCATGCTGATTCCGTTCCCTTTCCTCATCAAGGCAAAATACTTCGTGCTGATCCTGATCGTGGTGACCGTCGCGTTTGCCATCACCGGCGGAGGAACCACGGCGTACCTGGCTCATCTGGGTGGTTTGCTTTTTGGATATCTTTATGTGAAGTTTGTGCCCGCGCGTGGCATGTCAGGACGATTCTCGATCTCGGAGTGGTGGTACGGATTGAATAATTCCTACTACCGCTGGCGACGGCGGCGGGCGGCGAGGAAATTTGAAGTCTACATGCGCAAGCACGACCGCGACGTGCATTTCGACGAGCACGGCAATTACATTCCTCCGGATGACGATCCACGCAAAGGTAACGGCGGGTCGAAGTCGGGGTGGGTGAACTAGATTTGTTGGGAACTGATTTCGCGGACCAAGCACAAGTAAGCCGAGACCAAAAGCAGGTCCCTCCACGTCGCTCGCTTTCGCCTCCGCTCCGGTTGGGATGACGGAGTTTGCACTACGATGAATTCTTCAGCTGGCGAAGAACGTCTCGAATTCCGACATTACATTTGCCGGCAACTCTTTCGGCCTGGCTTTTCCTTTGAATCCCAAGTCGTGACCGGCGCCTTCGACGGGCAGAACTTTCGTCTTCGCGGGAATCAGCTTCAGTGCCTGTTCGATTTCCGCGATCGACCCGAAGGGATCGCGCGTTCCGTGGACGAACAACGCAGGAGTTTGCAGATCGAAAAGGTGCTGGGTACGGAGCTGATCGGGCTTTCGGGGAGGATGCAGAGGATAGGACAGCAGGAGCAGGCCGGCGGCTTCTTTCGGGGCTTTTTCCGAAGCAAGCTCGGCGCACAGCATGCTGGCCTGGCGTCCGCCGTAGGAGTGGCCGCCGAGAAAAACGCGGCCGGCGGCCAGGTTCTTGAGTGCCACGAACGCATTGTTCAATCCGGCGCGATCGCGCTTGGCGCCGCCCGGCCCCGGCGGACCGTAGGAGCGATCCTGGCGGTACGGGAGATCGCAGCGCAGCACGATGAATCCCGCCGCGGCAAACGTTTCCGCCAAAGCAATCAGCAGAGGGGCTTGGCAATTCGATCCGGCGCCGTGAGTCAGGACAAGTCCGTTGCCGTTGGGGTGGGAGGGGCGATGCAGAAGGCCGCGCACGAACGGGTCCACTGAAACGTCGGTGAAAACCTGCGGGCTGGATTCGGCGGGCATGAATGGCTAGTCTCTTATCAGTTAATCTTTATTGATGCCCGGACCTCCTCGCTCCACTCAGCAAGACCCTTCGACTTCGCTCAGGGCAGGCGAGCCGAGGCGGCTGTCTCTACGCGGGTTTGCCGTCTTATACGCCCACTTCCTCCAGCTTCTCATAAACTTTCAAGATTTGAATTTCGTTCCCCAACCGCGCCCAGCAGCGCAGCAGTTCGGGGTCTTCTTGGGCGGTGCCGCGCGCCTGCTCGGAGTTCCAGTAACGAAGCAGCATGTAGTGAGAATCGCTGCCGCGGTAGAGGAGATCGCGGCCGTACCCTTTTTTCAGGACGATAGCGTTCAGCTCACGGATGGAAGCAAGCGAAGCGGCCTCCATGCCGGGCAGAGGCTGCCAGATCGCGAGGGATAGGAATTCCTGCGACATACTCCGCGATTATAGCTTCTGCCGCGCTGCACCGCGCTTGCTTGGGTGCTTGGCGGCGCTGACTTCAGCAGACGTGACCGTATGCAGCCGCATAAAATTGGTCGAACCGGAAGCCTGGCGCGTGCCCGCGACTACGCCCAGCACGTCACCGGGCTTGAGCAGGCCGCGACTCAACAGCTCTTGCTCCGCCATACTTACCATGTGATCGACGGAAATAGCCTGGGCGCATTTCATGGGCTGCGCGCCCCAGTACAGGTTGGTGCGCTGCGCCACGGTGGAGTTGTGCGTAAAGGCGTAGATGGCGGCCTGCGGCCGGTATTTGGAAATCATGCGGGCAGTGTTGCCGGTCTCGGTGAAGACGGCGATGGCGCCCATGGGCAGGTCTTCGGCAGCGTGGGCAATGGACTCGCAGATGGTTTCGGCGACGGAGAGGCCGTGACGGTCGCGCCGGCGGCGAGGCAGCGTGAATTCTCCCATATTGCTCTCGGCCTCGATCACGATGCGCGACATCATGGCCACCGCTTCGCGGGGATAGCGCCCGCTTGCGGTTTCCGCGGAAAGCATCACCGAATCGGTGCCGTCGAAAATCGCGTTGGCGACGTCGCTGGCTTCGGCCCGCGTGGGGCGCGGGTTTTCGATCATCGACTCGAGCATTTGCGTGGCCGTGATCACCGGCTTGCGCCACTCGCCTGCGCGGCGGATCACGTGCTTCTGAATGACCGGAACTTTTTCTGGCGCCATCTCCACGCCCAGATCGCCGCGCGCGACCATCACGCCGTCGGCGGCTTCCAGGATCTCTTCGAGGTGATCGATGGCTTGCGGCTTCTCGAGCTTAGCGATTAAAGGAGTGTCGCCGCCATGTTCGACGACAATTTGCTTGACCATGTTCACGTCGGCGGCGGACCGCACGAAGGAGAGCGCGACGGCGTCCACGCCGTGCTTCAGGCCGAACTCCAGATCCTTGCGGTCTTTTTCGGTCATCGCTGGAATCGACAAAGCGGTGCCGGGGAGATTGATGCCTTGGTGTTCACTTAGGCTGCCGCCATTCAATACGTCGCAGACTACATCTTTGCCGCGCACGGTGCGCACGCGCAGTTCGATGAGGCCGTCGCACAAAAGAATGCGCGTGCCGGGAGCGACCTCGCGGGCCAGATCAGGGAAAGTGGTGGAAATCCGCGTGGGCGTGCCGGCGATGTCGCGCGGGGTAATGATTACGGTCGAGCCGCTTTCGAGCAGCACCGGGTCGTGGTGCTCCAGGCGTCCGGTGCGGATCTTGGGGCCTTGCAAATCCTGCAGGATGCAGACGGTACGGCCTTCTTTTTCAGCGGCGCGGCGCAGGCGCTTGATGTTGCGGGCGTGATCCTCGTGCGAGCCATGGGAAAAGTTGAGGCGGGCGACGTCCATTCCAAGGCGAAGCAGATCGCGCATCGCGGCTTCGGAGTGGCAGGCCGGGCCGATGGTGCAGATGATCTTGGCGCGGCGGGCGGCGAGGACGCTGCCAGGTGCGAGGGATGAAGAAGAGCTCTCCGCAACGGAGATTTCTGGCGCGAGTTGTGCCTTGGTCGACTTCACCTGTTCATCTTCACTTATTCATCTTTGCTTGTTCATCTTCGCTTGTTCATCGAGCCTTCCTCGAAGACCCACCAGCTTTGTCATCCCGAGCGAAGCGAGGGATCTTGGTTCTCGCTCGCACCACGGCATCCCAGCGATTACAAACAGGATCCAATATCCCTCCCTTCGCTCGGGATCACAAAGCGACATTTCAGATCAGCCACGCCGAGCACTAATTCGCTACCCTGGGCCCACTAACTGCAGTCAGTTCTTTTCCCAGCATGGCCCGCGGGAACAGCATGGCGTTGAATTCCGCGCCCACGAGGATGACCAGGGAAACCATGTACATCCAGACCAGCAGCGCGATGGCGGCACCAAGCGATCCATAGATAATGCTGTAGTCGGCATAGTGCTTCAGATAGAAGCCGAACAGCAGCGTGGCCGAGAACCACATGGCGGTGGCGAGCGTCGCTCCCGGGATTACACTGTGCCAGGGCTGGGTGCGTGGGACCGCGTGGTGGTAGATGAGCGCAATCACCGCAATGCTGGTGAGCGTGGCAATCAACCAGCGGATGGAGGTCCACATCAGCAGAATGTAGGGGCTGTATTCCCGCGCGGTGTAGAACAGGATGTCGGCTTCGATCTTGCTGCCGAACGCCACCAGCAAGGTGGCAAAGGTCATGGGAAGAAGCGCGAAAACGACGAGCAGGAATGCGATGAACCGTTCCTGAACCAGTCCCCAGATTTTCGGCAGCTCGTAACAGCGGCGGAAGCCTTCCATCCAGGAAATCATTACACCGGAGGCGGTCCACAACGTTATCAGCGAGGCCGTGATCAGCAGGCCCACCGGGCGTTGCGCCGCGCCTCGCAGAAAATTCATGGCCGCGGTGGTTCCGGCGGGAAGGATGCGGGATAGCGCATAGGTGATCTCCCGCATGTAAGGCGCGCCCTCGCGCCAGGTAGCCAGAACGGAACCCAGCACCAGCAGCGCGGGGAAAAACGTGAGAATGGAGGAATAGGCGGAAGCCTTGGCGATGGAAAAGGCGTCGTGCTGGAAGGCACGCCACACGGCCAGCCGCAAAAGGCGTAGAAAGCGGAGCATCGCTGGCCCTAGCTTATGGCCTGAAGACGCGGGTTGCAACGAGGGAAGCGGGCCAGGTTCCTCGGTCGGCAATCGCTTGGGGTTCGCGTGCATGAGTTATAAGGAAGCGAGCCAAACGCGCCCTGCGGTCGCTTGCGCTCTCTCAAGGGCAGGCTCCGTGGATTCGCGCGGCTCGCCCAGACCCTTTGTCGATGAAAACCATGCCGCCTCAGGATGACAATCTGAGGTGACACTCAGAAAAAGGTTCGGGGGCGAACTAGTTCGCCCCCGACGTTGATTTTAGTTCGCCTTACTCCGCTGCCAGTTCCTCGGTCTCGCCCTCGTGGCGCATCATTTCGAGAGCGCGCTCGGCTTCTTCGTAAGCTGCCGAGACCTCCGCCTGCACCTTGGCCGCGGCCTCTTCCATTTCTGGCGAGAGCCGCACGTTGCGGTAATACTCCATGCCGGTGCCGGCAGGGATCAAGCGGCCGACGATGACATTCTCCTTGAGCCCGCGCAGGTGATCAACCGCTCCCTGAATGGAAGCTTCGGTGAGCACACGCGTGGTCTCCTGGAAGGACGCTGCCGAAATGAACGAGTCGGTCGAGAGCGATGCTTTCGTGATGCCGAGGAGCAGCGGACGTCCGGTAGCCGGCTTTCCGCCTTCCTTGATCACGCGCTCGTTCTCTTCGCGGAAGCGGAACTTATCCAGTTGCTGCTCCAGCAGGAACGTAGTATCGCCCACGTCCTCAACCTTCACCCAGCGCATCATCTGGCGAACAATCACTTCGATGTGCTTGTCCGAGATGTTGACGCCCTGCAAGCGGTAGACTTCCTGGATTTCGTTCACCAGGTAAGACTGCAGCTCTTTTTCTCCGAGCACGGCCAGAATGTCGTGCGGGTTGAGCGGGCCGTCCATAAGCGGTTCGCCCGCCTTCACGCGCTCGCCTTCCTGCACGTTGATGTGAACACCGCGCGGCACCGAATATTCTTTCTCCGTGCCGTTGTCGGCCTGCACGTAGAGTTTGCGCTGGCCCTTCGAGACTTCACCGAACTTCACCGTGCCATCGATTTCGCTGATGACCGCGGTTTCATGCGGCTTGCGCGCTTCGAACAGCTCGACCACGCGCGGCAGACCACCGGTGATGTCTTTGGTCTTGGTAGTTTCGCGCGGGATCTTGGCCAGCACGTCGCCGGGGTGAACCGTGTCGCCGTCCTGCACCATAAGGTGAGCGCGGGAAGGCATGAGGTAGCGCTTGCTGCTCTTGCCCTTCACCACGACCGCCGGCTGGCGCTTCTCGTCGGGCGAATCACCCACCACGTGCCGTGACAGGCCGGTGACCTCGTCCACTTCTTCGTGCAGCGTCACGCCTTCCTGCAAGTCCTTGAACTGGGCAGTGCCGCCGATTTCGGTGAGGATGGCGAAAGTGTAAGGATCCCACTCCACCATGACCTTGCCCTGCTGCACTGCATCGCCGTCGTTGACCTTGAGCTTGGCGCCGTAGATCACGGAGTAGCGCTCGCGCTCGCGGTTCTTCTCGTCGACGATCGCGATTGATCCCTGGCGGTTCATCACCACCAGGTCGCCGGACTTGGACTTCACTGTCTGCAATCCGATGAAGCGCACGACACCGTTGTTCTTGGCATCGAGGCGCGACTGTTCGGAAACTCGCGATGCGGTACCGCCGATGTGGAAGGTACGCATGGTGAGCTGCGTTCCGGGCTCGCCGATCGACTGCGCAGCGATCACGCCGGTCGCTTCGCCGAGTTCCACCAGGCGTCCAGACGCCAGGTTACGGCCGTAGCACATGACGCAGACGCCACGCTTCGATTCGCAAGTGAGCACTGAGCGAATCTTCACCCGCTCGATTCCGGCAGCCTGAATGGCTCCCGCGAGTTCTTCGGTGATTTCGTGGTTGATGTCCACAATCACGTTGCCGTCGTAGTCTTTGATCTTCTCCAGCGATACGCGGCCCACGATGCGGTCGCGCAAAGGCTCGATAATCTCGCCGGCTTCAACGATGCCCTGGACGTAGATGCCGTCCACGGTGCCGCAGTCGTATTCACTGATAATGACGTCCTGCGCCACATCGACGAGACGGCGAGTGAGATAGCCCGAATCCGCCGTCTTCAGCGCCGTGTCAGCCAGGCCCTTGCGGGCGCCGTGGGTCGAGACGAAGTATTCCAGCACGGTCAGCCCTTCGCGGAAGTTCGCCGTGATGGGAGACTCGATGATTTCGCCGGAAGGCTTGGCCATCAGCCCGCGCATGCCCGAGAGCTGGCGAATCTGCTGTTTCGATCCGCGGGCGCCGGAATCTGCCATGACGTAAATCGGATTGATAAAGCCTTCTTTGTCTCGCCGCTGCATCTGTCCGAACATCTCGTCGGCAACTTTTTCAGTGATACCCGACCAGATTTCGATGACCTTGTTATAGCGCTCGCCGTTGGTGATGGCGCCATCCAGATACTGCTGTTGCACGGCAACCACCTGCCGCTCGGCGTCCTTGACCAAGGTCTTCTTGCTGTCGGGAATGACCATGTCGTCGATGCCGATGGAAAGACCCGCTTTGGTCGCGTACTTGAAGCCGAATTCCTTCACTTCGTCGAGCATTTTGACCGTGGTCTCAAGTCCGAACCGGAGGTAGCCGTAGTTCACCAGAGCGCCGATGCCCTTCTTCTTGAGCAAGCCGTTGATAAAGGGCATGCCCTCGGGCAGATGGTCGTTGAGGATCGCGCGGCCCACAGTGGTGTTCAAGAAAGTACGCTCCACGTGGATCGGCTCGGTGTGGATGATGTCCTGATCGTCATAAGCAGTGCTCAGATCAATCACTTCCCCGGTATAGCGCAAGCGGATGGGAGAGAGTGTTTCCACTTCGCCCGCTTCCAGCGCCAGCAGAACTTCTTCGATGTTGGCAAACACGCGGCCTTCGCCCTTGGCGCCTGGCTTGGCTTTCGTGAGGTAGTAGAGACCGAGCACCATATCCTGCGTAGGCACAGTGATGGGCTGGCCTGATGCCGGCGAAAGAATGTTGTGCGACGCCAGCATCAGCACGCTGGCTTCGACCTGCGCTTCCGGAGACAACGGAATGTGCACGGCCATCTGATCGCCGTCGAAGTCAGCGTTGAACGCCGTGCAGACCAGCGGATGGATCTTGATGGCCTTGCCTTCGACAAGCACCGGCTCAAACGCCTGAATGCCCAGACGATGCAGCGTGGGAGCGCGGTTCAGCAGCACCGGATGATCTTTGATGACTTCTTCCAGGATGTCCCAAACGATGGGCTCCTGTTGCTCCACCATTTCTTTCGCCTGCTTGATGGTGGTGACGTTGCCGGTCTGCTCCAGCCGGTGATAAATGAACGGCTTGAACAGTTCGAGCGCCATCTTCTTGGGCAATCCACACTGGTGCAGCTTGAGTTCGGGACCGACCACGATGACGGAACGTCCGGAGTAATCGACGCGCTTGCCCAGCAGATTCTGTCGGAAGCGGCCCTGCTTGCCCTTGAGCGTGTCGGAGAGCGACTTCAAAGGACGGTTGTTGGCGCCGCGCAGTACGCGGCCGCGGCGGCCGTTGTCGAACAATGCGTCGACGGCTTCCTGCAGCATGCGCTTTTCGTTTCTGACGATGACTTCAGGCGCGTGCAGGTCCATCAGCTTCTTCAACCGGTTGTTGCGGTTGATGACGCGGCGGTAAAGATCGTTCAAATCGGAAGTGGCGAAGCGGCCGCCATCGAGTGGAACCAGGGGACGAAGCTCCGGCGGAATCACCGGGATGACGTCGAGGATCATCCAGTGCGGCTTGTTGCCGCTGCGGCGGAAGGCCTCGACCACTTTCAGGCGCTTCGTATACTTGAGCCGCTTCTGCAGCGAGCTCTCGTTCTTCATCTTCTCGCGCAGTTCGGTGGACAAGCCGTCGGTGTCGATGCGCTTGAGCAGTTCCTTGATCGCCTCGGCGCCCATCATGGCCTTGAAGCCCGCGGGACGGTATTGCTGGTCGAGTTCGCGGAACTTGGCTTCGTCCTTGATGACCTCGCGCTCTTTCACCGGAGCGTCGCCGGGCTCGACGACAACGTAGGCCTCGAAATAAAGCACGGATTCGAGGTCACGCAGCGAAATATCAAGCAGGTGCCCGATGCGGCTGGGCAGGCCCTTGAAGAACCACACGTGCGAGCAGGGAGAAGCCAGCTCGATGTGTCCCAGGCGTTCGCGGCGGACTTTCGACAGCGTGACTTCCACGCCGCACTTGTCGCAGATTACTCCGCGATGCTTCATCCGCTTGTACTTGCCGCACAAGCACTCCCAATCGGTTACGGGGCCAAAGATGCGGGCGCAGAACAGGCCGTCGCGCTCCGGCTTGAAGGTGCGGTAGTTGATGGTCTCAGGCTTGGTAACTTCGCCATGCGACCAGCTCCGGATTTTTTCCGGAGACGCCAGGCTGATGCGGATGGCATCGAAATCCGCAATCGTGTTTTGCATTTCGAACGGGCTCGAACGAAACAAGGTGTT
>Ga0070765_100000015_pt1 | contig 141957 bp, 152 predicted proteins | sample HubBroMetageWFT5_FD_71516 | JGI IMG/M metagenome (GOLD analysis project Ga0070765, IMG submission 71516) | Warmed and freeze-thawed soil microbial communities from the Hubbard Brook experimental Forest, New Hampshire - Hubbard Brook CCASE Soil... | ecosystem: Environmental > Terrestrial >...
AAGGCGACGGCGACGACGATGATGCCGAGGAGGACGGGGAGGACGCCGCTGTCGCCGCTGCGGACGCGCTGCCACCAGGCGCGCAGATACTGACCGAGGGACTGGGCGAAGATCTCCGGGGGGACCTCGGCGACGGCGGCGCCCGAGGCGGCCGCGGTGAGGTCGACGATCGGCTCGGCGGTGGCCGGCCCGGCGCCGGCGATGGGGTCGTTCTCTCTCCCAGCCATGGCTTCAGACACTCCCTCTGGCGACGGCGGCTCCCAGCGGCGCCTGGGGCCGGCCGTTCGAGCCCCCGGTGGTCATGTACTCGATCACGCTCTGGCGGTCGAAGCCGGCCGCCGGCCCCTCGGCCACCATCCTGCCGAGGTGGAGGACGGCGATCCGGTCGGCGACCTCGAAGACGTCGTTGAGGTTGTGGGAGATCACCATCACGGCCAGGCCATGGTCGCGAAGGCGGCGCACCAGGTCGAGGACCATCCGGGTCTGGACCACGCCCAGGGCCGCGGTGGGCTCGTCGAGGAGGACGACCTTGGAGTTCCACATCACCGCCTTGGCGACCGCCACCGACTGGCGCTGGCCGCCGGAGAGCGAGGCCACCGGCTGGCGGATGGACCGCACCGTGGTCACCCGCAGGCTGCTCAGCGTCTCCGCCGCCGCCCGCTCCATGGAATCCTCGTCGAGCAAGCCGTGGCGGACCCGCTCGCGCCCCAGGAACATGTTCTGCACGATGTCCAGGTTGTCGGCGAGGGCCAGGTCCTGGTACACGGTCTCGATCCCCAGACTGGCGGCGTCCCGGGTGGTGCGGATGTGCACCGGCCGGCCCTCGAAGAAGATCTGCCCATGGTCGATCTGGTGGACCCCGGCGATGCAGCGGGTGAGCACCGACTTGCCCGCGCCGTTGTCGCCGCAGAGCCCGGTCACCTGCCCGGCGGGAAGATCGAGGTTGACCTGGTAAAGCGCCTGGACCGGCCCGAAGTGCTTGTCGACCCCGCGCAGCTTCAAGATCGGCTCGGCCGCCGCCGCCCCGACGCTCGCCACCACCGTGGGATCCTGATTCATCTCTGTCGCCTCAGATCAAAGAGTCGTCGATGGCTCATGTGTGACAGGCACGATCCGACACGCGACGCCCCTGGAGCAGCGCCGACTGTGACCGTCCCATCCCATTCCGAATTGATGCCGTCCGCCAGGGATACGGGCAAGCCGGGCCGCCCCGAAGGGCGACCCGGCTGCTCCACCGAGGGGCGTCCGCACGAGACGCTCCGTCAGACGATTACGAGATTCCGGCCGATGTGCAGAGCGATGCACCAGCGATGGCGCAGATGGCCGACGCAGGATCGAATCCATCCTTGACCACCGTTGTTTCCATGTTCGCTGCGTTGACCCACGTTGCGGTCAGGAGCGAGGCAGGCTCGGTGACGCTGGAGTTGGTCGGATCCGTGGTGGTGCCGTTCAGCAGCGCTGCAGGCACGGTGTTCCCGGAGAGGAGGATATCGGCCATGGCGACCGCATCCTGGGCCTCCTTGTAGACCGGCTTGTACACGGAGCCGCACTGGTAACCCTCGAGGACCCACGCCATGCCCTGGGCCGTTGCGTCCTGCCCAGTGGTCGGGATCTTCTTGGCAGGCGTGCCGCCGGCCTTGAGGTCGGTGATCACCGCGTTGGCGAGACCGTCATTGGCCTCGATGGTCGCGTTGATGTTCGAATGGGCGGTGAACTCCTGCGAGAAGATCGTTCCGCCTTGGGTGTTCGACCATCCCGGCGCGAAGTTCTCCCCAACCAGTTTCATGCCCTGGCTATTCGTCGCCCCGGCGGAGACCGTCTTGGCGGCCTGGCTCCAGACGATCTTGTTGTATCCGGTCGCGAACGAGATGGCGTTCGGGTCAGTGTCCTCACCGCCGTTGAGCACGAAGACCTGCGGGTTGCTGACGCCCCACGAGGTGACGCAGGACAGGAAGCCGTTCCCGATGAGCTCACCGACGGCCTCGTTGTTGAAGCTGACGTAGTACGTCTTGGAGCCCTGGAACGTGGCCCGGTCGTAGCTGATCAGGGTGACTCCCTTGGACGCAGCCAGCTGTGCGATGGCCTTGCCGGTCGGCCCGTCGAGCGGGCACATGATCAGAACCTTGGCGCCCAGGTTGATGTCAGCGGTCGCGTCGTCGAGCTCGGTTGAATCGCTGCCCTGAGCGTTGTCGATGCGGAACTGATTCTGGTTGAAGCCTGCGTCCGCCAGGGCGGAGGTCAGGTACGGCTGATCGAAGTCCACCCAGCGGGTCGACGACGTCGTGTCGGGGAGGATGACCCCGATCAACAGCGTGTTGGCGCCCTTGGTCGCATACGCGGTCAGCGGCTTGAGCAGGGACATGGTCGAGTTGATGTCCGGCGTGAAGGCGGTCACGCTGATGCCCGATGGGACACCAGGGTTCGAGGCAGCTGGACTCGACGACCCGGTCGTCGTGCTGCCGCAGGCCGCGGCGACGAGCGCGCCCGCACCGACCAGGGTGAGCTTGCTCATCTTCGAGAGACGCTGGGACCCCCGGCCCCTGATTCCATCTTGCAAATGCATCAGACCTTTGCCCTCCAACAAACCGGACCCACCGTCTGCGACGCTTTCGCTTCCGGGAGCGAATCGCATCGCTACCAAACCTCTGTGAGGCAGCGTCCGGATGGTTGGATAAGCGACAAGGGTTTGTCAACTCCTCGAACGAAAAATCACCCTATCGGGGGATTTTTCATGCTCGCCGCCCAGCGACAGCGCTTTCGAACCCCGATCGGGCGCCGTTTCGGGTGCCCTGTGATCACTCCTGAGTGGTCGGCCGGATGAGCACCTCGTTGATCCCGAGGTGGCGGGGCCGCGAGACGATGTAGCCGATCGCATCGGCGATGTCCCCGGCTTCAAGCCGCTCGATTCGCGCGAAGCGCTGCTGCATCTCCGCCAGGATCACCGGCCGGTTGTGCGATCCGAGCTCGGTGGCCACGACGCCCGGTTCCACGATCGACACCCGAACGTGGCGGGTCGTGATCTCCTTGCGCAGCGCTTCGCTGAAGGCGCCGACGCCGTGCTTGGTCAGGTTGTAGACCGCGCTCCCATTTCGCGTCTCGCGCCCCGCGACCGAGCTGATGTTGACGAGGTCGGCCACCCCGCGTGGGCTGTCCTCGGCGGCACGAAGCAGGTGAGGCAAGGCCGCGTGAGTGCAGTAGAGCAGTCCAAGCAGATTGACCCGCACCATCCGCTCCCACTCCTCGAGCGGGGCGTCGACGACCGGGCCGAGCAGCATGAGGCCCGCGTTGTTCACCAGCGTGTCGAGCCGGCCGAGCTCGCTTGCCGCCTGCGCCACCGCGCTGCTGGCCTGCGCCTGATCGGTGATATCGGCGGTGATCGCGATGGCGGTCTCCCCGTCCGCTTTGAGGCGGTCCGCGAGAGCCTGCAGCCGGTCTGCGCGACGTGCGACCAACGCGACGGCGGCGCCCAATGCCGCGAGCGAGACGGCAGTCGCCTCACCGATGCCGCTTGACGCGCCGGTGACGAGCGCGACGGTGCCCGCGAGAGGTCGAGCCGGTGTCGCCATCAGCTGCGTAGATTGCCACAGCCGCACTCGCCCCACCGGCGCACGATCCGCCCGTGTCAGAGTACGGGCATGGATAGCGACGGCTACGGCTACTCACCAGACGACCACGGCGTTGCACGGCTCCTCGAGGACCTGCGCACCGTCTCACCACTGTCGATCGAGCGCATGGCGCAGGGGTGGGAGCAGCACGCCCTTCCCCGCCTGGACAGGTATCACGCGGCGGAGAAGGCAGCCCTGGAGGCGATCGAAGGCGCCCACCTCACCACGGAATGGGAGGAGTGGCAGCGCACTATTCTCGACCTGACCGAGGGTCGCACGTCGCTGGTGTCCTGGAAGGCCGAGCACGGCCAGACCGGCCACCACGCCGAGGCCGCCACGCTGGGTGCGGCGCTCGCGCTGCTCGCTGCGGACCACCTCGACCACGCCCACGCCGAGACGCTGGTGCGACCAGCCGCAGAAGCGCTGCCGTGGCTGCTCACCGTCCCGCGCGGAGCGCCGAGCTAGACCGTCGAGCCCAGGTGGACGCTACTCGCTGACGAGCTCGTAGTCGGGGTTGAGCACCGCAAGCCGGCGTTTCCAGGAACCGACCATCCCCTCCACGATCAGGCGCGCGCCCGGCTCGATGCCGGGAATCTTCGGACGCCCCTGAAACACCAGCAGCAGGATCCCGGTGTCGTCGGTGATCTCGCACTCGAGGTTCGCCGTGCCCTTGGCCGTCTGCACTCGCAGTGAACGGATCCGGCCGGCGACTCGCACGCGGGTGCGCCACGTCACCTCGCTGATCGGGATCGTTCCGGTCGCACGGCGAGCGAGCTCTCTGTCGACGCCGGCGCCGCGCATGGGCTTGCGCCGCACGTCGGGGCGAACGGCGTGGGACCGGAATCTCCGTCGTTGGGCGGCCTCGAGGTTGAACGGAACGATCGTTGCGGCCACGTGCGCGACACCGCCGACCGCGTCGGCGATCCGGTCAGCCGTGCGGTCGTGCAGCACCCGAGCGAGCCGCGAGTGAAATGCTCGACGGGGCAGCAGCACGGTGCACTCCGTTGTGCCGTCGGCGACGATGTCGGCCACATACTCGAGTGCTGCGCGCTCGAGGCGGCGGTCACGGCACTCGAGGATGTCGAGGGGCAGATGCGCAAGCCCCAGCCTGCTCCATTCCTCCTTGAGCTGTTCGGTGGCTGCGGCGTCGATGTCGAAATGCACAGCGTGCAGCTCATCCGGCCGCAACGTCCTCGCGTATTGCAGCGCCCGCGCCGTCGCCATGTCGAGCTGCCCCACGAAGACCAGGACCACGTGACGCTGCAGCACCGGCGCCTCCGCCGCTTCCACAGCACCGGTCTCGAGCTGTTTCTCCTCGGCGACGTACTGTCGGTGAAGCCGGATCAGCCCGTAGTACATCGGTGGGCCGACGACAGCGACGATCCACGCTCCTTCGAAGAACTTGGTCACCAGCAGGATGCCGACCACCGCCACCGAGAGGATCCCCGCAAACCCGTTGACAATCGCCCCGATCTGCCATCGCCTGCCGCGCAACGTGAGGTGATGCTTGAGCATCCCGAACCCGGCGAACGAGAAGCCGGTGAAGACGCCGATCGCGTAGAGACCGACCAGCGAGTTGAGGTTCGCCTTGAAGACGATGATGAGCAGGATCGCGACGGCGGCGAGCACAAAGATCCCGTTCGAAAACGCGAGCCGGTGACCCCGCTTTGTCAGTTGACGCGGGAGGAATGAATCACCGGCGACAAAGCTCGCAAGGTACGGGAAGCCGTTGAAGCTGGTGTTGCCGCCGGTGAAGAGGATCATCACCGTCGCCGCCTGCACCACGTAGAAGAGACCGGTCCCGACCCAACTGTTGCCGAGGACGTACCCCACCTCCTGAGAGACGACGGTCGGGCTTCCCGTCGCGTAGGGCACCGCGTGTGTCCAGTGCGCCAGCAACGACGTGCCCAGGACGAGGAATCCCAGGATGCCGCACATGATGAGCAGGGCGATGCGTCCGTTTCGGGCCTCGGGCTTGCGGAAGCTCGAGATTCCGTTCGACACCGCCTCGAGTCCGGTCAGCGACGATCCGCCGTTGGCGAATGCGCGCAGACAGTAGAAGATCCCCAGGCCCATGAGAAAGCCGCGCTGGTTGCCGATCGGGTAACCGAGCGCGGTGGCGCTCGGGAGCGCGTGCGCGGTGAGGCCACCGAGTGCGGCTTTGACCAGCCCGGTGATGACCACGAGGGAGAGCGACACCACGTAGAAGTACGTGGGGATCGCGAAGATCGAGCCGGCTTCGCGGATGCCGCGGAGGTTGCCGAACAGCATGATCAACGTCACCCCGACGGTGATCGCGATGGTGTAGGGCACCAGCGTTGGAAATGCGGATGTCAGTGCCGCGGTTCCCGCCGACGTCTGAACGGCGACCGTCACGGTGTAATCGATGAGCAATGCGACGGCGGCGACCTGCGCGATGTTCGGGCCAAAGTTGTCGCGTGCCACCACGTACGAGCCGCCGCTTTTCGTGTAGACACCGATGACCTGGATGTACGAGATCATCACGAAGACCATCACAGCCAGGATCGCCAGCGTGATCGGAATCACCATGTTGAATGCGGCGAGGCCGATGATCGGGACCATCACGACCAGCATTTCCTCGGTGCCGTACGCGGACGACGAGATCATGTCCGGGGCGAGCACGCCGATCGCGACCGGCGTCGAGAGCCGCTCCTGGGTGAGCTGCTCGGAGACCATCGGCGGACCGAGGATCCGGTTCTTCAGTCGGTACGCCCAGGACTCGGGGTAGCTGCCCGCGCCCGACACTCCGGGCGCTTCCGGTGCAAGCGGGCGTGAGGATGCCACCGGAACTGTCTGTGGCTCTTCCACGGCCGCAGTATGCCCCAAGCCGAACTCGGCAGCGACACTGCCCTGAGGCCGGAGCGACCTGCTTGAATGGAGCGATGCACATCGTCATCGTCGGCTGCGGACGAGTCGGCTCCGGCCTCGCCCGAGCCATGGAAGCCGAGGGTCACTCGGTCGCGATCATCGATCGAAACCGCAAGGCATTTCGCCGTCTGCCGTCGGATTTCAAGGGGATTGTCGTTGAAGGATCCGGCTTCGACCGCAATGCCCTGCATGACGCGAAGATCGAGGAGGCGCACGCGGTTGCCGCGGTGACGTCCGGCGACAACTCCAACATTCTCAGCGCGCGAATCGCCCGGGAGACCTTCGGAGTCGAACGCGTGGTGGCGCGCATCTACGACCCGCAGCGCGCCCAGGTGTATCAGCGCTTGGGCATCCCAACTGTCGCCACGGTCACCTGGACAGTCGACCAGGTGCGCAGCTGGCTCCTCCCCGAAGAGTTCACCCCGCACTGGCGAGACGCAACCGGCACCCTGCTCCTGCTGGACCGGGTCCTCCCCGAGCATCTCGCCGGCCAGAAGCTCTCCACGCTGGAAGCAGGGGGCAAGACCCGCCTCGTCGCGGTGACCCGGGCCGGAGTGCCTCGGCTGGATATCGCCGGCCTGGTCGGCCAGGACGGCGATCTCCTCCACCTCGTGGTCATGAAGGACGACCTGCCGGCACTGGAGGCACTCCTCGCGATCCCCTCCCCCGTTGCCGTGGCGGTCGCCACCAAGGCGCGCTGATGAAAGTGGCAGTCGCGGGCGGTGGCAGCGTCGGCATGGCCGTGGCCGCGGACCTCAAGGTGCACGGTCACGACGTCTTCATCCTGGAAGTCGACCCGGAGCAGGTCGCCCGATTCCAGCCCCATGTCGACGTCCGGTGGTTGGTCGCCGACGCCTGTGAGGTGTCGTCGTTGAAGGCCGCCGGCATGGACGAGGTCGACGTGATGGTGGCGGCGACCGGGGACGACGAGGACAACCTGGTGATCTCGCTGCTCTCCAAGCAGGAGTTCGCCGTGCCGCGCGTGATCGCGCGGGTCAACAACGCCAGCAACCAGTGGCTCTTCACCGAGAGCTGGGGGGTCGACGTTCCGGTCTCGACGCCGCAGCTGTACACCGCGCTCGTCGAGGAGGCGGTATCGATCGGTTCACTCGTGCATTTGATGAGCTTCGAAGGAGCATCCGCGCATCTGCTCGAGGTGACCCTCGCCCCGGACTCGCCGGCCGGCGGCCAGCCCATCGCCGAGCTCGGACTGCCACGGGAGTCCGCGATCGTCGCCATCGTCCGCCGGGAGCACATGATCATCCCCGACCCGGAGACGGTGCTCTGCCCGGGGGACGAGGTGATCGTCCTCGCCATGGTCGAGAGCGAGCACGCGATTCAGACCATCCTGGTCGGCGACGCGCCTCCGGGCGGCCCTCCTCCGACGCCGGCGTAGCCTCGGCTTCCGCTGCTCGGGAGCCGGTGACGCTTCGGTGGCGGACATCTCACGGATCGGCTGCGTCGGTACCACGCGCGCCGGCCGCTCGTAGGGTCAGTGCAGAGGGGCAGGCGTCGAACGAGGCAAAGGCGTGAACAGACGGAAGGCTGTGGTTGCGACCGGGTTGGCGACCCTGAGCATCAGCCTTGTCGCGCTCGCCGCCGGCCCTGTGATCGCCGAGGCGTCGTTCCAAACCCTGACGTGCTCATCGACGCCGGTCGCCGGAAGCGGCTCAGCCCACGTGTGTCACATCTCGACCGCCGCATACCTGAACGCTCCGACCCTCCACCAGGAGATGCCGCTCGACTGCGAATCTGCGGCGCTGGCGGTGGCGTTGCAGACCCGGGGCTTCGCCCTGACCCAGAACTGGGTGTTCGATCAGCTGCCGAAGCAGCCGCAACGCGCGGTTGTCTCCCGCGGGCGCCCGGTGGCCTGGGGAGATCCGTATGCAGCGTTCGTCGGCAATGTCGACGGGTCGGAGACCAATTACACGGGCTACGGCGTGTACTACCCGCCAATTGCGGCCGTCGCGGCGCGTGCCGGGGCCACGACCGATGCTCGCACGGGCTGGACAACCAGCGCGATCGAGCTGCAGATCCAGCTCGGCCACCCCGTTGTCGTCTGGACGAACTTCAATTTCGCGTATTCGGGGACCAGCACCTGGACCGCCTGGGATGGTCGCGTCGTGCCCTACACGACAGCGGAGCATGCCGTAACGGTGATCGGGTTCGACTCCCGTGCCGGCACGGTCACGGTGATCGACGTCGGTGTCGGCCTCCGCAGGACCATCTCCGCCGCCCAGTTTTCATCGGCCATCGCGACATTCGGGGGCATGGGCGTCGCCGTCTGGTGATCCCTGGCGACCGTAGACTCCGGGGCGCAGTCCATGTACGTCGATGACCATGCGGGCCGCGATCCCGCAACTGTGTGGCTCCATCACGGTGTCGGCTCGACGCGCGCCTGGGGTACGTTGCCTCCGTCTGCAGGTGGGGGTCGCAGGACCATCGCCTTTGACCGTCGTGGATTCGGGCGCTCAAATCACGAGCGACAGTTCACCACCGCACTGTTCGACGACGACACCGACGACCTCCGGTCGATGCTCGAGGAGCGAGTCACCGCGCCGGTCCACCTGATCGGCCACAGCGACGGAGGCACGGTTGCGCTGCTCCTCGCCGCCCGGGCTCCGGCCATGGTTCGGAGTGTCGCCGTAGTGGCGGTTCACGTTCGCGGTGACGAGCTGACCGTGGCTACACTCCGGCGCATGGGTCCGCCCGACCAGTGGCCTGAGCCGTTGCGCCGCAGCCTTCGGCGCGCCCACGGGGAGGACTGGGCGGAGGTCGCCGGCGGGTGGCACGCACTCTGGACCTCACCGGAGTGGGAGCACTGGAGCATCGTCGACGAGCTCGCCGCGATCAGGTGCCCGATCTACGTGATGCACGGTCTCCGCGACGAGCTCTCGCCCCGTCTGCACGCCGATGCGATTGCCGAGGCCCTGCCGGCGGCGCGGATCAGCTGGGTGGACACCGCGACCCACGACCCACATCGCGTCGAGCCGCAACGCTTCCTCAACGAGCTGCAGTCGTTCTGGATTGACGCCGAGGCGGGCGGTGCCTGACCAATTCAACGCCTGTGCATGGCTGGTTGATCGCCACGTCGACGCCGGACACGGCGCGCGAATCGCGTTGCTCGTGGGCGACACGACGGTCAGCTATGCAGAGTTGCTCGACTCGGTCACCGCGGCAGCGGGTGGTCTCCGCCACCTCGGCGTCAGGCCCGAGGAGCGGATCCTGATGATCCTGCGGGACGGGCCCGAGCTCGCTGTCGCGATCCTCGCGACGATGCGCATCGGAGCGGTCGCGCTGCCTGTCAATCCGCTCCTGCCACCCCGTGACCTGGTCGCCATCGCGCGTGACGCTCGCGCGCGCTGTGTCATCGTCGCCGGCGATGCCGCAGCCCTGATCACCGCGCTGAGCGATGAGGCACCAGACCTCACCGACCTGGTGCGAGTGGGACCCGACGCTGACGGCAATGCCACCGGACCAGTTTGGTCGGACATTCTCGCGAGTGGCGGCGACGGTGCCTGCGACGACACATCTGCGGAATCCCCATCGTTCTGGTTGTGCACTTCGGGCACCACCGGGCGTCCCAAGCTGGCCATGCACCGCCACGCCGACATCCGGACGACGTGCAACGGGTACGCCCGCGAGGTGCTGGCGGTGCAGCCGGGTGATCGGCATCTCTCGGTCGCCCCGATGTTCCACGCATACGGGTTCGGGAACTCGCTGACGTTCCCCCTTGCGGCCGGCGCGGAAGCCGTGCTCGAACCGACCCGTCCGCCGACGCCGGCACTTGTGGCGGCGTTGATGGCGCGGCACCTGCCGACCCTGTTCTTTGCCGTCCCGACCTTCTATGCGGCGCTCGTGACGGCGGATATCCCCGACACGACGTTCGCCTCACTCCGCCATGCCGTGTCCGCCGGTGAGGCACTGCCCGCCGAACTCTTCCACCGCTTTCGCGAGCGTTTCGGCGTCGAGATACTCGACGGCATCGGCTCGACGGAACTGACGCACATCTTCATCTCCAATCGCCCTGGGCAGGCGGTGCCCGGAGCATCCGGCACGCCCGTTGGCGGGCATGCCGTCCGATTGCTCGACGACGAAGGGAGCCCGGTGGCAGTCGGCGCCCCTGGCCAGCTCTGGGTCTCGGGCGATGCCGCTGCGACCGGTTACTGGTGCCGGAGTGAGGAAACGCGGCGCACCTTTGTCGGGGATTGGGTGGCCACCGGGGATCTCTATGCGGTTGACGACGCCGGCGTCTACCGCCATCTCGGACGTCGTGACGACATGCTCAAGGTCGGGGGCGAATGGGTGTCGCCGGCCGAGGTCGAGAACGTGCTCCTCGGTCACGAGAGTGTCGCCGAGGCGGCGGTGGTCGGTGCGCGATCGGGCGACCGATTGATGCGGGCCGTTGCTTTCGTGGTGGCTCGACCCGGCGTGCACCTCGACCCCGAGGACGTCCTCGCGCGATGCCGAGCCGAGCTTGCGGGCTATAAGCGTCCGCGTCGCCTCATCGTCGTCGCCACCCTCCCGAAGACCGCGACCGGCAAGGTGATTCGGGCCGACCTCCGCCGCGAAGCCGAAGCGATGCTCAGCGAGCCGGCGTGAGCCCTCCTACGTCAGGTGGACGTACACGTACTCGATGGGCTGGCCGTTGATCCCGGTCGCAGGCGGCGCGATCCAGGCCGCCATCTTGCCCGGTTCGAACACCGGCGTCATGAGCGATTGGATGTAATCGAAGTCAGCTGCCGTCGGCAGCCACTCGGGTTCACCGCGCGCCCAGGCGTCCGCATCGACGAGCGATCCGCCAGGCGTCACCCAGGAGCCCGCGAACGCCCCGACGCGACGATTGAACCCGTGATGAGGCAAAGCAAGTGTCCTGTCGACACCGGCCTCTTCGAGAATTCGATTCCAGCGTCGCACGCCGTTGTTGCAGTCCGTGAAGTACTCCGAGCGCAGGTCCTGGTTCAGCGCCGTGAGCGCCGGGATACTGGCATGTTCAATGCGCCCGTCGATGACGACATCGACCGCTGCCGTGAGCTCGATGAGCTGATGGTCGTCGGCTCTGCGCTCCTCCTGCCAGCGCCCCTTCAGGCCGGCGGTGAAGTAGTTGGCAACGTTGGTGGATCGCTCTCCGCCGAAGAGATCGAGGGAAACGCTGTAATGGAAATTCAGATACCGCTGCAGGATGTCAAGGGGGATTCCGCCGTACTTCTTGACGTCGTCGGTGTCGTGGTCGCGCATGAGTTCGGCGGTTCGCCGCACCACCCTGTCGACGCCGGTGGTCCCGACCATCATGTGATGCGCCTCTTCGCGGAGCATGAAGCGGCACGTGCGCGACAGCGGGTCGAAACCGCTCTCGGCGAGCGTGCCCAGCTGGAATTTGCCGTCGCGGTCGGTGAAGTAGGTGAACATGAAGAAGGCGAGCCAGTCTCGGGTCGGTTCGTTGAAAGCGCCAAGGATGCGCGGTGCGTCCACGCTGCCCGAGTGGCGCATCAGCAGCTCCTCTGCCTGCTCACGTCCCTCGCGACCGAAGAACGCGTGGAGCAGGTAGACCATCGCCCAGAGGTGGCGCCCTTCCTCGACATTGACCTGGAAAAGATTGCGAAGGTCATACAGGCTCGGTGCCGTGAAGCCGAGCAGCCGCTGCTGCTCCACTGACGCCGGCTCGGTGTCTCCCTGGACGACGAGCAGACGCTGCAGATCGGCGCGATACTCGCCCGGCACCTGCTGCCATGCCGCCGTGCCCATGTGCTCACCAAAAGGAATGCGGCGATCCGGTTCGCGGTCGGCAAGGAAGATCCCCCACCGGTACTCCTCGAGCGGAATGTGTCCGAAGTGCGCCCAGCCATCACGGTCCGCGCTGATCGCGGTGCGCAGGTAGACGTCGCGCGCGATGAGGTCCGGGCCGAGGTCGCGCCACCACTGCATGAAGCGCGGCTGCCACGCTTCGAGCGCGCGTTGCAGGCGCCGATCGCCACGGAGATCCACGTTGTTGGGGATTCGATCTGTGTAATCGGCGCTGAGACTCATGTCACACCCGCTCCCTGTCAAGCGACGCGCGCTGACCGCTCCCGTATCGCCGGAGCGCGCCGGCCGGGCCGATCGCGTTGGGGCGGCTGAACACCCAATTCTGCCAGGCGGTGAGCCGGCCGAAGATCTTGGTTTCCATGGTTTCCGGTCCGACGAATCGCATGTTCGCCTCCATGGCGGTGAGGGCATCGGGGCTGAATGCGGCCCGCTGTTCCAGTGCGATGCGCAGCTCGTCGTCCCAGTCGATGACGTCCGGGGCGAAGGTCACGAGCCCGAGCTCCGATGCGGCGGCGGCATCGATGGGGACGCCCAACGCAGCTCGGGCGGCGCCGAGCTCGGTGGTGCGTCCGAAGAATCGCGACTCGAGCCGTGACAGCGCATTGCCCATCGGGTACACACCCAGATTCGAGTTGGTCATCACGATGACGGCCGGTGCGTCGTCCTCCTCGATCGTACCGTCGAGCATGAACTGCTGGTCGCACGACAGCGCGAGTTCCAGCAGGAGTCCGCCAAAACAACTGCCAGGCTCGATCGCTGCAACCAGGCTGCGGCTGGTCACATCAAGGCGCTTGAAGACGCGTTTCAGGAGGTGCACCACCTCGTTGACGAACCAATCCGCGCCGCCAAGCTCGAGCAGGAATCGGTCGTGCGCGAGGACGCGGTGCATGTCACCCACCGTCTTGAGAATCCACGTCCCCAGGGTGAGCTCGTTGGTGCGCAGACGCAGGATCACGTCGTCGAGCTCGCGTGCCACTGCGAGTGGCCAGTACCGGCTGCCCTGGTCGCGGGCGCCGGCGGCATCACTCGGAGGCGGCTGCTCGGGCGCTCGGATGGTGATCGTGACAACTCCGGCGGCCCGGTCCAGATGCACGCTCACGTGCCGGTAGTCGCCGCTGGTGTCATCCCACGCTGCGCCTAGTGGTTCGAGCGAGATCCCGCGTGCCGCTTTCGCGAGCGATGTGCGTGACGCGACGGCCAGCGCACGGGCGCGCACCGCCTCGTCGAACTGTCCGCGGGGAGCAGTCGCATCGACCAATCCCCATTTCACGGCAGCCGGCGCTTTCACTCCCTCGCTCTTGGTAACGAAGACGTCGGCCAGATCCCGGCGCACGTGCCGCTTCTCGCCAAGTCGCGTGAGACCACCGGTTGCCGGCAACACGGCGAGCAATGGGAGTTCGGGAAGCGATACCGCCGACGACCCGTCGTCGATGAGCAGGATCTCATCGCACGCGAGCGCCAGTTCGTACCCGCCGCCGGCGGCGGCGCCATTGATCGCCGCCAGGTAGGTTTGGCCCGAGTTGGCGCCGGCGTCCTCCATCTCGAGCCGTGTCTCGTTGGTGAACTTGCAGAAATTGACCTTCCATGGGTGTGTTGCCTGAGCGAGCATCCCGATGTTCGCGCCGGCAGAGAAGCAGCGGTCCTTCGCGGAGGTGATCACGACGCATCCGACCTCTGGATGCTCGAAGCGAAGGCGCTGCACCGCGTCGTGGAGTTCGATGTCCACACCGAGGTCGTACGAGTTCAACTTCATGGCGTATCCCGGGCGCAGCCCGCCCTGCTCGTCGACATCCATGGCGAGGGTCGCGACAGCGCCGTCGATGCTCAGATGCCAGTGCCGGTAGCGGGACGGGTCGGTTGCGAACGAGACGGCCGGGGCACGTTCATCGATCGTGGCGACCTTCGCGGCTGCTTCGAGCGCCAATTCGTCCAGACCTCCGCAGCAGGGGCGATTCGCTGTCCATTATGGACGCCGGCCCCGCGCGCCCCAATGCGGCGGCCTCTGCACGGCGCGATGAAGTAGGGGGTCCGTAACGATGGGTGACGCGTTCGCGTTGAATGCGCCAAGACAGCCATGAAACTCACACCCATCCTCGGCTCTGCGATCGCCGCCGTTGGCCTCGCAGCTTGTGGATCGACCGCCGCTGCGCCGCCCACTGCGCGACCAACGCTCTCGCTAGCAGCCGCTCCAACCGTGGCGCCGACAGCTACCGCAACGCCCGCGCCGACCGCGACACCGATCCCAACGCCCTCTCCTTCCGATCAGCCGTCACCCAGCGCGAGCGCATCGCCCAGCCCGAGCGAGTCGCCGTGCGTTGTCACTGACGAGCAGCCCTGCGAAACGCCGCCCGTCGTCACCGTGACCGCGTGTGCTGAGTACCAAACCGCAAGCGGTGGGGAGATCGCTTGGACAGGTGCAGACAGCAAGGACACCCTCTTTATCGATGCCAGCGGTATCTCCCAAATCACGCTGTACCCCATTGCGGCCAGTGGATCGTACGGGCCGCTGGAGGGTGACCCTACACGTACGAGTTCGTTGATAACACCGACGAACTGCTCAGCGGGTCATTCACGATCCCCTCGTGCGCCGTGCCCACCGCCGAACCGACACGTTCCCCCAACGCCTGAACTGGTTGCTCGCTGCATGAATCCCTGACTAGAGTCAGAGAATGGACCAAGCGCTGATCGAGCGACTCCTCACGGCCGCGACCGTCGAGATCGCAATCATCGATCCCGCTCGCGCGGAGGCGCGCCACTGCATCCACTCGTATTTCGCCGAACTCGACCGGCGGTTCGACACCGGCTTTGACCCATCGAGGACGATCAGCGCAGACGACGTCGAGCTGCGATTGCCCGCCGGGCTGCTCGTGGTCGCGTGGCTGCAGGGACGCCCAGTCGGATGCGGTGGGCTCAAATTTCACGGGGACCAGCCCGCGGAGCTCAAGCGCATGTGGGTCAGCGACACCGCGCGCGGACTCGGCATCGGTCGCCGCCTGCTCACCGATCTGGAACAGCTCGCCGTGAAGCACGGTGCGCGGACTGTGCGGCTCGAGACCAACGGAACGCTTACAGAGGCGATCAGCCTGTACCGGTCCGCCGGCTATGTCGAGGTTCCGGCCTTCAACGACGAGCCGTACGCCCACCACTGGTTCGAGAAGCGTCTGTCGGACTACGCGCACTCGACGTCGCCGAACCGCGCGTAGCTGACGCGCCGTTGGCGACGGCCGGCGAAACCGTAGTGTTGTGGAATGCCCGAAGCACCGGAGGTGGACCTGCCGCCGGGGAACGCCGACGAACGCGAACTGCTGCTCTGCTGGCTTGCCTGGCTGCGCGGTGCTGTGCTCCGGAAGATCGAAGGTCTCACCGACGCAGACGCCCGCTGGACTCCGGAGGGTGCGCTCATCTCGCTGCTCGGAATCGTCAACCACCTCACTCACGTGGAGTGGCGATGGATTGATGGAGCCATGCGTGGTGGCGCGACAAGCCGCCTCGATGCGGAGTTCCGACCCGGCGCTGAGCTGAGCGTGGCCTCTGCAGTTGCTGCGTATCGTGACCGGGCTGCCGCGACGGAGGACTACGTTCGTTCGACGCCACTCGACCACCCGACGCGCAAGGGAGATGGGACGGATCTGCGCTGGGTGCTGCTCCACCTCATCAACGAGACCGCACGCCATGCCGGCCATGCGGACGCAACGCGCGAACTGCTGGATGGACTGACCGGCGAGTGACGGGTCAGCGGGCGATCGGTGGACCACTGCTGACAACGCGCTCGACCAATTCGGGCGATGCGCCGGGTGGAAAACTCTCGAGTATCCAGGTCACACCGGCCTGGTCGAGGGCCGCGACCGTATTCGGCACGCGCTCTGGCTCCTCAAGCGCGAGCTTGCAGCGCACCGCGATGTCGATGTCCGGCGCGCCGAGATCAGTCAACGCATCTCGGATCGCCTGCACATCTGCGGGGTCGGGAGACGGCTGCGTGCTGTCGGTCGGAAAGATCGGAAAACAGCCCTGCAGCTTGGCGATCCGCCTCAGCGGCTTGCGATTCGGCCACCGGATGGCTCCCCATATCGGCAACGGCGTCTGCCGTGGCGTGGGCAGGAGCGCGGGGGAATTCACGACGTAGTGCCGCCCGCGGAATGTGACGGGCTGCCCGGCGAGAAAACGTTGAACGAGTTCCAGCGCCTCGTCGAGCATCTGTCCTCGAACGACGGCATCAGCCTCGTCTCCAAACGAGCTGAACTCGGACCATCCATCGTCCCCGAGCCCGATACCGCCGATGAGACGGCCTTCGCAGAGTCGATCGAGCGTCGCCATCTGCCGGCTCAGTACCCATGGCCGCCGTCGCGGCAGCGGCGTGACCAGCGCCCCCAGGCGCAGTCGCGTTGTGGCAACCGCCACCGCGGCCATCGTGATCCATGGGTCCGCAACCGCCATCCCTGGAACGGCGAGCATGTGATCCCAGAGGAAGAGGCCATCCCAGCCGGCATCCTCTGACTGCTTCGCCAACGCCATCACACGCCGCGGTTCCGCGAACTCAGCAAACGGCGGGAGGAAGACTGCGAAATGCACTCCGAGGGAGCTGCGTTAGATGGCGATGGCGATCTTCACGCCGAGAAGTATCAACGGCCAGACGATGACTGCAAGGATCGCTGACAGGATTGCCCCGATGGTGCCGACGTGGTCGAAGAAATGATGGGTCGCGGCCACCACGATGCCGATCACGATCCAAAGGATTGGCAGCAGGGACATGCCTCGCATGCTCGACCTCCTTGCGTGTTGCTGACGCTCAGCGGTCAGCGACCGTCTGCGGTGTCTTTGAGGGCCTCCCCGGCGCCTTTCAACTTGTCGCCCGCATCGCCGACGGCGTGCTCGACCTTTCCCACCCCCTGCTGAGCCTTGCCTTCTGCCTCGCGTTCCGCGTCCCCGGTCACCTTGCCCTGGACTTCCTTCGCCTTGCCGACGGCCTGATCAGCTTCTCCAGACATTTGCCCGACCTCCAACTGCGAGACCGCAGCCACTTCGGCTACCGGCCTCGTGCCTTAAGATGATAGGCGCAGTATCACACAATGCACCATCGCATGTCAGGCATCGGCATGGTGTGCGGAAGAGAGGCCGGCCGTCAGGCTTCGACGCCCGACTACCAGTGCTCGAGGAGCCAGTCATGCACCTCGCCGAGATGACGCGCCTGCAGGGTCATATGTCCGTCATCGTCGGTGAGCCGGGCTTCGACTCCTGGAATGTGCGTGGCGAGCCAGGCGCCATGGCCGTAGGGAACAAAATGATCCTGCTGCCCATGCAGGAGCAGCACCGGAATGGTGATGTCGTCCAGCGCGAAGCCCCAGGGTTCGATATCAGCGACGCCGTCCTCCCACCACCCCTCCCCGCCTGGACCAAGCCCCTGCGCCGCGCTGTCCACAAAATACTGCGCGAGTTCGGGCGTGAAGACGGCCGCGTCACCCTCGGAGATCAGCGTCGTGAGGATCTGGCCGAACTGCTCGGCGGTGGCGCCGAGCATCTCCACGCGATTGTTCTCGAGCTTGACACGCGCCGCCGTCCTGTCGCGGAGCATGAGCTTGATTTCGTCCACGTTCAAATCGCCCATGCCGGCGAACCAGTCGAGGCCGTCGGCTCCCCAGGGCGCGGTCGAGGCGAGAGCCGCGGCAGCCGGGACGAGGTCGGGCAGGAGCGCAGCGCACGCGAGGACGTGCGGACCCCCGCCGGAGATGCCCCAGGTCAGCACTCGATCGAGGTGCAGCGACGTGCAGATGGCACGGACGTCGTCAGCGCAGTCAGCGACCGACCTTCCTGGGCGTGGGCTGGATCCTCCATAGCCCGGACGGTCATAGGTGATGAACCGTATGCCCCGCTCCCGGGCGTTGGCGACATCAGGCGCGTACTGCAGCCGGGAATTCGGCGTGCCGTAATGCACGAGCACCGGGATGCCATCGGGCACGCCGCCGTCCGAGACGGCGAGCTTCCGGCCATCAGCGGTATCGACGATGCGTTCCACGGCTGCCCACCTCGTTTCATTCGCCCCGGCGAGAGCGACAGATTATCCACTCGGGGGGCATGCTCCACAGCGCGGCGGAGGCGTCCATTTGTGTCGATGTATGCTCCGGCGATGGCGAGTGCACGTGAGGAACACATCTACTCCGGCGACAACCATGAATTCACCGGATACCTCACCCTCCCCGCATCCGGGTCGGGCCCCGGCATGGTCGTCGTGCAGGAGATCTTCGGTGTGACCGACTACATCAAGGACGTCTGTGCGCGACTCAGTGACCTGGGCTACGTTGCCCTTGCCCCGGACCTGTATTGCAGGATCGACGGCGAGTCCGTGATCGACGAGCGTTCAGAGAACGCGCTGCCTCGTGCTTACGGCTCCATGCAGAAGCTCGACTTCTCCCAGGCGACACGCGACGCCGCTGCCACGCTCGAGCACCTGCGCGAGCTGCCGGAGGTGACCGGGCGCCGCGCAGGCATCATCGGGTTCTGCCTCGGCGGGGGCATCGCCTTCTTCGTAGCCGCGGACGCGGACCCGGACGTGGCGATCTGCTACTACGGCTCGGCCATCCCCGGCAATCTGGACAGGGCGGTGGACGTGCTCTGCCCCGTGCTCTTTCAGTTCGGCGACGCGGACGAATACATCACCGCGGAGCAGCGTGCCGCTGTCGAGCAGGCATTCGCGGGACGGCCGCATACGGAATTTCACCTCCATCACGGCCCCAACCACGCGTTCGACAACCACAACGCCGCGATGTTCCACCACCCCGAGGCGGCTGCTGCGGCGTGGAAGCAGACCGCCGCGTTCCTGGCCCGCGAGTTTCCGGCGTAACTGGCCCGAACGTCAGCGGACCTCGATCACGTTCGGGCCCCTCGGCACCAGCTCGCCGATGATCGGCGAGCCGGGCACCTCCCCGGCCACGAGCAGGCCGCCGCTGGTCTGCGCGTCGGCGAGCAGCAGGCGCTCTGCCTGATCCACGGTCGTGCGGCCCCCCCAGCCGACGTGCGGCGTCACCCACTCGAGGTTGCGGCGCGTCCCCCCGCTGACATACCCCGCGTCGAGAGCGTCGCGTGCGCCGTCGAGGTACGGGACGGCGCCGGCATTGATGACGGCGGTGAGGTTGCTCGCCCGCGCCAGCTTGTAGAGGTGACCCAGGAGCCCGAACCCGGTGATATCGGTTGCGCAGCGCGCGCCACCGGCAAGCGCCGCTTCGGACGCCGCCCGGTTCAGCATGACCATCGCTGCCACCGCATGCGCGAACGTCTCTCCGGTCTGCTTGTGGCGGCTGTTGAGCACGCCGATGCCGAGAGGCTTGCTCAGCGAGAGCGGCTGACCGGCAATGCCGGCATCGGTGCGCAGCAGCCGATCTGCGGGTGCCACACCCGTGACCGCCATCCCGTACTTGGGCTCGGGGTCGTCGACGCTGTGGCCACCGGCGACCGGACATCCGGCCTCGATTGCGACCGCAAGCCCACCGCGGAGGACCTCGGCGGCGAGGCTCACCGGGAGCAGGTCGCGAGGCCAGCACAACAGGTTCACGGCGAGGATGGGTCTGCCACCCATCGCGTAGATGTCGGAGAACGCGTTGGCCGCGGCGATCCGGCCCCAGTCGTAGGCGTCGTCGACAACCGGTGTGAAAAAGTCGACGGTGCTGAGCACCGCAGTGCCGTTGTTTTCGAATCTGACCGCGGCGGCGTCATCACCGTGGTCGAGTCCGACGATCAGCGTCTCGCTGGGCGCGCCGACCAGGCCCGCCACCATCTCCTCCAACTCCCCCGGCGGGATCTTGCAGGCGCAGCCGCCACCGTGCGCGTAGCCGGTGAGTCGCATCCTGCGATGGTGGCAGGTTGGGCACGGACGCTCACGGCTGCCGTGACCGGTGGCCTACGCTTGCCCGCGGAGGCGTCTGGGCACCTGGTGGGCCTCCTGATCTTCAAAATCAGTGTGACCGAGTATCCCGGTCAAGCGGGTTCGATTCCCGTCCGCCTCCGCCGGTACACGTAGGGTCATCGCGCATGCATATGGATCCGCGCCGGGCCATCCCGCAGACGGACTCGCTGCTCGCCGACTCGCGACTCGCCGATGCGCAGCATCGTCTTGGGCGGCCTCGCGTTCGAGACGCCGTGCACGTCTCCCAGGAACGCGTGCGCCACGGCTCGCTGCCGCCGGAGCAGCTCATCGATGACGTGCTCCGCGGTCTTCCTGCCGGCGCCACGAGCCTCCGAGCGGTCATCAATGCGACCGGGACGGTGCTGCACACCAACCTCGGGCGGGCTCCCCTCTCGCAAGCCGCCCGGCAGGCCCTGCTCGCCGCTGCAGGGTACGTCGACGTCGAGTACGACCTCGTCGAGGGAGTTCGTGCTCCGCGCGGAAGAGGCACGCTGAGCGCACTTCGGGCGGCGCTGCCTGACGCGGGCGACGTCATGGTCGTCAACAACGGTACGGCGGCGCTGCTGCTCGCGGTCACGGTGCTGGCGTCCGGACGGGAGATCGTGTGGAGCCGCGGCGAGCTGGTGGAGATCGGCGATGGTTTCCGCCTTCCCGACCTCGCCACCTCCACCGGCGCGACCGTACGCGAGGTGGGTACGACCAACCGCACCACCAAAGCCGATTACGTCGCTGCCGTCGGAGAACGAACCGGGTGCCTGCTCAAGGTCCACACCTCGAACTTCCGCATGACCGGGTTCACATCGTCGGTCACCATCAGCGAGCTTGCGGGTCTGGGTCCACCGCTGGTGGTGGACGTTGGGTCGGGCCTGCTCGCCCCCGACCGCCTCCTTCCTGACGAGCCCGACATCGCCGGTGCCCTTCGAGCCGGCGCAGACGTCGTCACCGCAAGCGCCGACAAGCTGCTCGGCGGCCCGCAGGCAGGGATCATCGCCGGCAGGGCTGACCTGATCACCAGGTTTCGACGTCACCCGCTGGCGCGTGCGCTCAGGGTCGACAAGCTCACGCTCGCAGCCCTCGAGGCCACCCTGGGCGGGCCCGAATCCCCGACCTCGGTGGCCCTGCATGCGGACCCGGAAGCTCTGCGCCTGCGGGCCGCGGCGATCGCGACACGTCTCGGCGATGAGGCCGGAGTCGTGCCGAGCGACGGCGCCGTCGGAGGTGGCAGCGGCCCGGGGGTACCGCTGCCAGGCTGGGCGGTGAGCCTGCCGGAGCGCTACGCGTCGCAACTGCGCCGCGGCGATCCGGCGGTGGTCGCACGGCTCGAGGGCGGTCGATGTTTGCTGGATCTCAGGTCCGTCCCGGCTGCTTCCGACGATCAGGTGGTACAGGCGGTGCTGGCGTGCAGGTGATCGCGACGGCCGGTCACGTCGACCACGGCAAGTCGACACTCGTGCGCGCGCTCACCGGGATGGAGCCGGACCGGTGGGCGGAGGAACGCCGCCGAGGCATGACGATCGACCTCGGCTACGCGTGGACGACGCTGCCCTCCGGGGAGGAGATCGCGTTCGTCGACGTGCCGGGGCACGAGCGGTTCACCACCAACATGCTCGCGGGCGCCGGTCCGGTGCCGGCGGTACTCCTCGTGATAGCGGCCGACGACGGCTGGGCAGCGCAGACCGGAGAGCACGTCAGAGCCCTCGACGCCCTCGGAGTTCGCCATGGCGTCGTGGCGGTGACTCGCAGCGACCTCGCCAGGCCCGGACCGGCGATCGCGCAGGCGCAGGAGCGGCTTGCGCCCACGAGCCTCGCCGGCATACCGGCGATCGGCGTGTCGGGTCAGACGGGCGCCGGGCTGGACAGGCTTCGCATCGCGCTCGACGACATGGTGCGCGGGCTCCCCGAGACCGACCCCGATGCGAGAGTCCGTCTCTGGGTTGATCGCTCATTCACGGTCCGGGGCAGCGGCACCGTGGTCACCGGGACGCTCTCGGCAGGAACGCTCCGCCGGGGCGACGTCCTCAAGCTCGGCGACTCGACCGTGACGGTCCGGGCCCTCCAGCGCCTCGGACAGCCTGCCGGCATCGTCGCCGCCCCGGCGCGGGTCGCGATCAACCTCCGCGCCATCTCCGCCGGCGATGTCCGTCGCGGCGACGCGCTGCTGACCCCCGGCGCGTGGTTGCGCACCGATGTGGTCGACGCCCGTGTCGACGGCGGGGATCTGCCGACGCATGTCGTCGTCCACGTTGGCGCGGCAGCGGTGCCCGCGAGGATCCGCCCGCTGGACACGGCCGGTTCCTCAGGCTCGGGATTGGGTCCATCGTCGGACTCCTGCGTGGTGCGGCTCATCCTTGACGCTCGGCTGCCACTGCAGGTTGGCGACCGGGTGCTGCTCCGGGATCCGGGTCGCCGCCAGGTGGTTGGCGGGGCCACTGTCCTCGATCCGATGCCGCCGTCACTCCGGCGCCGGGGTGCGGCAGGAGTTCGCGCGGCGGCGCTGCTGGGCGATCGGGGGGCGCCCGACGCGGGCGTCGAGCTGGCCCGGCGCGGCGCGGCGAGCAGAGCGTTCCTGCAGCAGATCGGGGTTCCGGTGCGCGATCCACTTCCGCAGGGCGTCGTCGCGGCCGGGTCCTGGCTTGTCACCGCGGCGCGCTGGGCAGAGTTGCAGCGGAACCTTCGCGCCGCCATCGAGCGTCAGCCGGCATCCCTCCTCGACGCGGGTGCCACGCATGCAGATCTGGTGCGAGCCCTCAAATTGGACGACCCGCAGCTGTTGTCAGCGCTGGTGCGCGCGTGTCCGGAGCTGGACGACGCTGGAGGCCGCGTCCGCAAGCGCGGGAGTGCGCCGGCACTGCGTTCGGACATCGAGCAGGCGGTCTCTCGTCTCGTGGCGGGGCTCAGCGCCGAGCCGTTCGCTGCGCCGGAGCAGCCGCGGCTTGTCGCGCTTGGCCTCGGCCATCGGGAACTCGGTGCCGCGGCCGCGGCGCGTTCGATCCTGCTGCTGCCCGGGGACATCGCCCTGCTCCCTTCGGCGCCCATGGTGGCCACCGAGCGCCTCCGAGTACTCGCTCAGCCGTTCACGCTGTCCGATGCACGCCAGGCGCTGGGGACGACCCGTCGCGTCGCGGTGCCTCTCCTCGAGCACCTCGACCGTATCGGCGCCACCGAACGGGTGGATGCGGATCGACGGAGGGTGCGGGTCGCGGCGGCGGTGGGGGCCTAAGGCCGACCAACGTCCCCCGGCGCGTTCGAGTCGATGCGCTGACGTTGCGGGATCACGGTGTATCGGGGATCGCGAGCGGATGCCTGCCCGGCCTCGAAGATCGCGAAGCGAGTGCAGATGGATCCGGCGACCAGCGCGGCACCCACAAATGGCGCGAGGGCCCGATGGCGGCCAAGGACGATCGTCCCCACGGCACCTCCTGCAGTGAGGGCGCGGCTCGCATCCATGAGTCGCTTCGCCTTTCCGGAGCGAAGCGCTTCAGCGCTCAGGCCCATGTCCCGCGTCATGCGTGTCTCCATTCCGAGCGCGAACGCCGCTCCCGCCACGGCCAGCCGCCGTGCCGGCCCGGCCTGTGCGGCGCTGGTGCCCAGCATCGCGAGGCCCCCGGCCGCCGCGGCTGCGGAGCCCACGAACACGAAGGGAAGCTCGCGGCGAGCCTCATGCCATGCCGGGGTCGCGGTATCGGACAGCAGGACGCCGGTATACGACGCGAGCGCCGGAGCCAGCGCCGCGGCGAGCAATCCCGCGGGGCGGGCGGTGAGGTCGAGCAGGCGCCCGACGACCGGAAGCGGGCGTGGCAGCATGCGGGCGAGCTCGGCGGTGCCGGCGAGTCCCGCCATCGGTCCATACGCGGTCAGGATCCACGTCCCCACCGACATCGGCGATGTGGGTTTCGCGACCCGCAGCATGTTCACGAACCGCTCCGGTTTCCCGAGATCGTGGATCAATGCGGCGGCTCCGGCGGTCACGCTCAGCAGCGCGCCGAGACGCGCGACCCGGCGCAGCTCCGGCAGGTTCCTGAAGTCCGCGCCCGCAGCAAGCAGCGACGAGCCGGCCGCCATCCCTCCGAGGAAGAGATACGCGGGAATATCGCTTTGCCATGGAGACGCCTTGACCACTGGACGCCCGTAGTACGAGGTGAAGCTGACCTCGGGAACCATCGCGCGCTCGCCGTCACGCCCGCCACCTCCCCGGCGCCTGCGTCGAGGTGTGTCCGTCGTCGCGGTGCCGGACGCTGCAGCGGTCATGCGCGCGTCCGCACAAACGCCGCGACCGCCCCGGCCAACATGGCTGCACCCGCCATCGCGGCGGTTCGCCACATTGCCGGAAGGTCGCGGGTCGTCACCACCGGATCCGGCGGGAGGCCGTAGACCTCGGGCTCGTCGAGGAGCAGGAAGAATGCCCCGGCTCCGCCGATACAGTCATCGGGGTCCGCCAGGTACAGCCTCGCGTCGGTGACGCCGGCGGCGTGCAGCTCCTCGACACGGTGACCGGCGCGAACGCGCAGCTCCTCGAGGTCGCCGTATTGGATCGACTGCGTCGGGCAGGCCTGCGCACATGCCGGGGTCATGCCGTCGCTCAGACGGTCGTAGCAGAGCGTGCATTTCTGTGCGATGCCGACGTTCCGCGTGCCGGCCGGCCCCTCGCGACGGTCGATCACGCCGAAAGGGCACGCGGGGACGCAGTACCCGCAGCCGTTGCAGATATCGTCCTGGACCACCACGGTCCCGAACTCGGTCCGCGTGAGCGAGCCGGTCGGGCAGACATCGAGACAGGCGGCGTGCGTGCAGTGCTTGCAGACGTCCGACGACATCAACCATCGAATCCCGGTCGCTGCCGCCGCGGCGGTGTTCTGGCCAGATGTGGACGCAACCATCGGGAGCGGCAGGAGACCCGGTGGCCCTGTCGTTGCGGTGGATCGCCGCGGCTGCTCGATGAATGCGACGTGACGCCACGTGCTGGCGCCCAGGGCTCCGGTGTTGTCATAGGACATCCCGAGCATCTTGAGGCCGTCCTCCGGCACGCCGTTCCACTCCTTGCATGCCACCTCGCACGCCTTGCATCCGATGCAGATCGAGCTGTCGGTGAAGAATCCCTTGCGTGGAGGATGCTCCTTCCAGCCGGTGTCGGCGGCGGGGTCGAGCGCCGTGGACCAGCGCTGCATCATGAGGGCGCTTCAGGTGGCGTCAGTCGCGTGGTGCCGGTCTCGACGCTGATCCCGGCGCGCCGCCGGTACTCCTCGACGTAGCGCGGCAGCGCCGGGCCCGTCGGCCGGCGACCCGGTTGGATGTCGCACGACGCGGCCTTCGACTCCTGGATGTGGACATTGGGATCGAGCGCCACGCCCATGACGTCGTTCGCCGAGTCCCCGCTGACAACAGATCCCCCACCGCCGACTCCCCAGTGATACGGCAAACCCACCTGGTGGATCATCCGTCCACCGACGATGAGCGGCGTGATCCGGTCGGTCACCAGGACCCTCGCTTCGATTGCTGTGCGCGCCGTGACGATGGTGGCCCAGCCCAGGTGCTCGAGCTTCCGCTCCTCTGCGAGCTCCGGCGAGACTTCGCAGAAGAATTCGGGCTGCAATTCGGCGAGATACGGAGACCAGCGACTCATGCCGCCCGCGGTGTGATGCTCGGTGAGCCGGTACGTGGTGACCACGTACGGAAACACGTCGGAACCCGGCTCAGGTGGCGAAGGACTGGTGAGGTTCTCGTTGCGCGGGAACATCTGTCGCGTCGGGTTCGCCTGCTGCGGATGCATGGGGTTGCGAACGGGCGACTCGACCGGTTCGTAGTGCACGGGGAGCGGCCCATCGAGGAGTCCGCTCGGCGCATACAGCCAGCCCTTCCCATCCGCCTGCATGATGAACGGATCATCGCCGGCGAGCCCCTCCGGACCGCCGATCCCCGGCTCCGGGCGGAACGACGGCGCTTTGTTGACGGGGAAGTCGGGCACGTCATGGCCCGTCCACTTCCCCGCGGCCGCGTCCCACCACACGTACGCCTTGCGCTCGCTCCAGGGCTTGCCCTCGGGGTCGGCCGAAGCGCGGTTGTAGAGGAGGCGCCGGTTCGCCGGCCAGGCCCACGCCCACTCGGGCGCGACCCACGACTGTTGCGACCCGGGCTTGCGCCGCGCCGACTGATTGACTCCGCCGGCGTACACACCTGTGTAGATCCAGCAACCCCCTGACGTGGAACCGTCCGCCTTCATCTCGACGAAGCTGTTGAGCATCTGCCCGGCCTTCTCGCCGATGAGGTGGCGGCCGTTGATCTCCTGCAGCACGGCCTCGGGATCGGGCTCGTCGCCTTCCACGAGTGGGTAAGCCCACGCGAGTCGCTGCACCGGAACGTCGCGCCCGAGCTCCGACGACGCGAGACGTTCACGGAGCAGCCTGCCGAGGTGATAGAAGAAGTGCAGGTCGCTGCGGCACGCGCCCGGCGGCTCGACGGCCTTGTGATGCCACTGCAGCAGGCGTTGCGTCTGCGTGAAGGTCCCATCCTTCTCGGTGTGCGCCGCAGCCGGCATGAAGAAGACCTCGGTGGCGATGTCCTCGGTGCGCATCTCGCCGGTCGCGATCTCCGGCCCGTCCCTCCAGAATGTCGACGACTCGATGAGCGTGAGGTCCTTGACCACGAGCCACTTCAGGCGGGACATGGCGAGCCGCTGCATCCTGCCGTTCGATGATCCGACTGCCGGGTTCTGACCGAGCAGGAAATAGCCTTCGACCTTGCCCTCGAGCATGTCGACGATCGTCTGGTAGTTGCTGTGATCGCCGCTGATGCGGGGGAGCCATCCGAAGCCGAAATCGTTATCCGGCGTGGCCGCATCACCCCACCACGCTTTCAGCAGGCTGACGGTGTACGCGTCCATCGCTGCCCAGAAACCCTTCTGGCCGGCACTCCTCATCGACGCGAGGTACCCGTTCAGATCACCATGCACGCCCGCCTTCGGCATCGGCAGATAACCGGGCAGCAGATCGAAGAGCGTGGGGATGTCGGTCGATCCCTGGATGCTCGCGTGACCGCGCAGCGCCAGGATGCCGCCTCCCGGACGGCCCATGTTGCCGAGCAGCAGCTGGATGATCGCCGCACCTCTGATGTACTGCACGCCCACTGAATGCTGCGTCCAGCCGACCGAGTACACCCATGACGTCGTGCGCTCGCGACCGCTGTTCGCAGTGACCGCCTCGCACACCTTGAGAAACAGATCAGGTGGGACCCCGCAGATCCGCTCGACCATCTCGGGGGTGTAGCGCTCGTAATGGCGCTTGAGGATCCGGAACACACAAAACGGGTCCTGGAGCGTCTCGTCACGTCGGCCCTCGCCATGGGGCAGCGCGGCGCCGCTTCCGCGGGGCACGGTGCGCGAGCCGGCCGCAGCAGCCGTCTCCACGCCTTCGTAGGCCCAACTGGTCGTGTCGTAGGTTCCCGTGTCGGGGTCGAACCCGGAGAAGAGCCCGCCGAGCTGACCAGCGTCCTGGAAATCCTCGCTGACGATGGTTGCGGCATTCGTGTAGCTCACCACGTACTCGCGGAAGTACAGCTCGTTGGTGAGGATGAAGTTGATGATTCCGCCAAGAAAGGCAATATCGCTGCCTGCGCGCACGGGCACGAAGAGGTCCGCCACAGCCGAGGTTCGGGTGAACCGAGGGTCGATGTGGATGATCGTGGCGCCGCGTGCCTTGGCTTCCATGACCCACTGGAACCCGACCGGGTGGCACTCGGCCATGTTCGAGCCCTGGATGACGATGCAGTCAGCGTTCTGCAGGTCCTGCTGGAAGGTCGTGGCTCCGCCACGTCCGAACGATGTCCCCAGACCGGGGACCGTGGAACTGTGTCAAATACGGGCCTGGTTCTCGACCTGCACAACCCCCAACGCCGAGAAGAGTTTCTTGATCAGGTAGTTCTCCTCGTTGTCCAGGGTGGCGCCTCCGAGGCTGGCGATCCCCAGCGTGCGGTGCACCGCGTTGCCGTCGCTGTCGACGTCCTCCCACGTGCGTGCGCGAGTATCGAGAACGCGGTCGGCGATCATCTCCATCGCACGCTCCAGCGGCAGGTCTTCCCAGTCGGTGCCGTAAGGGCGCCGATACTTGACGGTTGTCACCCGGCCCGGATTGTTGACGAGCTGCTCGCTCGCCGACCCCTTGGGGCACAGGCGGCCGCGCGAGATCGGCGAGTCGGGATCCCCCTCGATCTGCACCACACGGTCGCCTTTGACATAGACGCGCTGGCCGCAGCCGACGGCACAGTACGGGCAGACGCTCTTGACCATGCGGTCCGCGGTCCTGGTCCGCGGCGTGAGCTCGTCAGTACGGACCGAGCGAACCGCGGTGCCCCGGCCGAGCCGGTCGGGAGTGGTGAGCTGGCGAACGACCGGCCATGAACTGAGTCGACTGCGGATGCTCACCCGGAATACCTCCAAGCGTGCTATGACCGGCGAAACAGGATGGCAAAGATGATAGTCGCGCCGTGCAGGGTGCAGCACGCACCCGCGCCATCCATCGGGCACCCGTGCCGCTGACGCCGCTCTCCGAGTATCAGTCGCTGCCGTACCGGCCTCGAATCGCGGTGGTGGTCGCGTTTGCCGGCGTGGCGGTGCTCTACACGGTCTCGATGTTCCTCAACTGGGCGGGTGTCTTCACCCCGGGCGGGACCTACGTCATCGTCGATGGCCTGCGTCAAGCGAACTGGCTCCTGGTCGTCGCAGCGGTCGTCGTTGCGCTCGCAGTCCGCGTCAGCCTCGCTCCGCCTGCCGGGTTCGTCCGGTTTGTCTTTGTCGCGCTCGACTTTTTCGTCCCGCTCGGCCTCTACGGTGAATACATCGATAACCTCGGCCGCGCAGATTCGAACAACGTCAGGCCGTACCTCGGACCGGGGTTCTTCCTTGCGCTGGTCACAACAGCGGTGCTCGTCGCCACCACCGTGCTCGGGTGGCGGGAGCGCGATCGATGGACGGAGCAACGCGCGACCCATCGTCCCACCGTGCTGTAGGTCGGCATCCTGGCTTCGCCCGCAGGTTTCAACTCCGTGGCCCTCAATGCGGGATCATCGTGAGATGGGCGCACGCTTGGGATCGTCACGATGGACGGCAGTCGCTCTCGCCGTCGCGGTCGCGGTTGCGGGGCTTGGCGGATTCCTCATCTCGCGACCTCAGTCAACTCGAGGCGATACGACACGGATTGGGAGCCCGGCGCTGGCTGCGGACACGCTCGCCTCGACGATCGGCTACACGGCAGCCGCCGATCCCGCGAGCAAGCAGGTCGTGGTCTTCGGCGGCGACCTGACTCTCGCGCAGACGTGGCTGTGGAGCGGGAACCGCTGGAAGCTTGCCCATCCGCGAACGAGCCCATCCGGGCGCGAAGAGGCTGCGGCCGCCTACGATCCCGTCCGCCACATGGTGCTGCTCTTCGGTGGCATTCAGCCTCCTGAGACCTTCCTGGGCGACACCTGGGGCTGGGACGGTTCGACGTGGCACCTCCTGGACTCGGGTGCGAGCGGTCCGCCCCCCGGGCAGGCATCGATGGCGTGGGACCCGGCGCTCGACACGATGGTGCTGATGCCGGCCTCGAGCTCGGGGGCCGATACCTGGACGTGGTCGGGGACCCACTGGATCGACCACCGCCAGCCGGATCCCTACCTGCCGACGGGCGTGCTCGATCTTGCCTACAACCCGGCGACCCAGGTGCTGGTGGGCGTCGGCTTTGGATCGGTGGTCAGCGGTGGCTATGGAGCACCGACCGAGACGTGGACGTGGAACGGTGCCCGGTGGAGCCAGCTCTCGACGCGGGTTGTCCCCTCCGCATACGGAATTCTCGGCCTGGGATGGGATCCGATCAGCGCGAAACTACTGCTCTTCGGGGAGGGGCCGGCGACTCTGATTCCGCTGCTGCGATGGGAATGGAGTGGCACCGATTGGGTCGCGCTGCCCTCTCTCCCGAGCCCTAGCGTCATCGAGGGCCACGTCACCGGCGGTGAGACGTCGACGCTGCTGCTCGTCGGGGAGTTGAGCGAGGCGAATGCCGTTACCCCGATTCGAGTGTGGTCGTGGGATGGGACGGCGTGGGGACAGCCCACGTCCACAACCGTGCCTCCCGCCACAAGCGCGAGTCCGCAGCCGGCGCTGGGGCCCTGTGGTTATGCGGACTGTTCGTCGCCCCAGCGCGAAGGGGCACGAGCGTCATGCGATCAATCCACGTTCCGCGCGCTCGTGACGAACGAGATCGATGGATCGATCGAGATCGGCGGCAGCGCCTGCGACGGCAATTACCTTGTCCTGGACCTTGGACACCGAATCTGCGCAACCACCCTCGGCGCCCCCTGCCTCAACTCGCTTGGACTCGCATTCTTTGTCGCCCAGAGCGGTAAGTGGTCGCTGATCTCCTATGGCCGCTCGCTCACGTGTGCATCCGTCGCGGCAACCCTGGAGCAACCAAAGCTCCCTGCGTCGCTGTGCACCCAAGCGCTGCACGGCTGAGCTAGGATCGCTGGCTCAGTCACCACGGAGGGATCCACGATGCCGCTGTACATGGACCATCACCACAAGGTCGACGGGCTCACCGCCGAGGCGGTGGCAGGCGCCCATCAACGGGATCTGGAGGTGCAGGGAAAACATGGTGTTGAATATTTGAAGTACTGGTTTGACGAAGGCTCCGGCGCTGTGTTCTGCCTGGTCAATGCACCCAGCAAAGAGGCGGCGACGGCGGTGCATCGCGAAGCTCATGGGCTCGTAGCCGACAACCTCACCGAGGTCCAGGAAGGCGCTTGAAGCGACCCTGCTGAGGGATGACCGGGCAGGCGACCGTTCCGGCCGCGACTGAGGCCGCGCCCACCTCCCCGCGCAGATCACCGGATGGGACGTCAGGCGTTCGCCGCGTCGCCCTCCACCGCGCAGTGCGCGCCGCGGTCGTGAATCCGTCGGTGTTCGCGGTCACCTTGCTCGTCTTCCGCGACCTGCAGATCGCGACGTTCGCCGTCTTCGGATGTTTCGGATTGCTGGTCATGGCGGATTTCGGTGGCCCTCGGCGTTCGCGCGCCGCTGCCTACGTCGGAGCTGCGCTCGCCGGTGCGGTACTCGTGACGCTTGGCACGGCCGTCTCGCTCATTCCGGCGGCTGCTGCTGCGGTCATGCTCGTCGTCGGCTTCGTGATCTCGTTCGCCAGCGTCTTCGGCGGATATGTCGCGGCCGCGCAGACAGCGCTGCTCCTCGCGTTCGTACTCGCGGCATCGGTTGCTGCACCGGTGTCGGCAATTCCAACCCGTCTCGCCGGGTGGGCGCTCGCCGCAGCTGTCTCCACCGTCGCGGGCGTGTTCTTCTGGCCGTGGTTTGAGCACGCGGCATTGCGCAAGCGGGCCGCCGACGCGTGCGTTGCGATCGCAGATCTGGTTGGCGCGGTGCGACACCGTTCTCCGGACGCGCAGGTCGTTGCGTTAAGAGACAGAGCGCGCGCCGAGGTGTCGGCGGTTCGTCGCGCCTACGCACACACCGGGATGCGCCCGGCTGGACCGACCCGACGCGACCGTGCCTTCGTCGAGCTCGTGACCCAGCTCGAGCAGGTGGTCACCCTCACCGAGCGACCGTTTCACCAGCAGCGTGGTTCGCGGCGCCCATGCATCGAGGAGGGAGACAACCTGGCCACGGCGGTGATCGAGACGTTGCGCGCGGACGCGGGCGCACTCACCGGTGGGCCCCCACCGGCGATACGTCTCCTCGAGGAGGCACGCCGCGCCCATCGGGCGGCGCTCGACCGCTGGGCGGCCGGCGAATTGGGTGCGGGGCGACCGGCCGAGGAGGTGCTCGAGGGCATCGATGTTGACCACACCCTTCGCGTCATTGCATATCTCACGATCGCGCTGAGCACCAACGCGGTGATCGCCGCGGGTGGCCGGCCGGATGAAGGATTGACGCTGCCGGCCGGAACGCCGCGGCTCGAAGGCACTCGCGGCGTCGTTGTCCGCAGCGCGGGGACGCTGCGGACTCACCTCGCGCCGAGCTCCACCGTCCTGCACAGCAGCGCGCGCGTTGCAGTTGGCCTGGCGGCTTCCGTCCTACTCGCGCGAGTCCTCGGCGTCGAGCATGCATTCTGGGTGGTGCTGGGCGCGCTTTCTGTCCTCCGCTCGAACGCGCTCGCAACCGGACGCACCACAGTGCAGGCGCTGATGGGCAGCGTCATCGGGTTCGTGGTCGGCGGCCTGTTTGCGAGCATCGCCGGAAGGGATCCTGTGCTCATGTGGGTCGCGTTGCCCATCGCGATCTTCGTTGCTTCGTACGCCGCGAGTGCCATCGGATTCGTCGCCGGACAGGCGGGGTTCACCGTGATGGTGATCATCGTGTTCAACCTCATCTCCCCCGCCGGGTGGCAGGTGGGGCTTGTCCGGATCGAGGATGTCGCGCTCGGTACTGGCATCAGCCTCGTCGTCGGCGTGTTGCTCTGGCCGCGAGGAGCGCGTCGCGACCTTGCCCGCGCGACCGCCGGGTTGTATCGAGCGGTCGACGCCTACCTCGACCAGGCATTCCAGCTCGTGCTCGGGCGCGAGGCATCTAACGACGTCACCCGGGTTCGAGCCGAGGCAGTTCGGGCTCGCGATCGCGCGGGAGAAGCCTTCGATGCGTTTCTCAACGAACGAGGCGCAAAGCCGCTCGATCCCGACAGTGCAGCGCGTCTCGTCTCTGCCGGGAGCCAGGGGTTGCTCGGGGGCGACCTGCTCGTGGTGGTGGCCACCGACCTCGGCTATCGAGCGGATGCATGTCCCGAGAGTGTCGCCACGGTCGAATCGCAGGTGCATGCGCTGCTCACCGGAGTCGACCGTCTCGCCGATGAGCTTGCCGGCGAGCGCGACGACGACCATCGCAGCCTTCCGCATCCGTCATCGGAGCAATTGCGCGCCGCCGCACTGGATTGCATGCGCCGGTCCGGGAGCGATGAACGGGCGACGCGCGGTGCGATGGCGGTGGTGATCGCCGCGGAGTGGGTCGAGAATCTGACGCGCACAGAGGCGGATCTTCATGAGCCTGTTGCGGCCGCGGCTGCGGCTGCTCGGATTCGATGGTGGCGATGACGGCAATGACGACGCAAACTCGTTTCGGAGGTGCATGAATGACGACCTCGGTTGCGATCCTGGGTACCGGCAAGATGGGCGGCGCCATGGCGCGCCGGCTCGCCTCGTCCGGCTTTGACCTGATTCTGTGGAATCGAACTGCCGCAAGGGCACAGGAGCTCGGCGTTGGTCGTGTCGCCGCCACACCGGCCGATGCGGCCCGCGATGCCGACGTTGTGATCAGCAGTCTGACCAACGAGGCGGCAGTCCGCGAGGTCTACCTCAGCGGCGACGGCGTTCTGCGGAATGCCGCTGGGAAGCTCCTCATCGAGGCGAGTACCGCGGGCCCGCGAATCGCCGAAGAGCTGGGTCCTGATGCCCGGGCCGCCGGAGCGCGGTTCCTCGAAGCGCCCGTGGTGGGCAGCGTTCCCGCGGTGGAGAGCGGGAAGCTGCTGATCATCGCCGCAGGCGATCCGGCGGACGTCGAAGATGCGCGGCCCGTGCTCGAACACCTGGGTGACATCGTCTACGCCGGGCCGTGGGGCAATGGCCAGCGATTGAAGCTGATCGCGAACAGCATGCTCGGCATCGTCAGCGCCGCAGCCGCGGAGTTGCTCGCCGCCGGAACGGCCGCGGGTCTCGATCGCGCCCAGGTCTTTTCCGTGCTGGCGCGCTTTGCGCCGGGGCTCTCCGCGCGCGAACGCGGATTCCTTCAGGACCAGCACACGCCGACGATGTTCGCGGTGCGGGACCTGGTCAAGGACCTTGACCTCGCGATCGAAACCTTCGGCGGCGCGACGCCGCTCGCACACCAGGCGCGGGAGGCGTTCACGGAAACCATGGAGCGCTCGCCGGATCTTGATATCTCAGCCGTCGTCGGGCTGTATGAGCATCGGTGACCTTCCGGCGACACACAGCGTCAGCCTAGTGCGAGCAGGGCGCGGAACGCGAGTTGCTTCCCACTGCACACCCGGCCGCGATCACGCAGCCTCGCGTTCCCTGTCGTCGACGGCATCGATTGCCGCTGACGAGTGGAAGCGCAGGAGTCCCGCCCCGACGGCGGCGGCTCCGGCCGCGCAAGCGGCACCGGCCAGGAATGCCACGTGGTACCCGCCGACGAGCGCGCTGAGCGGCGAGGTGACAGCGTGGAGGCTCGCAGTGCGCGCCGCCGCGAGGCTGACGAGAACGGCGAGGCCCAGCGCTCCACCCATCATGAAGGCGGTGTTGACGACGCCCGAGGCCAATCCCGATTGATCTGGGGCCACATCGCTCATCGCTGCGAGCAGCACCGGGTTGAATGCGATGCCGGCACCAAACCCGAGCAGGACCATCGCCGGTAGGACATCAGCGACGAAACTGCCTCCCACCGGCGCCCGGCTGAAGAGGAGGAGCCCGATCGCGGCGAGGCCGAGCCCGACTGCGAGCGGCGTCCTGATGCCGAAGCGGATGACCAGCCTCGCGGAGACTCCAACCGACATCGTGCCCATGATCAGGTTGGCGGGCAGGAACGCGAGGCCGACCTGTAACGCGCTGTAGCCGAGCACGAGCTGCAGGTATTGGGCCGACAGGAAGAACCACGCGAACATCGCCGCGGCCCAGAGCACACCGATCACATTGGCCGTCGCCAGATTGCGCCGGCGGAGCAGCTCGAGCGGAACCAGCGGATGCTCGACGCGCGACTCGATCACGATGAACGTCGCGAGGAGTGCGATCGCTGCGCCGAGACCGCCGAGTGTCTGACCCGACGTCCAGCCGGCCTGGTTGCCGTTGACGATCGCGTAGACGGCGAGCATGAGCGACGCTGTGGCGGTGACCGCTCCCGCAATATCGAGCCGGACGCACGCCGTCGTTCGGTGCTGTCCCGGCAGGAGCCGGATCGCCAGCGTGACGACCGCAACGCCGATCGGGACGTTGACCAGGAAGATCCAGTGCCAGTTGAGCGCGCTGGTCAGGATGCCCCCGAGGAGGACGCCGATCGACCCGCCGCCGGAGGCCACAAATCCGAAGAGTCCCATCGCCTTCGCCCGCTCGACCGGCTCGGTGAAGAGGCTCATCATCAACGAAAGTCCGACAGCCGAGACGATCGCGGCGCCGACGCCCTGGACGGCGCGCGCTGTCACGAGCAACCCCTGGGAGCCGGCGAGGCCGCAGCAGAGCGACGCGACCGTGAAGAGCGTGATACCCGCAACGAAGAGGCGGCGGTTGCCGTACAGATCGCCGAGGCGGCCTCCCAGCAGCAGGAACCCGCCGAAGGTGAGCAGATAGGCGTTGACCACCCACGCCAGGGTCGTCGCCGAAAATCCAAGGTCCACGCGGATCGAGGGCAGAGCGACGTTCACGATCGTGGTGTCGAGAACGATCATCAGAGTGCCGAGACAGAGGACCATCAGGGCGAGCCAGCGGTTGCGGCCGGATGTCTGCACGTTCTGCTCCTTGAGCGGTGGGCTTCGGATGCATAGACGCTGCGAAGCCTGCAGAGTCATCGGTGGTCCGCCCAGGGAGGCGGCCGCAGGTGGCGCGCCCTGCGGCCGCGAGTTTCAGATCGCGTCTAGACCGCGACTGCTACAGAAGCCTCATGCACGGGGCGATCAGGGAGCAGGCACACCATCCCCGCGGAGAAGCCGGCCGATCCGATGCCGAATGCGGCATTGAAGCGATCGAGGTTGACGACGGTCAGAAGTGCTGTGATCTCGACGAGCTGCTCGTTGGTGAAGTGCTGCTGCATGCGTGTGAACAGCTCGTCGCTCACATCCACGGGCGTGCGCATCACGCCGACGACGTAATCCAGCGCGGTCTTCTCACGCTCCGTGAAGAGCTCGCTCTGGCGGTAGCGCGGCAGCGCGAGGAGCTCCTCATCCGAGAGACCGCTGTTGCGACAGATCTGCGAACCGAGGTCGACGCAGAACTCGCAGCCGATCATCTGCGCGCCCTTGAGCTCGGCAAGGTTCTTGACCCGGTCCTCCACCCCGCGTCCCTTCCTCACGGCCTGCTGGAACTTGCCCATGCCGCTCATCATCTTCGGACGGTACGCCCAGATCTCGACCGGCTCGATGCCGCTCCCGCGCGCCGGTTCGCGACCGGTCATCTTCTTCATTCCCCTGCGCATGAACCAATAGATCAGCTTCACCATGAGTCCGGCCTTGTCCTTGCGGACTCCTTCGATCCGTGCCATCAGAAACCTCCTGTCACATCGATTGGGTTGTGGGTGTCTACTTGGCATGACCCACATGAAGGCGGCTTTGTGACATGGACCAGGACGACTTGGCCCAGCGGTTCGAGCAGGAGCGACCGCGGCTGCGGTCGGTCGCGTATCGAATCCTCGGGTCGCTGACCGAAGCCGACGACGCGGTGCAGGAGGCCTGGATGCGGCTCCAGCGCACGGACGTCGCAGAGATCGATCACCTCGAGGCGTGGCTGACGACGGTTGTTGCGCGGATCTGCCTGAACTTCCTGCGTGCCCCGCGCCGGCGTACAGAGGAGTCGCTTGACACATTCAGGGTCGAACCCATCGTCTCGACCTACCTGGGCGAGGACCCCGAGTACGAAGCCCTGCTGGCCGAATCCGTCGGGATCGCCTTGCAGGTCGTCCTCCGCGCTCTGAAGCCGGCGGACCGGCTGGCGTTCGTCCTGCATGACATGTTCGGCGTGCCCTTCGACGAGATCGCGGACTTGGTGGGCCGCTCACCCGAGGCGGTGCGCCAGCTCGCCAGCCGCGCCCGGCGGCGCGTTCGGGGCGCCGCACCCTCACCGGATCCAGACCTGCCCCGACAGCGGGCCGTCGTGGACGCGTACTTCGCCGCCGCTCGAGAGGGCGACCTCGAGGCTCTGATCGCGGTGCTGGATCCCGAGGTCGTCGCTCGATCGCACAGCCGCACCGGGGTACACGAGTTACGCGGTGCCGCGAAGGTGGCCCGCGCAGCGATGGCGGCGCGGCAGTTCGCACCGTTTGTGCGTCCAGCGCTTATCAACGGGACCGCCGGGGCCGTGGCGTTCGAGGGGGATGTTCCCTTCGCCGTGCTCGCCTTCACGGTTGTCGGGGACCGAGCGATCACCATCGACATCTTCAACGACCGTGAACTGGTACCGGCGTTGATGCGAACGCGGAGTCGCTGATGTTGCAGGCGGGTTTGGCGACGTGACCCGTCCTTGTGGCCGGCTCCGTTGAGATAATCGTTCGGCGTCCATGCCTGACGATACGCCGACATCAGACAGCCGCCCGATTGACCTGCAGTGGCGGCTCGACGGCCGGGTCGCGTTGGTGACCGGGGCTTCGGCTGGACTCGGGGCGCGCTTTGCGCGCGTGCTGCACCAGGCTGGAGCGCACGTGGTGGTGACCGCCCGCAGGAAGGACCGCCTCGACGCGCTCGCCGCCGAGTGCGGGGACCGGATCGAGACGATGGCCGGAGACATCACCGACGCTCGCCACCGCGATGCACTGGCCGAGCGTCTCCAGCCTCACGGCCGGCTCGATGTTTTGGTCAACAACGCCGGTATCTGTGACGAGGGTCCCATCGAGGAACAGTCGCTTGACGACCTTCGCCAGGTCATCGAGGTGAATCTCATCAGCGTCATGGATCTGTGCCGGGTGATGGCCCCGTTGCTCCTGGCCTCCCCCGCCGCGAGCGTGGTCAACATCGCGTCCATGTACGGTGTCGTCGCATCGCGCGGACCGATGGCGGCATACAACGCCACGAAGGGTGCCGTTGTCAACCTCACACGGTCGCTGGCGGCTCAGTGGGGCGGTCGCGGCGTGCGGGTCAATGCCCTGGCGCCGGGCTATTTCCCCTCAGAGATGACGGGTTTCCTGGCAGATGAAGACTTTGCGCAGTCCATCCGGGAGCGGACGCTGCTCGGGCGCACGCCGGCTCTGGACGAGATCGACGGCCCGCTGCTGTTTCTCGCCTCGGACGCGTCGAGCTACATGACCGGGCATGTGCTCCTCGTCGACGGGGGGTGGACCGCGGTCTGAAACGTCTGTCACCAAAAGGCGACTCTGGCTCACCCTGAACGGGAATGCTCATAAGCTGGTCCAGATGAGACTGCGGGCGACTCTCGTTGGCATCACCGGACTGGCTCTCGCCGGCGCGGCAATCCTCGCCGCCCACGGACTTGGAGTCGGCAGTGGCCCCGTCTGCCCTAGATCAACCGGCGCCAACTGGAATCCTTATGACGGGACCGCGGCCGAGGCACAAGCGTGCGACCTGACCGTATATCCGTTGACCGGGACCACGATGCTCCCCGACGGTGGCACTCGCTATGTGTATCAGGGGCCCGGAAACAAGACCATCACGGAAACTGCTCCGCCACCAGGCTTCAACCCACTCAAGGTCAGCGCGGCCGAACTGGCCTTATACGGCCTCCCACCCGAACCACCGGTCAACAACCCGATAGCACGCGCCCACTGGCTGACCGAGGTGGAGAGCATCAAGTCCTGGGTTACGCCGACCTCATTCTTGTACACAGCGACCGGCTGAATAGCTCCTGAACAAGCAAACACGCGCTATCGGTGGCCAGTCGAGCTTCCTTACCCCTCGGCTCACGGAGCGACGACCCTGACCGGAACTCCAAGCGCGTGCGGCCGCGTCCTGCGGTCGTGAGCACCGTGCCACCACGCACGGATGAGGTGCCCAGCGTCAGCGCGTCAGGGAGGAGGGATCCCACTCATCGCGCAAGGCGTCGAGATGGCTCGCGGGCCACACCCCCACTCATGCTCCCGATGTGCTGCAACCATGGGTCTTTGCCAGCAGGCCTGATGATGGCCTCACGGCCAAGTTATCGTGTCGAGAGATCAGTCGCTGCGTGCACGCCAGGCGTCCAGCAGATCTCGGGCCTGAAAGTGGACGTAGCGATTCACCATCGCCAGCGTCGAGTGGCCCAATGCGCGCTGTAGCACAAGGCTGTCGACGCCGGCCGCGAGGGCACGGGTCGCGAACGTGTGGCGGAATTTGTGCGCGTGGACGTGAATGCCCGTTTCCTGACCAATCCGGCGGAGCAGCATCTTGATGCCCTGCGTTTGCAGCGCTCCGAAGTCTCCGGTGACAGGATCGCGGCGGGTCGTCAGGAACAGATGCCGGTCTCTGGCATCCGCCGGTCGCTCGTATCGAAGGTACGAGTGAAGCGTTCGTGAGAAGCGGTTCTTGCCCGTGTCGAGCGGCACGATTCGGTCTTTGCCTCGTTGCGCGTGCCCGACGCGGAGGTACGAGCCGTCGGTTTCGCTGATGATGTCGTCGACGGTCACGGCGGCCACCTCGCTGAGGCGGAGCCCGGTCCGGAGCATGAACTCGACCAGGAAGCGGTCGCGGCCGTTCCGGGTGGCGTCGAGGATGCGCTGCTCCTCTGCTTCGCTGTACGTCTCGGGCTCGACGCTCGCCTGACGCGGTGGCGCCACCTCCAGGTTCTTGGCGCCGACGCTCCACCCCTCTCGCCGGCAAAAGCCGAGGAAGTTCCGGATGATCCGGTGAAACGTGGCCGCTGTCCCGACCGATAGCCCTGTCTCAAGGAGCTCGGCCTGAAAGTCCTGGAGCTTGCCGGCAGTGATGTCGGACACCGAGCGGATTTTGTAGTCGTGCAGGAACTGCTCCGCTCGCGGGCCGAGCAGGTAGGTGCGGTAGTTTTCGATCGTGGCCGGGCTGCAGTTCCGCGATCTCGCGTCGCGAAGGAAACCCTCGACCGCTTGGTTCCATCCCGGCGAAACCGTCTGCGGCACCGCCTCGAGCCCTGGGGCTGCGTAATCGTCGCGCCGGCGGTGTGGCCGCATCGGCGTTTGAGGCATGCCCGAGATCGTAGGCGCTCTGTGTCTAAAAGTTCAACAAGGGCGTCTAAAGGGTTAGACCCCTATCTTTCAACCGTTCGGTAAATCAGCCTGAAACGCAAAGGGGATCCGCCCCAATTTGTATTCAGTCAGCTCACCTGGACCCGAAAAAGTTCGAGCTGGAGCGGGAGACGAGGCTCGAACTCGCGACCCCTACCTTGGCAAGGTAGTGCTCTACCACTGAGCTACTCCCGCTCGTTGCGCGCGAAGGCCAGAGTATATCGGCGCCGACGCTCGGCACCCGGCGAGATCAGACCGCGTGTGCCGCCTCGAGCCGCTGCGATGCGATCCATCGATCCAGCACCGGGCCAGACTCGAACGAAGTGATCAGCGCGTACCGCGGACCCGGGCCGGGGTTGTGCACGACGTGATACAGCCGCTCGGTGTCGATGACGAGTTGACGGCGTGGATGGAGCGCGATGCGGCTCTCGGTCGAGGGGTCGTCGCGAACCTCACGGAGGATGAACTCAGAGCCCTCGGGAGCATTGAGCTCGAGCCATGACCGGACCACCCAGCCCTCGCCGTCGGGATTGAGCCGGTTGTTGTCGTCCTGGTGGAGCTGGCGCAGTGCATCGGCCTCGGACGACGGATTGAGCTTGATCACGCGGACACGTCCGAATCTCGCTCCAACCGCCTCGACATAGCCGCAGAGTGTCGGTGCGATCTCGCGGTTGGACGTCCAGATGCCGTCCTTGTCCGGCTTGCCGTGATCCCAGAAGCCGGCGCATTCCATCTCGCCCTTCGCCGACGCGAGCGGCGCGAAGTTAGTGTCGCCGCCGGACTTCCAGTCGACATACTCCAGGCGCTCCCACTCCTCCGGGGGGATGGCCGGGCCGTCGCCGAGGATGGCGAATCCCTTCTCAGCGAGCACGTCGAGTTTCGTGTGAGTCATGGACGTACCTCTCAATGTCTGGACGCAACGCGGCCAACGCGAATCAGTCGCTAAGGCTACACGCGGGTGCAGGTCGTGGCACATCCCGCGCCCGATAAGCTGGGTCCCGGTGACAGACGACCTGGCGCTCGCCCTCGAGCTGGCTGACGTCGCCGATGGGATCTCGATGGAGCGATTCCGGGCTCACGATCTCAAGATCGACGCCAAGCCTGACCTCTCGCCGGTGACCGAGGCCGACCGGGCGATCGAGACCTACGCCCGCGATCGGATCGGCGCCGCGCACCCGGATCACGCGATCATCGGCGAGGAGTTCGGGGTCGTGGGCGATCGCGACGCGACCTGGCGGTGGGTGATCGACCCGATCGATGGGACCCGGAGCTTTGTGCGTGGCAATGAGACCTGGGCGACGCTGATCGCCCTCCAGCGCGATGGCGAATCCGTAGTGGGCGTGGCATCGGCGCCCGCCATGCGGCTGCGGTTCCACGCGACCCTCGGCGGCGGGGCGTTTCTCAACGGACGCCGCATCCACGTGTCGAAGATTTCCGACATCTCCGAGGCCCTGATCACCCACACCGCAATTCGCGGCTTCGTGATCACCAAGCAGGCCGAGAGGCTCGTCGCACTCGCCGGCAGGTGCTGGGACGCGCGCGGTGTGGGCAACTCGATGTCGCACCTCGCGGTGGCTCGGGGCACGGCCGATATCGGCTGGACGTCACGTGCCAACCTCTGGGACTACGCGGCGCTCAAGCTCGTCGTGACCGAGGCGGGCGGCCGGTTCACGGACCGCAGCGGCGACGACCCGGTGCTCGGTGGTACGGGCATCTCCTCCAACGGCTTGCTCCACGACCTCGTCCTCGAGGCGGCCGGCTACCCGACACCGGCGCGCGGAACGACGCAGTGAGCGGCTGGACCGAGTTCAGGGTTCGCGAAGGCATGGCGTCCCGGATCCGCTGTGGGTACCCCCGGCGAAGAGCAGGTGGCGCCTACTTTCCTCCGACCACGGGAGTCAACAATCCACGCTCCTGCACCCATAGCGCCAGTTCGGCCCGAGAATCGATGTTCAGCTTGTTGTAGATGTGCTGAACGTGGTTGTCGATGGTGCGTTCCGAGTTGAACAGCCGGCTGGCGATCTCCTTGTTGGTCGTGCCCCGGGCAACCAGGATGGCCACCTCGACCTCCTTCCGGGTCAGCGGGTACACCCCCGGACGTTCCGGTTCTGCAGCTGGTGCAGGGAGCTGAACCGCTCCCTGCGGGCGCGCACCCAACAGTCGCGGCGACAGCTCACCGAACAGCAGGACTGCCGCGGCAGCGAGCAACGCAAGTAACCAAGCCACGCCCAGCGCGAGGTTTGCCAGCATCGTGACCACGGCGAGTGCGGGGACGGCGACGCGGCCAAGCGCGGGTGGGGACGACATCAGAAGTTGGAGATCGCGTCGTTGAGGAAATGGCTCGCCGCCCCAGGTTCATAGAACGTTCCGTCGGCGGCCATCGCGATCGATTTCAGTAGCTCGCTGGCCGGGCCGACCGTGAACACCCGCACCAACGGCGCCTCGGTTTCCAAGAATCCGATGTTGGCCGCCTGAGGCTCTGCGGATAGCTCGAGCACGACCACGGCATTGATCGCAGTCGGATCGTAATTCGCGACCATCTGTGTCACCGCATCATGGAGCGCGCCTTCAAGGTCCGAAGCACCTTTCACCGGCTGGACGCCGGCGAGCGTGGCACGCAGCGATCCCGCGTTTTCAGTTACGTCGCGTAGAACGCTGTGCGATGCCGGCTGGCCTCCGGCGGTGGGGAAGGTCCAGACGCCAACCTTGTCCTGGGGTTCGAAACCCGAGGCGGCGCCGGCCAGGCTTCTGAGCGCAGAGCTGAGTGTGCCGGCGGCGGCTGTGGCATCTATCAGGATCAGGACGCGCGCGGCCTTACGCACTCGTTTCCAACCGTCGAGCATGGTCTTCAGAACATATCCGGCAGGCGGCTCCAAGCGCACCAACGGAGGTAGCTGAGCGCCTGGGTAAACCAACCTGGCCAGCGCTGGAGTGGCATCACCATCACTCAGCCTGAAATGACGCGCCTCAATCGTCGTGGTCTGTCGTCCGATGAAATCCTCGAAATCGCGCGCAGCCGCCTTCTGTCCGTCGGTCGACCACCCGAGGACGACATAGGGGTGGTCGGCGACGGGGGTGCCGTCAGACGGATAGATGGCGACCAGCTTGACTTTCGGCGGGGAATGCTGGATGCCGGCCACGAGACCGGCGTTGTAATCGGCGAGCTCCTGCTCCTCGACTGCGATGGCTGAGATATACCGCAGCGGTGCATCCGGTCCCTGCTCGTCCGCGTAGCGCAGGTTCTGCAGGAAGTCGGTGGCGGTCTGTCCGTAGTGGACGACGCTCCCCTCGATCTCGCGGACGAAGGCTTCGACGGGGGCCGACGTGACCGCGGGGACTGTGAGGGCCGCGCCTCCGGGAGCCGCGAAGTACGCCCCGATCAGGGCATGGAGGCCGGAGGTGGAGACCGTCGGGTTGGTTTTGCCCAGCTTGAACTTGCCCCACAGCGGATGACCGTAGGCGGCCCAGCCTCGCGGGTCCTGCGTCAGTCGAAGAATTTGCGCCCAGCCGATCGATGTTGTCGTGTAGCCCAGCGCGTCCGCCATTGGCTCTGGCATCCCAATGACGAGTGGTGACTGGAACAGGCTCTCGCTCTCCCAGCCGGCCGGAAGGAGTCGCGCAGCAACCGCCGGCGCCTGGGCCGTGAGCAGCTTGACCCAGGCCGAACTGGCGGGTGACCAGACCTCAGGTCGCGTCGGCCCGGTCCAACCGTTCGCCAAGGCGAGCTCGGCGTCACCCGAGTCGACTTTCTCGACGCTCACCGACACGCAGCGGCCGCCGACCTGTGGCTTCCCAGCGTCATAGGAGGCCGCGAAGCCCTGCAGCATGCTTGTCTTCTCCTGGGAGGAGGCGACCAGCACTTGCTCGCACGCGTCGGCCGTCCTGGCAAGCCTGGTGGCGCCGGCGAGCCCGCCGGTGACAAGGACGGCGAAGACCAGGGTGGCGGCGAGCTGCCGTCGGGTCGAGGCCCAGCGGTTCACCGGCTCGGAGTCTACAGCCCCGAGTAAGCGCGCAAATGAGTATCGGAAATGAGTACTTCGATGAGCCTTTTAGCCGATGGCGACATCAACGCCGGCGCCATAGGGTTCCCGATCATGCAGACACCCACGCCACCCCTCCCACCGCCTCCTGCGCCGGCCCCGTTCCCGGCAACGCCCCCCGCCAGACGGAGCCGTCGTCGCTGGTGGATCTTCGGTTGTGGAGGGTGCGCCGCTATCGCGCTCATCGTCGTTCTCGTAATCGTGCTCGTATTTATCAACGCCATCAGCAACAGTCCGCTGCGCCACTTCCCCACCGAGGCGGGTGTGTCGACCGTGAGCGACAACTTCATGGTGAGCACAGGCGGGCAGAACAGCGAGACACTTGTGATCGACGACCCTCATTCACTCATGGACGTCGAGACGTTCTACCAGAGCGCGCTGGACGCCAACGGGTGGACGGTCCAGGCCGCCGACCCTTCTCAGGCAGTGAGCGGCGACAGTTGGCAGTTCAACCGGACCGGGTCATCAGCACAGTTCGGCGTCACCTTTGTGACCATGGGCGCGATCACCGAGATCACTGTCCAGTATGTGACGGGCGGTCCGGTGTCAGCGCCGACGCCGCTTCCGACGCGCCAGCCGTTGGATTCATTCGTGATTGCGCTCATGCTAACCGCCAAGGAAGTCACGGCAGCCCTCCCAGCTTTTGCTGCCCCCGTCACGAAGTACACCGACGCGGAGATCAATGGGCTGCCCGGAACCGACCACCGAACGTTCCTTGCAAGTGATGGCACGGAATACGCCGATATTGGGCTGTTCGGTTACGCCAGCTCTCAGGCGGCCGCAAACGACTACCCGAACTTGGTGAGCTCGAGCTGCGCAACTACATCGACTCACCCGAAGATCGGGACGGCGACTCGAACGGACGAGTTCGGGTGCTCAAATGGCATCTTTGGTATCACCTTCCAACAGGGCGTGATCAACAGCGCGGTCGCGGCGACTTCGGCGACTGCCGTGGAGGACCTCGCGCGAGCGGAATCCGCGAAGATCAAACGGATCGCTGGCGTTTAGCCTGAACCCCAGAGGTGCGCCGGTGTCAGGGCGCCTCGCTGTATCGCCCTCCCGCTGCCTACTCGGCTGTTTGTGGTCGCGCTATCCAGGGATCCCGTTCATCGGGCCGAACAGCGTGGTCTCAATCTGCGCCCGAAAGTCCTCAGCGCTCGTCTCTCGGAAAAACCCCTGCGTAGAAGTTCCCGGCGTTGTTGACCACTACGTCGATACTCCCGAAGCGGTCGACGGCAGCGCTCACGGCGGCAGCCGCGGTGGTGGGGTGCGTAGCGCCATCTCGCAACCACCAACCGCGACGGTGATCGAGAAGTGGAACGCCGACGCATCCGGCTGCGGCGACGAATTGAGCACTTTTATAAGCATCGCCTGAGCCCTTTCGCGGATGTTTTCGCCGTGCCTCCCGCCGGATGCTTGCGCCGTCTAAACCACTACAGGAGGTAACACATGGCGATCGAGACTCGCGCAGCTGATTTGCTCTCTTCGGTAGAGCTGAGTCCACTTGAGGCTGCCTACCTCGCCGACGGAGTCCCCAGGGCGATTGGCGCCGCCCTGGCCGGTCTCGCGCACATGGGGCTGATCGAGTTCCGGAGCGACCGTAAGGTGGTTCCGTTGAAGCCGGCGCCGACCAGTTTGAAGGATCCGATTCAGCAGTCGGTGTTCGACTTCGTGTCAAAGTCGGAGCAGCCGAGCTCGGTTGAGGACATTCGAAAATATGCCGAGCCGGCGACGCAGCCAGTACGCGATGCTCTCCGAGCTTCGGGCTTGCTCCTGAATGTTCAGGCCCTCTGGACCGGCGGACTGGCGATTGCCGGAGGAGTCCTGACAGCCTGCACACTGTTCTGGAGTGCCACGAACGGTGGCTTCTCCGCGAACTCGGTCTGGGGCGGCTTGTTCTTCGCGGTCATCCCGACGATCTACCTCATCGGACGGCGACGCCGCACATCAGTTGGAAACGCCGTCTTGAGCCGGCTGCAGGCGGATCACGTGGCGCTCAAAGCGAGCGCGGAGCACGCCCCGGCGCTGCTGACGCCGACGGATCTGACGCTGGCCGTGGCCATCTTCGGGCCGGTGATCCTCGAAGGCGGTCCGCTCAACGACATTGGTTACGCACTCAAGCGCGAGAGGAATAACCGTGGCTCCTGCGGTGGATGTGGCGGATGCGGCGGGTGTGGTGGGTGTGGCGGCTGTGGGGGGTGCGCATGATGCCGCCGCTCGGTCTGGGAATCGGCTGGCGACCTGAACTGGCGCTCGCGATCGAGCGGCGCGAGGCGCTCGGCTTTGTCGAAGTCACGGCCGAGAACATCAGGCTCGACGACATCCCGCCGGCGCTCACGCGGATGGTCGCGCGGGGGGTACCGGTCATCGTGCACGGCCTCAGCCTTTCGCTTGGAGGCGCCGAGCTGCCGGATACGCGGCGGCTCGACCACCTGGCGCGTGTGGCACAGCGATTGGGCGCCACGCTCGTCAGCGAGCATCTCGCATTCGTGCGGGCGGATGGCCTGGAAGCGGGACACCTCCTTCCCGTCCCGCGAACTCCCGAGGCGCTGGAGGTCGTCTTCGAAAACGTCACCTTGGCCAAGAGAATGCTGCCGTTCCCGCTGGCGTTGGAAAACATCGCCACGCTGGTGGAGTGGCCGGGAGCGGCGATGGACGAAGCCTCGTTCCTGGCCGAGCTGCTGGAGCGTACGGACACGGCGCTGCTCTTCGATGTTTCCAATATGTACGCGAATGCGCGCAACGGCGGATGGGATCCGGTGGCGGCCCTGGGTCGGCTGCCGCTCGACCGCTTGGCGTACGTGCACGTGGCCGGCGGCACGGTGCGCGACGATCTGTACCACGACACTCATGCGCACCCCGTTGGAGCGGGCCCGCTGGCCTTGCTTGAAGAGCTCTGTTCGCGGATTGCGCCGCCTGGGGTGATGCTGGAGCGCGACGACGACTTTCCGCGAGAGTCGGAGTTGGAGGCTGAGCTGGAGGCCATTCGGATGGCCATGGCGCGCGGAGCCGCGCGGCGCATCGGCAACTCGAAATGATCATGGACAGGCCGCGCCACCGCTTGGCTTCAATGGAAGCGGAATTCATCCGCTCCCTCCTGGCCTGTGGGCCCTGCTCCTCCGGCTCGGATCTCCGCGGGATGCGGGCAACGTCCCAGCTCCTCCGGGCGAAGCGCGTGCGTTCCATGGCGAGAGCCTGGCCGGAGTTGGCGGGCGTCCTCGGGAACGGCCTTGCAGAGCAAGCGACCGATGTCTTGGCCGGCACACCACTTCCTCCCGGTGACCATGCGGTGCAGGACGGGCTGATCGTGTCGCGTCATCTCAAGGCGGCCGGGCCGATCCCCGACAGTCTCAGGCTGAGGATGCTCGACGTTCGGCTGCGTTACCACTGGAATCGCGGACTGCTGGTTCAGAGACGGGGCCCGGCAGTGGGATTCACCTACCTTCGTCAGTCAGGACGCTTGATGTGCGCGCTCCGCCAGCCTGGATTGCGGCTGCTGAGTATCTCGATCAGGGTTTGGTCGCCACCCAGGCGACGTCTGCCGGTCGGTAGCTGAACTGAGTGGGCGGACGATCCGAGCGGGTGCCGGGCATAGGGGGCCGCCCGATACACCTCTAAAGATGGATGCCTCGCATCAGCATCCCGAGTGCGTATGCCTCAGGCGTCACCGGCTGCTCGCCGGGGTCATCATCTGCATGCGACTGTGTCGCACTGTCCGGAAGCATCTGGAAGGCGCCCGCCATGATCAGTTGGTGGACGTTGGGCGCAATGGCGTGCACCAGTTCACCGAACTTCCCAACCCGTGTCGACACCTCGTGGGGTCGCTTGATGAGGGCCTCGACCACCATGTCGGCGGCCTCATCGGAGCTGATCGTCGGGAAGTTCTTGTACATCCCGGTGGGGGCGATCATCGGCGTACGCACCAACGGCATATGAATCGTCGTCACCGCGATGCCCTCCCCCGCGACCTCCGGCGCGAAGCAGCGCGAGAACGCATCCAGCGCGTTCTTGCTCGCCACATACGCGGCAAAACGCGGTGGATACGCCTGTCCGCCAATCGACGTGATGTTGATGATGTGCCCGTCCTGGCGCTCGCGCATCCCCGAGATCACGGCCATGATCAAGGCGATCGCTCCGAAGTAATTCAGCTTCATCGTGCGCTCGAAATCGTGGAAGCGATCGAGCGAGTCGAGTACGGAGCGCCTGATCGAACGCCCCGCGTTGTTGATGAGAACATCGACGCGCCCGTGGTCGGCGATCACGCGCTCGATGAGATGGGTGCACGCGTCGTGGTCGCTGAGGTCCGTCGGATACACATGTGCGATACCGCCGCCGCGCTCGACCTCGGCGCGCATCTCCTCGAGCTGTTCCGCCCGCCGGGCAACGCCGATGATCGTCGCGCCCGATGCCGCGAGGTGTTTGCACACAGCGCGTCCGATGCCACTCGAAGCCCCGGTGATGACCACCACCTTCCCACCGACGACGCGACGCACGTTCGCGGGAGTCGGGAGTTGCGGGTCGAGATGTCGCTCCCAGTAATCCCACACCTTCCACGCGTAGTCATGGAGCGGCGGACACGTCACGCCACTGCCCACCAGCGCGGCCTGTGCCTCGGTCGCGTCGAAAGTCGCCGGGTAGTCCATGTACGTGAACGCTGCCTCGGGAATGCCCAGGCTGTGCAGCGCCTGCTGGCGCATGCGCTGCACAGCGGGCAACGACCCGATTGCCGACAGTCCGCCGGGCAGCATGCGCGCCATGCGGCGGTCGATCCGCAGCGCGAATTCGGGAGCGTGCGCGGCTCGGCAGAAGGTGTTGAGCGTGTCGCCGAGCGACAGCGGCGCAGGATCGACGATGTGAAACGCGCGACCGTCGAGACCCTCGAGGTGCGCGATGTGGTCGATCGCCTTGGCGACGAAGTCGACCGGGACAAGGTTGAACGGCCCGCCCTCGGGGCCGATGAACGGCACCCACTGGGGGAAGGCGTCGCGCATCTGCTGGATGAGCTTGAACGCGTAATACGGACCGTCGACGCGATCCGCCTCGCCGGTCTCCGACGAGCCGATGACCATCCCAGGGCGGTAGACGCGCCAGGGCACCACAGCCTCGGTGCGCACGATGAGCTCGGCCTCGTGCTTCGTCTTGTAGTAGGGGTGGTCGAGCTCCTGGCCCTCATCGAACATCGCCTCGGTGAAGGACCCCCTGTACCGACCGGCGACCGCGATCGAGCTGACCAGGTGGAGGCAGCCGGCGCCGACCTCATTCGCCAGCCCGACGACGTTGCGCGTTCCGGTCACATTGGCAAGCTCCGTCTCGTCCGCCGGCGCCGTCAGGTCATAGACGGCCGCGAGATGGAACACCTGAGCGCCGCGGAGTTGCTCGCGATCGTCGATGGCCAGGGCAAGCCCGGGCTCGCCGAGGTCGCCGATCAGCGCATGCAGCCGCTTCCCGCCTGGATCGAGACGCTCGCGGAGCGCGGCAAATCGCGCCCGTGAACCGGGACGGACCAGCACGAAGACGTTGTCGCCCCTCGCAAGTAGCAGCGGGACGAGGTTCCGGCCGATGAACCCGGTCGCCCCCGTGATGAAGTAGGTCACGCGGCCGACAATAGCTTTTTACGACAATCGGAGAAAGAGCCATGCCCGAGCCAGTCATCGTCGCCCTTGGCAGGTCCCCCATCGGCCGCGCGATGAAGGGTTCGCTGGTCAACGTCCGCCCCGACGACCTCGCCGCGAGCGTTGTCACGCAGGTGCTGGATCGTCTTCCACAACTCGATCGCTCGACCATCGACGACCTCATCTGCGGCTGCGGGCTCCCTGGTGGCGAGCAGGGTTTCAACCTCGGTCGCGTGATCAGCATCCTGACGCGCATCAACACCCCGGGGACGACGGTGACCCGTTACTGCGCGTCATCACTGCAGACCACGCGCATGGCTGCGCATGCGATTCGAGCCGGCGAGGGCGACGTGTTTCTCAGCGTCGGCGTCGAGTGCGTCTCGCGTTTCGTCAATGGGTCGAGCGACATGCCCCAGTGCCGCAACGAACGGCTCGAACCGGGCAACCCGGAGGGCTACCCCGACATCTATATCGCGATGGGCCAGACGGCGGAGAACGTCGCGGCTCGCGAGGAGATCTCACGCGAGGAGATGGACCGGTTCGCCCTGCGCAGCCAGCAGCGTGCGGTCGCCGCCCAGGACGACGGGTTCTTCGCTCGAGAAATCGTGCCGATCGAGCTGCCCGATGGCGGGACACTGACGAAGGATGACGGTCCACGCCGCGAGACAACCCTCGAGAAGCTCGCGGAGCTGAAGCCGGTATTCCGCGAGAACGGCACCGTGACAGCGGGCAATGCCTGTCCGCTGAACGACGGGGCTGCCGCGGTGGTGATCATGTCGGACATCAGGGCGCAGGAGCTGGGCATCACCCCGCTGGCCAGGATCGTCTCCACCGGGCTCACGTCACTCGAACCTGAGTTCATGGGACTGGGGCCCATCGAAGCATCGCGTCAAGCCCTCGCGCGGGCGGGCATGACAATCGACGATGTCCATGTCGTCGAGATCAATGAAGCCTTCGCGGCGCAGGTGATCCCATCCGCTCGCGGGATCGGGCTTGATCCGTTCGACGATCGTCTCAACCCCCATGGCGGGGCGATCGCCCTCGGTCACCCCTTCGGCATGACCGGCGCCCGGATCCTCTGCACCCTGCTGAACGATCTGCAGACGGCGGACGCGACGATCGGGCTCGAAACCATGTGTGTGGGCGGCGGCCAGGGGATGGCCATGATCGTCGAGCGCCTGAACTGAGGACGACCCGCTCCTAGAGCGCCACCTGCGTCCGGGGGCGTACCGGCCTGCCCGGGATCACCACCTCCATCTCCGCCGGGGCGGCCGGATTGACCGCTCGGCGCCGTGGGGGACGGCTCGCCAGGATGATCGCCGCCAGCGCCTCGACGAGACCGTCGGCCTCCCGACGATCCAGGATGAGCGGGGCCAGGATCCGAACGCTTCCGGTACCCGCGGGGAGCGCCAGGATCCCGCGTTGCTCGAGACGCCGCAGCAGCAGCGGAGCGTTGAGGCTCGTCTCAACCGCGACCATCGCTCCACAGCCGCGGACTTCGCGGATCTCACCAAGGCGAAGCGCCCGAAGACGGCCCTGCAGCCGCTCCGACGAGAGCTCGGCCAGGGCGCGAAGCGTCGGGCTGAGCGCGGTGCGAATGGTGGCGTTGGCTGCCGCGCACACCAGCGGCGGGCACGCCTCCTCATGATCACGTCGCGCAACCCGCGCCCGTCGCGAGATCGAGGGGCCGACCGCGGTGACACCGAATGGCATCCCATTGGCCAGTGACGACCCAAGGCAGACGATGTCCGGTCCGACACCTCGCGCACCGGACGCCAGGCTCGGTCCCATGCGCAGCGCTGTCCGGACCTCATCGACGACGAGGAGTGCGCCACTGCTCCTGCACAGCTCCCCCACGGACTCGAGATAGCCGGCGTCCGGGACCCGGATGCCGGCCTCGACCTGCACGGGCTCGACCAGCACCGCGGCAACGCGCTCGTCGAGCTGGGCGCGAAGCGCATCGAGGTCGCCGAATGGCACACGCACGACCTCGAGGGTCCGGCCGGCGATCTCGCCGAGGCGGCGGCCGCTGCTGGCGCCTCGTCCGCCGATGCCGGATCCGTGATCCGAGCGCTGCATCGCGATCAGGCGTGATCGGTTTGACGCCGACGCAACCCACGTGATGGCCAGATCGACAGCCGCCGACCCGGAGGCGGTGAAGCTCACGTGCGTCAGGGGGACTGGAATGATGAAGCTGAGCGCCTCGAGAAGCTCCTCGCGAAGGTCGTAGTCGAACCCCGGAGGGACGCCGCTGAAGGCCGCCAACTGCGCGGTGATCGCCTCGTTGATTCGAGGGTGGTTGTGCCCGAGGAGCGTGGTGCCGCCGCTGGAGGTGAGATCAAGGTACTGGCGGTCCTCGTCATCCCACACGTATGCACCGTCACCTCGAATGAGGCGTAGGTCGCGTGACGTGCGACTCAGCTCATTGAGCCACCGATCCGGGAGTACCGCGGTCACCCTTGAACCTCCGCTATGTGCGGTAGCGTACCCCCAGCGAACGTGACGTGCCCACCCGCTTTACAGAGCGCCGCGCTGCGCGGTACTCTCCGTTTGACCCGCCAGCGTCGTCCGACGCGTTCGCGAGCCTGGGGGGAAGGGAGCACTTCCGTGGGGGGCCGGCGTTCGGGGGAGCGTCGGCCTCATTCTTTAGCGGACCGCTACGCGCCGACCTCCACCGGACGGGCCGGATCGGTGATCCACTCACTCCAGGATCCCGCATAGAGCGCCGCGTCGATCCCGGCGAGGCCCATCGCGAAGACGCCCTCGGTGGCGACGACCCCGGATCCGCAGTAGACGGCCACCGGCTGCCCTGGCACAACACCGATCCCGGCGTAGCGGGCCAGCAACTCCTCGGGCGAGAGGAAGGTGCCGTCAGGATGCTGCGTCTGCTGCGCGGGAAGGTTTCGAGCGCCTGGAATGTGGCCCGCAATCGGGTCGACCGGCTCGGTCTCCCCGCGGAAGCGCTCCGGGGCGCGCGCATCCACCAGGACTCCCGTCCCCGCCATCGCCGCCGCACCCTCCGCGTCGAGCAGCGGCATGCCGCCGGGCATCGCATCGAAGTCGCCGGCGATGGGATCCGAATCGGCGCCCTCCTCCACCGGGAGATCCGCCGCCGTCCATGCCGCAAAGCCTCCATCGAGCAAGGCGACGTTGCTGTGGCCGAAGTACCGCAGCAGCCACCACGCTCTCGCCGCCGAGGTGCCGGTCGCGGCGTCGTACACGACGACGCGGCGTGCGTGATCCACGCCGTGGCGTCGCATCGCCGCGGCAAACGACGCAGCGTCGGGCAAGGGGTGCCGTCCCAGGCCAGGCGGTGCGCTGAGCTCACGATCGAGATCGACGAAATGCGCGCCCGGGATGTGCCCCAATCGGAAGTCACCATCGCCGGAAGGTCCTCCCAGCGTCCAGCGCACATCGAGCACCACCGGCGGCTCGTGTGTCGCAAGTCGTGCCGCGAGTTCGTGACAATCGAGCAGGAGCGATACCATTGCTACAGGATCCCCCAGTGACGCGCTCGGACGAAACCTCAGAGAGGGCGATGGCGTTACCTCTCCGATCGCGGAGTGCAATCGCGTCATGAGACCGAACAATGGTACGGTGGAGATGCATGGCTGACCAGACTTGGCGGAGCCGCGGAGGCCTGATGCTCGCCGGAGGTGTTGCCTTCGGCGGATTGCTGCTCACGTCGTGTGCGCTCCCGGGAACGTCAACTTCACCAGGCAGCATCGGCACAGTCCACGTGGCGGGACTGCCTGCTGTCGCTCCGCCTCCAACCATCGTCGTGACCCCGTCGAACTCCGCGCAGGGCGTGGGCCTTGACGCTCCAGTGGTGGTCACCGTCAGCACCGGCCACCTCGACACCGTCGCATTGAGCGAGGCCGGTTCGTCAACGGCGCTCCCGGGTGTCCTGGCACCGGACGGCCAGTCCTGGGAGATGACCCAGCCGCTCGACCAGGGCGCGCATTACACGGTTGTCGCCACCGCGACAAGCACCGCGGGCTCCACCTCGACGTCGACGTCGACGTTCGTCACCATCACGGCAAAGAGCCGCCTCCTGACCGGGATGACCCCGCTCGACGGTGCTGTGGTCGGCGTCGGTGAGACCATCGATCTGCGCTTCAACACCTCCATCCCCGCGGGCGAGCGCGCCGCACTCCTCCAGCGCATTCAGGTCACGTCGACGCCGGCAGTCATCGGCGGCTGGCACTGGCTCACCGCGAATGTTGTTCACTTCCGCCCGGCCACGTTCTGGCCATCGGGCACCAAGGTCACCGTCACCGCCAACCTGAAGGGGTTCGATGCCGGGAACGGCATCTGGGGTCTGGCCGGATGGACGTCGAGCTTCAGCGTCGGCGCGAAGCACCTGTCGATCATCAACAACCTCACCCACACCATGCAGGTGTTCAACAACGACAAGCTGATCGCGACGTATCCGGTGAGCCTCGGCAAGGGCGGCTTCGCCACCATCCAGGGCACTCTGATCGTCCTCTACAAGACGCCGGTGGTTGTCATGAAGTCCTGTCCGACATTCCACACCCCGGCGGCCTGCATTCCCGGCGGCGCGCAGTATTACGACGATCCGGTTTATGAAGACACCGCCATCTCGACGAGCGGGTATTTCATCCACGCCGCGCCGTGGTCGGTGGGTTCGCAGGGTCGCGCTGACGTGTCGCACGGCTGCGTCAACCTGAGCAACGCCCGCGCCACCACGTTCTACAACTGGAGCATCCCCGGCGACGTCGTCCAGGTCGAGAACACCGGATACAACGCGAGCTATTCCGACGGCGAGGGTGACTGGCAACTGCCATTCGCAGCCTTCTCGAACACCGCTGGTCTTGGTGCCGTGTGGACTGCTCCGGTCAGCGTCGCCTCCCTGCCCGGCCAGGTCTCCTGACCACCGCTCCGGCCGACCAGGGCTGCTGACGTTGCGCGCTGTCGTCGTTGCAGCGCCAGGTGGTCCTGAGCAACTGCACGTCGAGGAAATCCCCGACCCGGTAGCCCGCGAGGGTGAGATCGTCGTCCGCGTCGCCGCTGCGGGGGTGAACCGCGCCGATCTGCTGCAGCGCCAGGGGTTCTACCCACCCCCGCCGGGCGCCAGTGAGATCCTCGGGCTCGAGGCCTCGGGCACCGTGTCCAGCGTCGGTCCGGGAGTCGACTCACTCGCCTCTGGTGATCGGGTGATGCTTCTCGTCGAGGGCGGCGGGTATGCCGAGCTCGTCAGCGTCCGTGCTGCGCAAGCCGTTCGCGTTCCGGCCAGCCTCGACCTGATCGAAGCCGGCGGCATTCCCGAGGTCTTCGTCACGGCGCACGACGCGCTGTTCACGCGCGGACACCTGCGGGACGGCGAGACCCTGCTCATTCATGGCGGTGGCGGCGGGGTCGGCACGGCAGCAATTCAACTCGCGCGTCAGCACGGCTGTCGAGTGTTGGTGACAGCCGGCTCCGCCGAGAAGCTGCAGCGCTGCCTTGCACTCGGAGCCGACTTCGGGATCAATTACCGGACGGAAGACTTCGTCGCCAGGACACGCGACCTGACCGATGGACACGGCGCTGACCTGGTGCTCGACATCATGGGAGCGTCATACCTCGGCAAGAACCTTGATGTCGCGGCGACTGACGGGCGCATCGTGGTGATCGGGATGCAGGGCGGCAATCATGCGGAGATCGACCTCGGCCTGATGATGCGCCGCCGGATCTCGCTGATCTCCACCAGCTTGCGCGCGCGTCCTGCCACCCAGAAGGCGATGATCGTCGCGGCGTTCGCCGCGGACGTGCTCCCCGCACTCGCCGACGGCCGTCTGCGGCCGGTGGTGGATCGCGTGCTTCCCCTCGAAGACGCGGGTGAAGCCCACCGGCTCATGGAAGCCGGTGAACTCGTGGGAAAGATCGTGCTCGACGCATCCCCCGGTGTCTGACACCGACGCCTGGCGATGAGCCCCTCCAATCCCGACATCACCTGGGACACCGTTGTGGTCGGCGCCGGCCACAATGGACTGACGGCCGCCGCCTACCTCGCGCGGGCGCGTCGCAGCGTTCTCGTGCTGGAAGCCCGCGATCGCATCGGCGGCGCGTGCACTCTCGAGTATCCATTCGAGGACCCCGGATTCGTCGTGAGCCCGTGCGCGTACCTCGTCGGTCTCCTCCACCACCGCGTCATCGACGAGCTCGACCTGCGCCGTCACGGCTATCGCGTGCACCTCGTCGACCCGCATCTCTGGTGCCCGTTCGACGACGGCACGGCACTCAGCCTCTGGGACGACTCGGCGCGCAACCACGAGGTTGTCGCGGCAATGAGTCCGGGAGACGCCGACGGCTACACCCGGTACGAACAGCTCTTCGGACGCATCCGACGCGCGCTCCGCTCCGAGCCGCACGACACCTGGATCGGCGATGCGCCGGATCGACCTGCACTCGAGGAGCTCCTGCAGCACGACCAGGAGTTGATCGAGGTGATGTTCGAGGAGTCGATCGCGTCCGTCATCGAGCGCCACGTGCGGGATGAGCGCCTCCGCACCGCGCTGCACGGCCAGGGATTGATCGGCACGTGGGCCGGGCCTCGCGATCGCGGGACCGCCGCGATTCACGCGATGCACTCCATGGGCACCATCGAGGGACGGGAGGGCGCTTGGGGGTACGTGCACGGCGGCATGGGCAACGTGTCGTTCGCACTGGCGCGCGCTGCGGAGGAGGCCGGCGCGGTCATCCTGCGCGACGCGAGGGTTGCCGAGATCGTCCCTGGTGAGGCCGTCGTGCTCGAGGACGGATCACGGATCCATGCGCGGACGATCGTCTCCAATGCGGATCCGCGAACCACGCTCGGCCTGCTCTCGGAGGCGCCGAATGCATTCGCCCGGAAGGTGCGCGACTGGCGAATGGAAGGCCCGGTGCTCAAGATCAATTGCGCGCTGTCGCGGCTGCCCACGTTCACCGCAGCGGGCCCCGAGGACGCTCCGCATCGAGCGATGGTGACCATCGCGCGAAGCCTCGATGAGACGCAGGCAGCTTACGAGCGCAGCCGCGCCGGCACCCCCGCCCCCTGGTGGGCTGAGCTGTACTTCCACTCCGCGTACGACCCGTCCGTGGCACCCGAGGGAAAGCACGTCATGAGCGTCTTTGCGGAATACGCGCCGTACACGCTCGCCGGCGGGTCGTGGGACGAACGTCGCGAGGCGGTGGCGGACGAGGCGTTCGCGGAGATCGCGCGATTCGCGCCGGACATCGTTGACTGCGTCATCGCCCGCGAGGTGCTCGCGCCTCCGGACATCGAGCGGTCGGTGGGGCTTGCCGGTGGCCACATCTTCCAGGGCGAGTGCCTCCCGGATCAGATGTGGGACCGTCGCTTTTCGCCCCGTACGGAGATTGCCGGCCTGTACATGTGCGGGGCGAGCACCCATCCCGGCGGAAGCGTCATGGCGATCAATGGGCGCAACTGCGCGATGGCGATCCTGGCCGACACGGGCGGCGATCGCAGCTAGCGCCCGAGCCTCAGCGCGTTGCGGATCAGGCTTATCTCTTCCCGATCGGCGACCCGGAGTGCGAGCAGAACCGCAAGGTAGATGATCCCTGACGCCGCCACGATCACGAAGAGCAGTGGGCCGGTCTGGTGCGGGTTTGCGACGTAGATGAACGCACCCATCACCGCCCCGGCGACGATCGCCTTCCATGACGTGCTGATCACTCGTATGGTCCCGAGTTGCGCACGAAGCACGAACCATCCGACCACGACCAGCGCCGCCTCTGTGACCACGACCGCCCAGCTCGCTCCGAGATACCCGTAGCGCGGGATCACCACAAGGTTGACTCCGACGTTGACGACCAATCCCACCAGCGCCACAAACGCGAACACGTTTTGCTTGTCAATAGCGTTCAGGGTGGCAGCAAAGGTGTTGTCCGCGAACATGAAGACGATCGCGAGCGCGAGGATCTGCAGTGCCGGGCCAGACTGCGGATAGAAGCGGAGCAAGGTGTTGAACTCCGGCGCGAGCATGAAAATGCCGACCGTGATCGGCCAGCCGAGGATGACCAGCGCCTTGAAGAACTTTTCGGCCAGTGGTAGCACTCGGGCGGGTGATCGCCGGTGGTACACCGACAGCACCGGAAACACCACGCTCCGTAGCGCGAACGGGATGAAGAGCAGCGCCTCGAACGGCTTGTATGCCAGCGTGTAGTAGCCCACCTCGGCGTACGGCCGGAACCGTTGCAGGATGGGAACATCGACCTTGAAGTAGACGGTCGTGATGATGAAGGTGATGCCGAGCGGGATCGCCACGCGGACCCAGGGCAGCAGGAGTCCCGGCTCGAAGCTGATACCGGGCTTGAGCACTCCTTTGACCATGAGGACGATGCCGAAGTAGACACACGCAAAGGCATAGCTGATCGCGTACGCCCACAGAAACCAACCGGTGTCCGCATGTAAGTTGATGCCCACGATGACCAATGCCAGGACGATGAGCGTCTCCGGAATGATCTCGATGACCTCGAACGTGAGCTGCTGCATCGCGTAGAGCGTGTTACGCAGGAGGAGCTGGTATCCGGAGAGGACGAGAATCGCGAATGCGGGGAGGAACAGCGAGGTCACGCCGGCGATGTACACCGCGGCCAGGAGCAGCGGAATCCCGATAACCGCTCCGACCAGCTTGACCGACGCAATGTTGTTGAAGTACCTGGAGAGCTGGTCGGTATGGCGGGCGCCTTCGCGGATGTAGAGCGCCGAAAACCCCATGTCGGTCAGCGTGCCGATCAGGCCGCCATATGTCACCGCGGTCTGCATCTCGCCGAATTGAGTCGAACCGAGAAACTCGCTGACCTTGATGACCGCGATGAGCGCGATGATCCGGGAGACGATCCGCACGATGAGGATCAGGATGGTGTTGCGAAGTGCCCGTATCCCCAGGCCGCCCGGCACATCCGGCGTGATGACGCCGCCGGGCGTGACTTCGTCCTGCAAGGCGCTCATTCTATCCGCGCCTCAGCGCAGTGCCCGCCGGCGATCCCGGCCGATACACTGCGAAGCCATGCCTGACGTCGCGGCCGAGCGACCTCGCGGCGACGCCGAGCCACGCAACGACGGCGGCGCGCTGGTGGCGCGAACCCTGCGTGAACGCGGCGTGACCACCGTTTTCGCGCTCCCCGGCGGGCACATCCTGCCCTTTCTCGACGCCTGCATCGACGCGGACATCAGGGTCATCGACACCCGCCACGAGGGCGCTGCGGTGCTCGCCGCGGAGGGGTGGGCTCTGGCGACCGGGGAGACGGGCGTAGCCGCTGTCACCGCCGGACCGGGGTTCGCGAACGGCCTGATCGGCCTGGTGGATGCGTCGGTCTGGAGTGTTCCCGTGGTGATGCTCGGCGGTCGCACCAGCCGCAGCCGGCAGGGCCGCGGTGCGGTCGCCGACGTCGACCAGCGCTCCATCGCTGCACCGATCGCGAAGTGGGCGGCCAGCTGCACGGACACCGGACGGATACCCCGATACGTCGCCGAGGCGCTGCATCGAGCGCGGAGTGGGTGTCCCGGAGGCGTGTATCTCGAGGTGGATTCCCATGCCCTCTATGGAAAGGCCGCACCCCTCGAGGTCACGATCACCGGCTTTCCCGACGCCCCTTCCCGCCCGGCTGGTGCTCCCGCGGACATCGGGGCGGCGGTGGCCGCACTCGCTGCGGCGGAGCGGCCGATCATCGTCGCCGGAAGTGGCGCCTTCTGGTCGAACGCCGGCGCCGAGATCGGGCGATTCGCCGAACGTGCGCAGATCCCGGTGATCACCGCGAGTGCCGCGCGTGGGGTGCTGCCGGATTCGCATGCCTGGAGCCTCGGTTCGCTGGTCCATGGCGGGCTCGCCATACCGAGCGCCGATTGCGTGCTCGTGCTCGGCTCCGCCTTCAACGCCAATGTCATGTACGGCGGCGCCCCGCTTTTCGGTACGGAGCAGACGATCCTGCAGGTCGACATCGCACCTGAACGCACCGGCGGCAACCGAGCCGCGGACGTCACCGTCGTCGGCGACATCGCATCGGTGATGCGAGATCTGCACGAGGCATGGACGGCCACGCCGGCGGGCCGGGACGAGTGGCTGACCCGGGCGCGCTCGCTCGCCTCGGTATCGCTGGACTTCTGGAACCGCCAGGTCGACGAGCACGCTGGCGAGCTTCTGCACGCGGGAGCGGTTGCTCGGGAGCTCGCAGCATTCGTCCAGGATCGATTCGGCGGCAACGCGACGCTCGTTGCCGACGGTGGGGATGCACTCGCGTGGGCACTCGCCTACTTCGGGGCAGAGCTCCCCGGCAGGCTCCTGACCACGACGACCGCGCTCGGCACGCTCGGGGTCGGGATGCCGTTTGCTCTGGCTGCGCAGGCGGCGCGACCAGGTGAGCCCGTCTTCCTGTTCACCGGTGACGGCTCATTCGGTCTCAGCGCCATGGAGGTGAACACGGCGGTGCGCCACAACCTCCCCGTGGTCGTGATCGTGTCGAACAACGCCGGCTGGGGCGACGTCCGGTACGAGCAGGACGAGCTCTTCGGAGCTGGACGCCACATCGCCAGCAACCTCCCCGGGGCACGCTACGACCGTCTTGCGGAGGCCCTCGGCGGCCACGGGGAGCACGTGGAGCGCCTCGCCGAGCTCCGCCCCGCGCTCGAGCGCTGCCTCGACAGCGGCGTGTGCAGCGTCATCGACGTGCCGACCGACCCGGCCGTCGTCTCCGAACTCCTCCGCATGGTCGCGCAACTCGGGCTCATGTAGCGGTGCGCGCAGTCAGGCTTGTCGAAGCGCACCACCTCGAGCTCGTCCAGATGCCGGTCCCCGCGGCGACGCCCGGCGAGGTGGTGATCCGTGTCGACGGGTGTGGGATCTGCGGATCCGACCTCACCTCGTACAAGGTGGGCCTGTTCACCGACGCCGTCCCAGGGCACGAGCTTTCGGGCGTCATCGACACCCTCGGCGATGGCGTGACCGGCTGGGCGGTCGGGGACACCGCCGTGGTCGATCCGAAGATCCCGTGCGGGGTCTGCGACGACTGCCGCCATGGCGCTTCGTACCGCTGCGCGATGGCGCTCACCGCCGGCATCGGGTTCACGCGCGACGGCGGATTCGCCGAGCTCGTGGCGGTGCCTGCTTCGCTGCTACATCGCATCCCTCCAGCTCTGGCCGTGAAAGACGCGTGCCTGGTGGAGCCCCTGTCCGTCGCGATCCACGGCGTGGACCGAGCCCGCGTCCATGCCGGCGACCCGGTGGTGGTGATCGGCCTCGGTTCGATCGGGTTGCTCACCGTAGCGACCCTCCACGCCCGCGGGATCGGACCCATCGTGGGCGTCGATCCCGTCGCGGATCGGCGCGGCCTCGCGCTCGATCTCGGCGCCTCGATTGCCGTCTCGGAGATTCGCGAGGTGCGAAGCCACGTCGCGCCGGTGCCTGCCGTGATCGAATGCTCAGGATACGCGCCCCTCCTCCACTCGGCGGCGGACCTCGTCGCTCCCGGAGGACGCCTCGTTCTGGTGGGCGTGCCGTTCGGGGAGGCGACGGTGATCCCGCTGATGTGGGTGACCCGTGAGATCGAGATCATCGGCAGCATCGCCTCGAGCACGGCCGACTTCGCGGCATCGATCGCGATGCTCGCGGCGGACCCCACGATCGCGAAGGTCGCAACCCGCCGGGTCTCGCTGGCTCAGGTGCCCGACGTTTTCGAGGAGCTCATCGCCCCGTCTTCGGGCGGGAAGGTGATCGTCGATCCGCGGCTCTGACCGCTGGCTTGGCCGTGGCGGCGATCGGCGCCGGAGCAACTGCACGCCAGCAGTACCACGCGGCCGTGCTGCGATACGGGCGGAGGACGTCACCCATCAGTTCGAGCGCCTTCGGCGTCGGCGGGGCAGTCATCTCGTGAATCCGTGCCCAGCCGTTGCGCACCCCGAGGTCGTCGACAGGCCAGATGTCGGGACGGCGGAGCTGGAAGAGCAGGAACATCTCGGCCGTCCAGCGTCCGACACCGCGCACCGTCACCAGCCGCGCCACGATCTCGGCGTCGGTGAGCGTGGCCAGGTCATCCGTCGGCACCGTTCCGTCGACGAATTTCGCGGCGAGATCGATGATCGCGGCGAGCTTGTTGCCCGAGAGTCCGGCCGCTCGCATGGTTTCGGGCTTGGTTGCAAGGACGGATTCAGGCGACACCGGGGCGCCACCGAGCGCGGCGATCAGCCTCCCATGAATCGCCCGCGCCGCGGCGCCGGCCAGCTGCTGCGACACGATTGCGGTCAGCAGTGATTCGAACGCCGAGTCCGCCCCTGGACGCAGCTCCATCGCGATGTTCCCCTCCACCACACGGCGGAACGCCGGGTCGGCCTTGACGATGTGCGCGGCCGCAGCGCTCAGCTTCGTCACGAGAGCGGCACCTCCACCAGGTTGGCGAGCCCCTCGACCACACGCGCGCTGGGGAGGCGCAGCAAGCCCTCCGGTGCAAGTCTGATCTTCATCGACCGGCTCCCCCCGCCGATCACGACGGTGTGCGGGACCATGACTCGCGCGTCGATGTAGAGAGGGAGATCGTCCGGCAGGCCGAAGGGTGTGACACCGCCGATCATCATGCCGGTGATCTCGCGGGTCTGGTCCGCCGAGGCGAACGACGCCTTGCGCACGCCGAGCAGATCGCAGACCGCGTGGTTCACGTCGAGCCGGCAGGTCGCGAGGACCACGCACGCGCAGGCGATCCCCGGCTCCTTGCGTGCTGCGACCACGATCGTGTTGGCGGACTCGTCCGGGGAAACGCCATATCTCGCGCAGAACGCCGCGGTGTCGGCGAACTCCGGGTCGCACGCGATCGTCTCGTGCGCGACACCCAGCGCCGCAAGCCTGTCGCGGACCATGGTCTCGACGGCGGACGCGTCGTCAGTGAGCATCGCGTCCGCACGGCCGACCCGTAGAGTCCTCCCCCAGCATGCGCATCATCGCTCCCACCGAGACCGCGCCCGGCGAGACCCGCGTCGCGCTGGTGCCGCGCTCGGTGACGCAGCTCGTGTCCACGGGTGCAACGGTAGCCATTCAGGCCGGTGCCGGGACGGCGGCGGGGATCAGCGACGACGCCTACCGGGAGGTGGGCGCCGAGGTTGTCGCCGATCGGGCCGGGCTCCTGGAAAGCGCGGACATCGCCGTGGTCGTCCGCCGTCCCGACGTCGAGACGGCCGGCCATCTCAAAAAGGGATCGATCCTGGTCGGCGTGCTGGAGCCGGGCGGCGATAGTGCGCTGGTCCGCGTCCTGGTTGACGGTGGCATCACGGCTTTCCGGCTCGAGGCGATGCCGCGGATCAGCCGCGCGCAGGACATGGACGTGCTCTCGTCGATGGCCACGCTCGCCGGGTATCACGCCGCGGTGATGGCCGCGTACCGCCTGCCCCGCATCTTCCCGTTGATGATGACCGCCGCAGGAACCATCACCCCAGCCCGTGCGCTGATCCTCGGGGCCGGCGTTGCCGGGCTGCAGGCCATCGCCACCTGCCGCCGGCTCGGCGCCGTGGTCGAGGCATTCGACGTCCGGCCCGCTGTGCGGGATCAGGTCGAGTCGCTCGGTGCGCGCTTTGTCGAGACCGGCGTCGAATCCGACACGCAGCAGGACACCGGCGGCTATGCCCGCGAGCTCGAGGCCGATGCGCAGGCACGCCAGGCCCAGGTGCTCGCCGAGCACGTCAAGGAGGCAGACGTCGTGATCAGCACGGCGCAGATCCCCAATCGCAAGGCACCGGTGCTGGTCACCGCCGCGATGGTCGCAACCATGCGGACCGGTTCCGTCATCGTCGATCTCGCCGCCCCGGGCGGCGGCAACTGCGAGCTCACGCGCCCCGACGAAGAGGTCATGAGCGGGGGTGTGCTCATTCTCGGACCGACCAATCTCCCTGCCGCGATACCGGGCCAGGCGAGCCAGCTGTACTCGCACAACGCAACACGATTTCTGAGTCAGCTGATCAAGGACGGCAAGGTGCAGCTCGACTTTGACGACGCGGTGATCAGCCAGACATGCATCACGCATGACGGCAAGCCGATGGGTGAACAGATCGAGGCGCTGCTCCAGGGAAGCACCGCGTGAGCCCAGCCCAGACGCTTGCCCTTGGCGCGTTCATCTTCTCGCTCGCGGTGTTCGTCGGATTCCTGCTCATCTCGAAGGTTCCGACGATGCTGCACACGCCGCTCATGTCCGGGACCAACTTCATTCACGGGATCGTCCTGGTCGGGGCGCTCACTGTCGCCGCGACGGTGAACGACACGCTCGGGTACATCATCAGCATCGCCGCGGTGCTGCTCGGCACGCTCAACGTCGTCGGCGGGTGGGTGGTCACCGACCGCATGCTCCAGATGTTCCGGCGACGCCCGGCATCAGGCGAGCAGCACAAGGCCGAAACGCCCCCGGCAGAGCCGGGACACTGACCGAGATGCAGCCCTCCGCGCTGACCACCCTCGGCTACATGCTGACCGCGATCAGCTTCATGTTCGGCATCCAATTGCTGCGCTCGCCGGCGACGGCGAGGACAGGAAACCGCATTGCGGCGGTTGGCATGCTGCTCGTGCTCGGCATCACCGCGGCGCTCATTCACAACACGAGCAACTGGGTCCTGATCATTCCGCCGATCGTCATCGGGACGGGCATCGGCGCCGTGTCGGCGCGGCTCGTGCGCATGACCGCGATGCCGCAGATGGTGGCGCTGTTCAACGGCATGGGCGGCGGCTCGGCCGCGCTCATCGCCATGCAGGACTTCCGCACCGCCGTGGCCCACGGGACCGCGACACCCGATATCGCCTGGGCGATCATGGTCAGCTGCGTGATCGGTTCACTCAGCTTTGCGGGCAGCCTGGTTGCCTTCGCAAAGCTGCAGGAATTGATGCCCGGACGGCCGCTGACCTATCAGTTGCAGAGTGCTGTGAACGGGTTGCTGCTGCTGGTCATTCTCGCGCTCGGCGTGTACCTCGTCGTCGCCAACCAGAACCTGACGCTGTTCACCGTGTTCGTCGTGCTGGCACTGATCCTCGGCGTGCTGTTTGTGGTGCCGATCGGCGGCGCCGACATGCCCGTGATCATCTCGCTGCTCAACTCGTTCACGGGACTCGCCGCCGCCAGCACGGGGTTCGTGCTGAGCAACGACGTGCTCATCGTCAGCGGTGCATTGGTGGGTGCGTCGGGAACCATCCTCACGCTGGCGATGAGCAAGGCGATGAACCGGTCGCTCTTCAACGTGCTCTTCAGCGGCTTCGGCTCCAAGGTCGAGTCCGCCGGCACCGCGGCGGGTGCCGAGGGCGGCAGCATCCATCCCACCACCGTTGAGGACGTTGCGCCGCTGCTCGCGTTCGCGCAGCTCGTGGTGTTCGTCCCCGGCTACGGCATGGCGGTCGCGCGCGCCCAGCACGAGGTCAAGGAGCTCGCCGACGAGCTGGAGAAGCGCGGGGTCACCGTCGAATACGCGATCCACCCCGTGGCGGGCCGCATGCCCGGTCATATGAACGTCCTTCTCGCCGAGGCGAACGTGCCCTACCCACAGCTCAAGGAGATGGACGAGGTCAACGGTGACTTCCCCCGGACCGACGTTGCGGTCGTGATTGGTGCCAATGACGTCGTCAACCCCGCCGCACGCACCCAGACCAACAGTCCCATCTACGGGATGCCCATCCTCAACGTCGACCAGGCGAAAACCGTCGTCGTCATCAAGCGCAGCATGGCGCCGGGATTCGCGGGGGTTGACAACCCGCTGTTCTACAAGCCGAACACGCTGATGCTGTTCGGCGACGCGCGCAGCGCCGTCGCGTCACTGATCGCCGAGGTCAAGAAGCAGTAGGGGGCAGTTTGCCGGTGGAGGCGACACTGCGCAAGGCGTTGAGCAGGTCCGCCGGCGCGGTGTCCTTGACGACGTAGCCGACGGCGCCGCTCTTCAACGCTTCCACCATGCGCTCGTGGCCGCCGAACGAGGTCAACATCATCACCCGCGTCTCGGGTGCTGTCTCGACGAGCCGCCGGGTCGCCTCGATCCCACCCATGCCGGGCATCGACAGGTCCATCAACACCACGTCGGGGTGGAGTTCCTGGGCCATCTCGAGAGCTTGTTCCCCTGAATCCGCGAGTCCGACCACCTCGATGTCAGGCTCGTGCCCGAGGAATGAGGCAAGCCCCTTGCGGACGACCGGGTGGTCGTCCACGATCATCACGCGAGTCGCTTGAGGGGCCATCCGTGCCCCACTCTACTCGATGGGCAGCGTCAAAACGACCAGCGTTCCTCGACCTGGCTCGGAATCGATGGTGAGCGTCCCTCCGGCGTTCTCGGCAAGCTCGACGATCGCCGCGGTGCCGAGGTGTCCTTCGGCCCGTCGGCGCTCGACATCCTTTTTGCTGAAACCTTTTCCGTCGTCCTCGATGCTCAGGATGGCTGAGCCGTCCTCCGTGGTGAGGTGGACCTTGACGTTCTTTGCCTGCGCGTGGGCGGCGACGTTGCGAAGGATCTCGTGCGCCACCCGGAAGATGAGCGCTCCGCGATCCTCACGAAGCCTGAGATTCGGTGGCAGGTCGACTTCCGTGTTGGTTCCCTTGCGCTTCATCTCGCGCAGCACCTCGAGAAGCGCCGCCTGAAGGCCCTCCCGGCGAAGGGTGGGCGGCGCCAGCTCGATGATCAGCGTGCGCAGATCCTTCATGGCACCCCGGGTCTCCGTCGCTGACGTTTCCAGCAGTTCGAGGAGGTTGTTCTCGCCATTGTTGTCGTCTGGCGTCAAGCGCAGATGGGAGGCCTCAGCGGACAGTGCGAACGCCATCCCGGCCAGGTTCTGCACCACGCCGTCGTGGAGGTCGCGGGCGATTCGTCGGCGCTCCGCCTCCGAGGCTTCGACCGCCTTCTGGAGCAGTTCCTCGCGTTCCTTCTGATGCGCGGCGCGCTGCTCCTCGTAGGCGTTCACACGACGCGCGAAGATGATGAGGAAACCGTGCAGCAGGATGACCGGCGCCAGCAGGGCCATGAACCCCACCGTCTTGGCGTCGTTGTACATGGTCACGAAGGCGAACGCGGCGAAACCGTATCCGATGCTGTACGGGAGTACCGACAGACGTCCGCGCAGGACGCGCGTGATGGGAACGTGGGGGTCCGACAGGTGAATGACCACCGCGACGAAGCCGGAGTTCACGGTGAAGTGGACAAATCCCGCGGCCAGCCCCGCCATCAGGGCCGAGCCTGTGCCGCGTCCGTTGCCGGGACCGTTGATCCAGACGAAGACGAGCCACGCCGCGACGTTGGCAATGAATTCGTTCGCCATGTTGAAGCTGGTCCGAAACCAACCGTTGTGGTTGCGAACGGACACCCCGATCGGCTCGGCAAGCGCGCCGACCGCCGCGCCCGCTGGACCGAAGGTGACCGAAAGGCCGAGGTGGACGAACGCCGTCGGAACCCAGGAGACATTCGCGGGCGGCGCTGACCTGATCGCGAAGACGGCCATCAGAAAAATCGTGATGCCCGCCACCGTGAAGGTGGTGTAGTCGACGGTCAGCCGCAGTCGCAGCACGGAGATCGCCGCGATGGCAACCGCCGCCACGACCGTCGCGCCGACATACGCAACCAGCCCTACGTTGTAGTCGACTGGTCCGAGCGCCGGCGACTTGGGGAGTAAGTCCAGGCGCCGGATGGTCAGCACCGCGCTGCGAAACCAACCGCCCTTTTCAGCCCCGTGCGTCCGCGGCGCGACGATGTCCTGCGCCATGCGACCGATCCTATTCCGCTCGCGCGAGACGGCAGGGATTGCGTGACAGCATTGTCAGCGCATCACGCAGAAAACCCTGTACCAGCCTCACGTTTGACGCGTTGTTTCGCGTGCAGCGCGTCGCTCGCGTCAGTGATGTCAACGCCAAGACTCAGCGAAGAAATGTGAACGTGAGATCAGACGTTCGGTCTTAAGCCCAAAGAACCTCCGCAGGGTTACAGTACGCGCAACACCCACGCGCCGACGGTCAGGTCTCACGCTACCCGACGGCGCATTTTCTTAGGAGGTTCCCATGGCTACTTGGGGCGACGTCGACAACTGGTAGACCCTATGGTTGCCCGGCACTCACTGTAGAGCGCCGGTGTGACGATCTATTGGGTAATTCCGTGACGAGCCTTTAACGGGTCGATCGCGTCATTATCACGGAGGGGGCCCGATCGTCGGGCTGCCGGGTGCGCAAATGCGGCGCATTCGGCTCCGGGTTGGGTTCCGCGCGCGTACGCTTGCGTCGCGATTGAGAACTCCAAAAAGGAAACGACGCTGAGATCCTCGGCGGATGCGACCACCGACCGTGTGAGCACGCCTCGAGGCGCGCTGGCTCCGTCTGTTCGACTGCTCCTCGCTGCCGGGATTTCCTTCTACGGGGACTGGCTCACCACCGTGGCCCTGGTGGTGCTCCTCTACCGCGTGACCCAGTCCCCCCTCGGACCCGCTGTGTACATGCTCGCCCGGGTGGCGCCGAGGGTGGTCGGACCCTTCCCAGGCGGCGCGCTCGCTGATCGGTACGGGCCGGCGCGCATCGCTGCCGCCTGCGCGGTGCTGCAGGGACTGCTGACGGCATCGATCGTGGTACTTGCCGACAACCGGCTCATCTGGCCGATCTTCGTCGCGGTGGCGCTTGCACAGTTCCTCAGCTCAGCCGCGCAACCCTGCTACGGAGCGCTGGTCCCCCGGGTCACCGATGCCGCAGGCCTTGGCCGGATCCAGGGCATCTTCTCTGCGCTGAACGGTTCCAGCCTCATGATCTCGCCGGTGATCGGTGCGCTGCTGCTCCCCTTCACGTCCCCGGAGGTCTTGATTGCCGTCGACGCCGGCACGTTCTTCGTCGCCGCCGCGCTGGTTGCATCGCTCGCCGGCGTTGGCCGTGAGACGCCAGGCGCACCCACGAGCACTCGCGGCATGTCGGCGGGGATCCCGATCGTCGTTCGCGATCCAATGCTTCGATTCCTCGCCGCCGCGTACATCTCCAACGCTGCCGCGGTCACCGCCTTGCAGGCGGTGCTTGTGGTAGCCGCGGCCCAACGCTTTGGCCATGACACGGCGGTTGGTTGGCTCTACGCTGCGGTTGGAGCTGGATCCCTGCTGGGAACCCTCCCGGTGATCCGTCGCACGCCGGAGCGAGTCACGCAGCTCCCCATCATTGCGGCCACCGTTCTTGAACTCGTCCCTCTCGCCGCGTTCGTCTTCGTGACCAACATCGCGCTCGCCATCGTCCTCCTGTTCATGAGCGCCACCGGGGCAACGCTGTATCAGACGAGAGGCGCGGTCGGCCTGCAGCAGCGCGTGCCACAGGACCTGCTGGGACGCACCACCGCGGTCGAGCGATTTGCGGGCTCGCTGGGCATGCTGCTCGGCGCAATTGCCGCGGTGTCGCTGGTCCAAACGCTTGGCTGGCAATCGACAGTGCTTATCGTCTGCGCGCTGGGAGCGACCTTGCTGTTCGCCACCGCGGTGAGCGAGGGTGGCACTCCCGACTGACTATCACGGGCGGCCACTGGGGGTTGTCAACGTGCTGGGTATGACCGCAAAGAATTGTACAGATCTGAACAAGGCGTGTTAAGTCGGCCCAAGCCCCTCGAACGCGGCGAGTGTTAACCACTCACCCTCACGTGGCCACCTCGCCATCGAAGTGTCGAGAATTCTGGTGCCGGCGGTATCCATCGGAGGCGGTTATGGCGGACGGCGCGGCCTGGGGCTGAGCCCCAAATCGTTGACCCCCGAGCTCGCTCGGGGTTTGTGAATCCGTTGGTGCGACGTCGTGGGTCGGCTCACGACGTCGCGCTTCGTTTCCGCCCTGCACCCGGAGTGGATATGCCGATCGACGCGGCGCGGTTCTGTCCTCGTTCCTCAGGCACATTGCCGAAGGCGGATCGATCAGCGCGTCTGCTGCTTGCGGCCGGAGTCTCGACCTACGGCGATTGGCTGACCGTGGTCGCGCTCACCGTCCTGCTGTTCGGGATCACTCATCAGGCCGAGGCTCCCGCGCTCTACATCGTGGCGCGATTCGCCCCAAAGGTTCTGGGTGCGACCCTGGGCGGCGCGCTCGCGGATCGCTATGGGCCGAGCCGCGTCGCCGGCTGGTCGGCACTCGCGCAATGCGTGCTGGTCGCCGCCATCGTCGTCTTCGCGAATACCGGGACCGTCTGGGCGATTCTGGTGACGGTGGCCTGCGCTGGCTTCCTCGGATCCGTCGCCCAGCCGGCGTACAGCGCATGCATTCCGCGAGTCACCCCGCGGGCCCGGCTCCTGCGCGTCAACGCGATCTACAGCGGTCTGTTCGAATCGAGCGTCCTCGTTGCGCCGGTGATCGGCGCGCTCGTGCTCCCGTTCATCGAGCCGCAGATCCTCGTCGGCGCCGACGCAGCCTCCTTCCTCGTCGCAGGTGCGCTCATGCTCTCGCTCCGCGTCGGGCCTGCGGAGACCGTTGCATCTCGTGCCACCGATCGCTCAGGCGCGCGTGCCGTGCTCGCCCGAGACCCGATGCTGCGCGCGCTCGCCGCCTCGTTCTTCTGCAGCGCCGCGGCGATCACGACGCTCCAGGCGGTGCTGGTCGTCGCCGCCGTCCAGCGCTTCGGGAGCGCCACCGACGTCGGTTGGCTCTACGCCGCCGTTGGAGGCGGTGGAGTCCTCGGCAGTCTCGTGCTGCTGCGGTCGAGCCCGCGCACCATCGGCGCCCGCGGCGTCGCGTTCGGCTTTCTCGTCGAGGTGATCCCCATCGGCCTCTTCGCGGTCATCAGCGGGATCCTCCCTGCGATCGGCCTGCTGTTCATCAGCACCGCGGCCGCAGCGCTCTATCAAACACGCGGTCAGACGGCCCTGCAGCAGCGCGTCCCCCCGGAGATGCTCGGGAGGGTCAATGGCCTGCTTCGCATGCTGCTCTACCTCGGCATGCTGGTCGGAGCCGTCGCCGCCGCGGCCCTGGTCGGGGTGATCGGCTGGACGGCGCTCGTGTTGGGAGCAACGGCCGTGTCGGTCGTCGCCTTTGTCCCCGCAGCGCTCACGTACCGACGCGGCCCACGGCGCCCCGACGAGGTCAATCTCGCCGGGACGCCAATGGTGCTGGTCTCAGGTCAGACGGCGACCGCCTCGCGGGCTTCCTTCTCGATCGGCAGGCCCACCGAGTTTCCCCACTCGCTCCACGACCCGTCGTAGTTGCTGACGCGCGGGAAGCCAAGCAGGTAGGTGAGCACGAACCAGGTGTGCGACGAGCGCTCGCCGATGCGGCAGTACGTGATCACCGTCTTGTCGTCGGTGACGCCCTGCGCGGCGTAGAGCTCGCGAAGTGCATCGGCCGGCTTGAAGGTGTCGTCGTCCTGGATCGCCTGAGCCCACGGGATATTGGCGGCGCCCGGAATGTGCCCGCTGCGCTGAGCGCCTTCATTGGAGTATTCCGGCGGGGCTGAGATCTCGCCCTTGAACTCCGCGGGCGAACGAACATCGACGAGTGCCCGGCCGTCGGCGCCGAGTGCCTTCTCGACATCGCCGCGGAAGCTGCGGATCGACGTATCGGCCTCCGCCGCCTTGTACGAGCTGGCGGCGAACGAGGGCGTCGCTTCGGTGACCTCGCGTCCCTCGTCGATCCACTTGCGCCGGCCGCCGTTGAGGAGGCGGATATCGGCGTGGCCGTAGATCCGGAACGTCCAGAACGCAAACGCGGCGAACCAGTTGCGGAAGTCGCCGTACAGCACGAGCGTGGTCTCCGGGGTCGCGCCGATCCTCGACAGGAGCTGCTCGAACTGGGCCTTGGACAGGATGTCCCGCCGCACCGGGTCGTTGATGTCCCGCTTCCAGTCGACCAACGTCGCGCCGGGAATATGTCCCAGCTCGTACGCGGCCGACGGGTCGTAGTCCACTTCGAGGATCCGCACCTTCGGGTCGGAGAGGTGATCGGCCAGCCACTCGGTGGTGACCAGAACTTCTGGATGGGCGTATTCGGTCATGGGTAATGCTCCTGTTGCTCTTAGCTGTTCCTGAACGGCGATCTGCCGCCCGGTTGCGAGATGTTCGGACGCGGGCGCTGCGCCGTCGCGTGGCCGGACTTCATGAGGCCTAGGCCGGACAGCTTGCCCTGTCGGACCGGCAGCGTCCCCAGTCGAGCCAGCGACGGCGCGTCAGCCGCGGTGTCTCGTCCATGTGAGACCGATCGTATGGAATCCCATGCGCGGAAGTCAAGTTTTCACGACCGAGCTGCGGCATCACGAAGCCGGGTCTCCCCCACCCGCCGGGCTAGCAGATACGCGCGCGTGGTCTGGACCTCGACGTCGGGGTATGGAGCCCGCACCAGTCGTGCCTCCACCGCGAACCCGGCGGCAACGACGTCGGCGGTGAGCCGTTCCAGGTCGAAGAAGTGGAACTCCATGTCCACGCCCACCCCGAGCATCTCGTCCGAGTGCACTGTCGCATCGCCGCGCTCGCCGAGGTGGACGGCGATCAGGAGCAGCCCGCGCTCGGCGATGGTCCGGTGAAATTCGCTGAGCGCCGCGCGGATGTCGAGCTCGCTGGTCAGGTGGATGACCGAGTAGAAGGCGATCAGCCCCCGCCACGAGCCGTCGGCCGCCTCGAGCGCGGTCATCGTGCCCACGTCGAATTTGATGCCGGGGTGCAGGGCTCGTGCTCGCTCGACCATCGCCGGAGAGAGGTCGATGCCGGTGACCTCGAGTCCGAGTCCCGCCAGGAACCCGGCAACGTGGCCGGGTCCGCATCCCGCGTCGCACGCCGGCGCGCCTGCACCGAACTCGTCCTGCACCTGCTCGGCGAAGGCGCTCAGCAATGCCCGGTCGAGCGGTTTGTGACGCAGCTCATCATGCACCCGCTCGACATACGCGTCGGTGACGGCGTCATAGCTGGCGCGCACACGCGCCTGATGCTCCGGCGGCGTGCTGCTCCCTGGTATCTTCGCGACGTCATGCGCCCTTGGACCTTTCGCGCCCTCGCCGCCGGGGTCGACGCGGTCTGCCTCGCGCTCTTCGTGGCTCTGGGACGCGCCAGTCACGACATCTCCTCGGGAATCGCCTGGTACCTCACCGTCCTCTGGCCGTTCCTGGTGGGCTGGTTCGCGGTGGCCCTGGCGCTCGGCGTGTACCGATCAACACGGAATCGCCGGGCGATGCTCGCGTGCACCTGGATCGTCGGATGCGCGATCGCCCTGGGCCTGCGAGCCGTGGTGACCCACCGCGACACGCCGATTGCCTTCGTCATCGTGACCTATATCTTCATCGGCCTGACCACGTTCGGGTGGCGCCTCGTCATCTACGGGCTCGCCCGCGTCCGCCGCCGCGAGTCGAGCTCACCGCGCCTCACGTAAGCATCGGCGCCCGGCAACTACACTCGGAGCGTGGCCGGCATCATCCTGCTGCTCGTCCTCGGCGCCGGTACCGGGGCCCTGATCCTCTGGGGCATTCGCCTGCCGCCGACCAGGCCGCGCCCCGACAGCCGATACCGCGGGCGTACATACATGTCGGTCCACCGAAGGCTCAAGCGCACCAAGCCGCCCAAGGATTGACGGCGCGCCGCCGACGATACTGATCGGCCCAAAGGATCGGCCCATAAGGAGTGTCGAGGGGCCGCGAGTCGCACCTCGCGACCCCTCCGATCAGTCAGTCGCTCGGGATCCCGTTCGCTGGCGGACTCGAGGCCGAACCCGAGAACGTGGTTATCGGGCCGGTCGCGGTGTCATCGGTCGTCTCGACCGGTCCGAGGGTCGTGACCGTGCCGTCGGCGCCGACGGTCACCATCTGGACCCCGGTGAACCCATTGTGATCGCTTGATGAATACGCGTAAGGCGTCAGCCCCGGCCCATCGGCCCAGTGGCTGTTCTCCACGGCCGCGACGATGCTCGCCCGAGTTGGGTTCTGGCCTGCAGCCTTCAGCGCCTGCACGAAGGTGTATGCCTCCGACATGCCGTACTCCACGTTGCCGTCCCATGGAAGCGACGGAGCGTACTGCGCCTTGACGCTTTGGAAGAACGTCACCCACGGATTGGAGGCGTCAGTCAGGACCGGCAGGTACGTGTCGCTGATGGTCCCGGCAATCAGGCCTGCCGGCAGCGCCTTGCCGAGTGCTCCGCCGGTCAGGATGGCGGTGAGCGTGGGTGGATCGGATCCGACGTTGCTCACGACGAACTTGGCGGCGTATCTGAGCCCGGCGGCGCTCGCTTCGGCGATCGCTGTGAACAGCGGGACCGAGAAGCTCACGATCACCTGGACTCCCTGCGCCTGCAGCGACGCGATCGCAGCGGCGACGGCCATCGCTCCGGCGGCTGTCGGCGTGTAGTACGCCGGTGTCGAGTCGACGTTGAGTCCCTTGCCCTGGAGCGCGTCCATGACTCCGGTGAAACCGTCGGTGCCGAACTCGTCATTGGGTCCCTGCAGGAAGAAGCCCACCTTCTTGGTCGCAAAGTTCTGCGCGATGTACTGCCCGAGGATCTTGCCCTCGATGGTGTAGTTGGGCTGCCATCCGAAGGTGTCCGGGTACTGGGAGGTGTTGTTCCAGCAGTTGCACCCGGATGCCACGAACAGGTCGGGCACGTGGTTGGAGTTGAGATAGCTCACCACCGAGAGGTGGGTCGGCGTGCCGAGTGCCTGGAACATCGCGAACACGTTGTCCTGGAGCACGAGCTTGCGCGTCTGCGTCGCCGTGCTCGTGGGGTTGTACTGGTCGTCCAGGTACGTGTAGTTGATCTTCCTGCCGTTGACCCCACCATGAGCGTTGACGTACTTGAAGTACGCATTTGCAGCAGGAGCAATCTCCGAGTATCCCGGCGCCGCAGGTCCGGTGAGCGGCTGAGTGCTTCCGATGGTCACCGACGTTGCGGTGATCCCGGGCGCTGACGCCGCGTTGGTCGTGCCCGAGGCGCTGCCGCAGGCGGCGGACAGCAACGCCGCCATCCCTCCCGCAGCGATCACCGCCCAGGTCCTCGATCTACTGATCTCTGGTCGCATGCGTGTTCTCCTTGTATGTGCGGGTACTGGTTGCCGAAGTCATGGAGAAGGCGCCTCGGGCGCGGTGGGCAGTGCGCCACGACGGCTGGTACGAACCATCCGCGTCACTCCGCGGACAATCGATGCCACACCTCCGGCGACGCCACGCGGGAACAGGAGGATGGCGGCGATGAGGACGATGCCGTAGATGGCGAGAGGCACGTTGTTGGCCACATTACTCGACAGATTGAGGCTGCTGGCAAAACCGCTCGTCCACACCGGGAGGTAGACGAGGATGAACGACCCGAGCACCGCCCCGCTGAGACTGCCGAGCCCGCCGATGACGATGGCGGTGAGCAGCGACAGGGACAGGTTGAGCGTGAAGCCACTCGGCGAGGTGACGGTCACCCAGTACGCAAACAGTGATCCCGCAAGGCCCGCACACGCGGCGCTGATCACGAATGCAAGCACCTGCGTCCGCGCAACATCGACGCCGGCGAGACGAGCCGCGATCTCATTGTCGCGGACCATGCGGAACCGCCTCCCCGTCGCGCCACGCACCAGGTTGGCGAGCACGAAGAAGGTGACCACGCCCGCCGCGAGAGCGATCCATGCCAGCCACTGTACCGATGTGAAACTCGTACCGAGGAAGGCGGGTGGCGCCGGTGTCGGGACGCTCAGACCCTGGTTGCCACCGAAGATGCTCGCAAAATGCGACGGCACCTGGGGCAGCGCCACCGCGAGCGCGAGCGTGGCGCCGGCGAGATACGGTCCGCGCAGCCGGGCTCCGGCGATGCCGACAATCGCGCCCGCAACGCCCGTGATTGCGATGGAAGCGACCAGCACCAGGATCAACGGGAGATCGGCATGCCACGTCAGCAGCACTGATGTGGTGTACGCGCCGATCATCATCATCGCGCCATGGCCGAGTGACACCTGACCGTTGATGCCCGTGAGCACGGTGAGGCCGGCCGCCGAGATTGCATAGATCGCCACCCCGGTGACGTTGTAGTTCGTGTACGGATCGAACACGAATGACGTGAGCAGCAGGAGCACGATCGCCAGCGCGAGAAAGAACAGCCCATGGCGCGCGAGCGTCGAGCGGCGCAGCGCGGTGGTCATACCTGGCGCTGCCTGCCAAAGCTGAACAGGCCCTGCGGGCGAAGCATCAGCACCACGATCAGAATCACGAAGCCGCCGAGCGGGGCCAGATCCGAACCGATGTAGCCGCTGACGTAGCTGAGCGCGAGTCCAACCGCGACCGCTCCGATCACCGCGCCGACCGGGCTCTCGAGACCGCCGATGATGGCGCCCGTGAAGCCGAAGACGAGCACCTCGTCCATGTTGCTGGGATACACGTAGACCGAGGGCGCCGCCAGCGTTCCGGCGAGCGCCCCGAGCAATGCGGCCAGCCCCCATCCGAGCGTGAGCATCCTGCCGACCCGAATCCCGAGAATGCGCGCGATCTCGGGATTGAACGCCGCGGCGCGCATGCGCAGTCCGAGCGTGGTGCGCTGAAACACGAGGAACAGCAGCAGCATCGCCACCAGCACGGCGCCGATCGTGAAGAGATCGAAGGGTGAGATGTCGAGTGAGGTCGACCCGGCCACGATGTTGGTGTTCGAGACGGGCACCGGAAACGATTGCGTCTGTCCACCGAAGAGCATCGGCGCCACCGCCTCGAGAAGGATGAGCACGCCCAGGCTCAGAATCACGGCGTTGAGCGGCGGGCGAGACTCCACCGGCCGTACCAGGACGCGTTCGACGATCGCACCCAGCACGAACCCGGTTGCGAGCGCGACCAGGAAGCCGAGCCAGTACGGGGCGCCGTGCCGGATCACCTCCAGTGCGATATAGGTGGTGAACATCGCCATGGCGCCCTGCGCATAGTTGATGATCCTGGTCGCACGCCAGATCATCACCAGCGCCAGCGCCACCGCCGCGTACACCATCCCGTTGGTGACGCCGGCAACGGTGTAGATCACGAAGAGATGCACGGTCAGAAGCCCAGGTACGCGTGGCGGAGCGCGTCATCGCCCGCGAGACGCTCGGCAGTGTCGCGCAATTCGACCTTTCCCAGCGACAGCACGATTGCCTGATCGGCAACAGACAGCGCGGACCGTGCATTCTGCTCGATGAGCAACACGCTCAGCTTCCGCTCGGTGACCAGCAGCACGAGACGCTGCATGATCTGCGCGAGCAGGCCGCCGGCGAGGCCCAGGGAGGGCTCATCGAGCAGCAGCGCGGTCGGGCGCGCGACCATCGCGCGTCCGATCGAAAGCATCTGTCGCTCGCCGCCGCTGAGGTTCGAAGCGTGCACCGTACGGCGTACGCGGAGTGGCGGAAAGAGCTCGTATGCCTCCTCGATCGCCACGCGCTGGTCGGCGCGGTCGCGACGCCAGAGGCCTCCAAGACGAAGGTTCTCGTCGACGGTCAGCTCGCTCACGATTCCGTGACCCTCCGGAACATGACTCACACCGAGGCGTGCGATCGCCTCGGGGGATCTCCCCACCAGCTGATGGTCGCCGAGCATCACGGAACCATGCCGGGGCCTCACCAGGCCGGAGATGGTCCTTACGAGCGTGGTCTTGCCGGCTCCGTTCGCACCCAGCACCGCTGTGATGCTGCCTTCCGGGACTGACAGCGACACCTTCTCGAGTGCGATGACGCCTCCGTACGCGACGGTCAGGTCGGTGATCTCAAGCATGCGCGACCGTCTGACCGAGGTACGCAGTGGCGACGTCGGCGTTGGCGCGGATCTCCGCGGGTGAGCCCGAGGCGATCACCTGCCCGAGGTTGAGCACCGTGATGGTGTCGCTCACCGCCATCACCATGTCGACGTGGTGCTCCACAAGCGCGATGGCCATCCGTGTGCGCAGCGCGCCGAGTAGTTCGATGAGCTCATTCACGTCGGCGGCGGAGAGCCCGCTGGCCGGCTCATCCAGGAGCAGCAGCGCGGGCTTCGCCATGAGCGCGCGGGCGATGATGACCCGCTTCTGAACCCCGTGGGGCAGCGCACCCGGAGACGCGGATGCGCGATCTGCAACGCCGAGCTCCGCGAGGTACGACATCGCCTCCTCGCGAAGCGCTCCGATGCGACGATCTGCGCCCGGTGACGCCACGATGTCCGCGGCCAGACGAGCGCGTGGAGGCGCGCCGGCGATCACATTCTCGAGCACGCTGAGCGACGGCCACAGCCCGAGGCCCTGCAGCGTTCGTGCGATCCCCATATGCGCCAGCCGCCATGCCGGCACGCCGAGCAGCGGCTGACCCTGGAACGTGATCGTCCCAGTGCTGGGCATGACGAATCTCGAGACGGCGTTGAAGAGCGTGGTTTTCCCAGCGCCGTTCGGCCCGATCACCCCGACGATCTGGTTGGCGCGCACGGTCAGCGAGACGCCGTCGAGTGCCACCACGCCTTCGAAGTGCACGTCGATCCCGGCGACCTCGAGCACGACAGGCGATACGCCCGATGGCGTTACCGACACCTTGAGCCGATCCGTTCAATCCCCATGAGCGCCCGCAGGGTACAGCGATCATGGGGCGTTTGCCTTCCCTCACAGGGGGGATTTATCTCGCGCCGTCGCTGGTTGCGACGGTGTGGTGCTCAGCGAATGGCCACGAGCACGCGATTCGCGAGATGCTGCCACAAGGTACCCACCTCGACAAAACCGGCCGAGAACAGCGCAGACCGGTGGAACTCGTAGCTCTGCGCCTCGTCGTCGTGCGGGTGCGTATGCCAGCGCCGGTCGCGCTCCACCACCGCGTCGGCGAGCCCCGGTTCGGCGATGACGGCCGCCCACCAGGCGTCGTAATCCTCGGCGCCGGGAGGCGCGTCCGGCCATTCCGGGCGCACCTCACGCGCGCCCGCTGCGATCGCGCGCTGGTCGTGGTCGAAGTCGAGCCGGTCGCCGTCGAGGAAGACGGCTCCTGGGCGAAGCACCCCGGCGAGCGTGCGGTACAGGCGAACCAGCTGCTCGAGGCCGAGCCAGTGCAGCGCTGTGGTCGATACCGCAGCGTCGTACGGGCCCGGCGAAGGCAGCGCGCTGACCCAATCGGCACGCAGGTCGGCGTCCAGGAACTCAATGTTCCCGGTTCCGAGAGCGCCGCGACCGATGGCGAGCAGCACGGGGTCGGCGTCAATCGCAACGATCTTTGCGCCGGGAATTCGATCGGCCACGCGAGCGCTCAGCGATCCCGGCCCGCATCCCAGGTCCAGCACGCGTGGCTCGGGTCCCGCGAACGCCGCCACCGCGTCGGTGATGGCGGCAAAGCGCTCCTCACGGTCGGGGATGTGTCGCTGCTGCTGCGCGTCCCACCGCGCCAGCCAGTCCGTGTAATCGACGGTGACGCCCTGGGTGCTCATGACCTGGGGTATGTACCACATCACCCTTCGGACACTGCGGGCAGCTTCAGGGTGATCGCCGTGCCGCCTTCGACGCTGCTCGCCGCAGCCACCGAGCCACCATGCGCCTCCACGACGTCGCGGACAATGGCGAGGCCGAGGCCCGACCCGCTGGAGGACTGACCCTTCACGAAGCGGTCGAACACGCGCGGGAGCAGATCGGGAGGAATCCCCGCACCATCGTCGTGCACGGTGAGCAGGACGAAGCCACCGGCAGCGCCCCCGGTGACGGCGATGGTGCCGCCGGCGCGAGCATGGGCCAGCGCGTTGTTGACGAGATTGCCCAGAACCCCGCGCATCCTCCCCGGGTCCGCATCGATAGCCGGCACGTCGGCGTCCACCTTCTCGGTGAGCTGCACGCCCGCGGCCCGTGCCTCTGCGCTGAACGCATGCAGCGTCTCGTTGACCAGCACCGCGACATCGACCGGCTCACGATGCAGCCGCAGGGCGCCGCTCTCCGCCAGCGTCAGGGTGCTGAGATCGTTGACCAGCATCTCCAGTGACTCGGTCGCGCTCACGATAGGGGCCATGTGGTCGGCATCGGCTGGGTAGATCCCATCCGCGATCGCCTCGGCCTGCCCTCGGATGATCGAGAGTGGAGTGCGCAGTTCATGGGCGATGTCGGCAAGGACCGATCGGCGCCGCGTCTCCTCCGCTTCCAGACGACCGCTCATCTCGTTCATCGCGCGAGCCAGCGAGCGCAGGTCTGACGGCCCGCGTACCGGCACTCGTGTCGAGAGGTCGCCGCCCTCGATGCGGTGCGCTCCTTCGATGAGCGCTCCGACCGGCGCCGCGAGGCGGCGAAGCAGCAGGATCACCACGAGGATTGCCACCCCACCGAGCGCAAGAGCCGTGACCGCGACAGCGGTGTCGAACGGCGCCGAATTGACCACGCCTATGGCGCTCAGCAGCAGCCAGACGACACCGAATATCGCGCTGAACACCACGAGCAGCGCGATCCCGGCGATACAGCCGAGGCGCCGGGCGATGCGTCGTCCGTGACGCTGCCAGTTCGGGCCTGCGCCCCACGGACCCCGCTCGCCCTCGGGCCACCACGGAGGGCGGCCCCCGCCGCCGTCGTTTCGCCACGGCGGTCCAGTGGTCATGCGTCGCCGTCCACGAGTCGATAGCCGACCCCGAAGACGGTCTGCAGGTGCTGCGGCGAGCGTGGATCGCGCTCGATCTTGCGGCGGATGTTCTTGACATGCGCATCGATGGCTCGCTCGAACGACTCGACCGCGACGCCGTGGACAGCATCGAGCAGCTGCGCCCGGGTGAACACGCGCCCCGGTTGGCGGGCCATATGCAGGAGAAGTTGGAACTCGGTCGCAGTCAGCGGCACGTCGCGGCCGTCGACCTGTACCTGCATGCGCGGCGCGTCGAGAACGATCGAGTCGCCCACGCGCACGACGTCATCCTGCATGGCTGCCGACTGCGCTCTGCGGAGGACGGCGCGCACGCGTGCGACGATCTCCCGGGCGCTGAACGGCTTGGTCACGTAGTCGTCGGCGCCGAGCTCCAGGCCGGCGACCCGGTCCGCCTCCTCGGTGCGTGCCGTGAGCATGATGATGGGCACGTCTCCTGCTCGCCGCATGGCGCGCGCGACGTCGAGCCCATCCATGCGGGGCAGAGTCAAATCGAGGATGACGAGGTCCGGACGGTTGCGCGCGAACACTCTCAACGCGTCATCACCATTACCCGCCGTCAGCACGTCGAAGCCCGCGCGCTCGAGGTAGTCTCGAACCAGACGCACGATCGCCGGTTCGTCGTCGACGATGAGCACCCTGGTCATTGCGAATCGCATCGTAGGGTCGGCGTGGGGCGGCGAGCAGCCGCCGCCCCGTCCGCCGTCAGACCGATTGCGGCGCGGCCGTGGCGGTCTCGGGTTCCGATGCCTTCCGGCCGGTGCACTCACCACCACCCCAGCCCTTCCCACGAGGCCCGAAGGATCCTGGACCGAATCCACGCCAGTGGCGGCGCCGGGGAGTCAGGCCGAGCACCCGCGGCAGCACCAGGGCGCCGAGGAAGGTGATCACGATGAAACCCGGATCGCGCGTGGTGATGCCCACCGCGGTTGCGGCCCCGACGGCCACGAGTCCCCAGGCAGTGCGTCCTGCACGATACATGTCGTTTCTCCTTGTGGAGGGTTGAACGGTACGTGCATCACTGTCGTGCCGAGATGTGAATCAGATGTGAGCGACAGACGGAGATCTGGCGTGCGCCGGCCGTTGATGGACGGAGGCTTCCGACAGCCTGGGACGCTCCCGTTCAGCCGGCGCTCCGTAAGCGATGGGCCGCTGTGGATCCGCGCTCCACTCTGAGAACGAGCCGTCGTAGACGCCCGCTCCGTGCACGCCGGCAAGCTCCAGGGCGATCAGTGCGACCGTCGCCGACACGCCCGTGCCGCAGCTCGCGATGACCTCGCGCGGTGGTCGAGCCGGATCGATGCCGGCATCGCGCAGCAATCTCCCTATGGCAGACGGGGTTGCGAACAGCCCCGTCGCGCCGTCGACGAGCTCCTGGTAGGGCACCGAAACTGCGCCGGGGATGTGCCCGGTGCCTGCGGCGCCAGGCTCACCGAGAAAGAGGTGGCGAGGCCGCGCATCGACGAGCGTCGCCCCGTTGGCCGTCGCGACCACGACGTCGTCAAGGCTCCGCCGCAAAGGTGCCCGAACCTTTGCTGTGAACGTGGCTGCGGCGCGTGCGGTCGCGCCCGCGTCGGTGGGCCGGCCTTCTTCCAGCCAGGTGCGCCATCCTCCGTCGAGAACGAGCGCCTCGCTTCCGTGATAGCGAAAGCTCCAGGCGACACGCGCTGCGAAGATCCCGTAGTAGTCGTCATAGGTGACGATGAGGTCCCCGTCGCCGAGGCCCAGCTCGCCGGCCCGCCGGGCGAACGCATCGGGGGAGGCCACCTGGTACGGCACCGGGTCGCTGACGTCGACGAAGTCCTTCTCCCAGTCGATGAAGATCGCACCGGGAATGTGGCCGAGCTCGTACTCGACGCGCTTTGCATGGGCGAGCGGGGAGCTCGGGTGCCGTCCGCGCACGTCGAGCACGCACACCTTCGGCTGATCAAGATTGGCCTCGAGCCAGGAACCGCCGACGAGCGGTCCGGCCGGCGTCTCGCTATCCGATGTTCGCTGGGTCATCTGGTTGCTCCCGTTGAGGTGGATCGACACCTCGAACCCTAGGAGCAGCAGGTTGATGTGCCCTCAGCAGGACCTTGCACCAACCTTGACGCGCGGGTCAGGCCTCTTCGGCCATCGCCAGCAGGTCGTCCTTGCTGACCTCCCCCACCAGGTCCGGGTGATCGCTCTGCATATGCAGCTCGATCACCGCCACCGCGTCGGCAGCCGTCTCGCCACGCCCGACAAATCCACACTGACAGATGATCTGCTTGGCCATCGCTCCTCCTTCCGATCGTGGCCGCGCTGCTGCACGCGGTGGAACGGATTTTCCGACATTCTCCTTGCCGAAACCTTGACGGACCAGCCATCGACCCGAATTCAAATCTGCGGGCGGCTCGCGGTGGAGATCACCGGTCGGGACGTGACGGAGTTGATTCCACGGCGCCAGGGTCGCGTGCTGCTCACATTTCTGGTGATCAACCGGCACCGCGAATCGAGCAGGGATGAGCTCATCGATGGGGTCTGGGGCGATGAGGCTCCCCCGGATGTGGACGGCGCGCTCAGCACCGTGCTCTCGCGACTCCGGCACGTCATCGGTGCCGAGCACCTGCATGGCCGTGGCGAGGTGCGGCTGATCCTTCCCAGCGACGCCTGGATCGATTTCGAGGCTGCAGACGAGGCGATTCATCGCGCTGAGTCGGCGATCGCACAGCGCCAGTGGACGCGGGCGTGGGGCCCGTCGCTGGTGGCGCTGTTCGTCGCGCGTCGCGGCTTGCTGCGCGGCGAGGACCTGCCGTGGATGCAACCGCACAGGCGCCGGCTCGATGAGATTCATTGCTCGGCGCTGGAGTGCTACACGGCCTCGGCGCTCGGAATCGCCGGCGGCGAACTTCACGTCGGGGAGCGGACCGCACGGGAGCTCATCCAGCTTGCGCCATATCGCGAGTCAGGCTACCGCCTGCTCATGGAAATCCACGCCGTCCGAGGCAACATCGCCGAAGCGCTGCGTGTGTACGAGGAGCTGCGCACCCTGCTCCGCGAGGAGCTCGGTGCGACACCCAGTCCGCCAGTGCAATCCCTCCACATGCAACTGCTCAAACAGGCCGGTACAACCTGAATGCACGACCCACGGCCGCACCAAGGCGCGGGTACGGGCGAGCGCGGGCGGTCCCCTGCCGCACCGACGCTCGGTACTGACGCCGTACGCTTCGGGCGACGTGCCGAGTCCCATCGCCGAGACCCTGGCAATCGTGCTCCTCGTCGCGACCTTGGGATGCGCGATCGTGCGTCCGCGCGGATTGCCGGAGGCGGTTGTTGCCGTTCCCTCAGCGGGTCTGCTCCTGGTGCTCGGTGTCCTGCCGCTTGGTCAAGCCGGTACCGAAGCCGCGGGGCTCGGGCCGACCGTCGGCTTCCTTGCCGCCGTGCTCGCACTCGCCAATCTCTGTGACCGCTACGGCCTGTTTGAGGCTGCAGGCTCATGGATGGCCGCCGGCTCACGCGGCAGACCGGTGTCCCTGCTCGCATTGGTTTTCGCCGCGGCGAGCGTCGTCACGGCGGTGCTCAGCCTTGACGCGACGGTCGTTCTGCTCACCCCGGTCGTGTTTGCGACCGTGGCGCGGCTCCGCCTCAGGGCAAAGCCGCACGTGTACGCGTGCACGCATCTCGCGAACACCGCATCGCTCTTGCTGCCGGTCTCGAACCTCACCAACCTGCTCGCATTCGGGGCGAGCGGTCTCTCGTTCGCTCGATTCGGCGCAACCATGGCCCTTCCGTGGCTGGTCGGCATCAGCGTCGAGTGGTTGGTGTTACGCCGTTTCTTTGCAGGCGACCTGGTAGGCCGTGGCACAACTCGCGAGATCAGGCCGCTTCCGGTTCCGGCCTTTGCCGCAACGGTCGTCGGGTTCACGCTCGTGGGTTTTTTCGTCACTTCGGCCTTCAATGTCAGCCCCGCATTTGCGGCGCTCGCCGGCGCACTCGTCCTTGCCGTACCGGCAGTGGCGAGCCGGAAGACCAGCGCCAAGGACGTTGCGCTCTCGATCGACCTCCCATTTCTCGCGTTCGTGCTGGCACTCGGACTGATCGTGAAGGCAATCTCGCTGCATGGCCTCGGCTCGCTCGTGGCCCACATCGTTCCGGGCGGGACCGGGCTCGGCTCGCTGCTGCTCATCGCGCTCGTTGCAGCGGTGCTCGCGAACGTGATCAACAACCTGCCGGCAGCGCTGTTGCTCCTCCCCGCAGTGTCAGGGTACGGCGCTGGGCCTGTGCTCGCCGTGCTCATCGGCGTCAACACCGGACCCAACCTCACCTATGTGGGATCGCTGGCCACCTTGCTCTGGCGGCGAGTCCTGATCCGCCGCGGCGAGGAGCTACCGATCTCCGAATTCCTCCGCCTCGGTGCCCTCACCGTGCCGCCAGTGCTCGTGGCCGCGACGGTCGCGCTTTGGGTTTCGCTGCGAGTAGTGGGTTAATGTCGCCCATGAACATCGTCATCTGGGTCGTCGAGGGAACCTGGGAAGGCTGCGTCGACGCCGCGCTCGAGCGCCTTCCCGCAGAGTCGCATTTCACGCTCCTGCACGTGACTCCTTCGGACGTCACGGAGGCGGCCGATGCGGCGACGGCGGGCCTCTTTGGGCGTGGCTTCCCCGGACGGAAACCTAGCCAACGCTACGACGATATCGCCGACGACGAAGCATCAGAGTTGCTCGCGGCGGCCGCGGAACGGGTCGGGCATCCCGACGTGGAGTTGATCAGTCGACATGGGCGCACGGAACGTGAGGTCGTGCGCGCCGTTGCCGAAGATGTCGATGTTCTCGTGGTTGCGCGCGACGGCGATCACTCGCGGCTTGGACCGAAGAGCCTCGGTCACGCCACCCGATTCGTCGTCGACCACGCCCCCTGCGCCGTGCTCCTGGTCTGGCCGGACGAGACCCCGGGCATCGAGTCCCTACCTCCTCCCAAGCACGGTCACCCCCCCGGGCACGGATCACCGAAGCTCGGTCACCACTCGAAACACGATCCGCCACCGCACGACCGATGACCTTGACGAGGCGCCCCCACAACTGGGCGCGGGCGCTCGAATGATCTACGGCTGCAAGCCCGCGACCGAGCGGACCCAGGTCTGGGCACCGATCTGCATCGCGTCCCACGGGCTGCCGAGGGGCGGTGTGTACGACAGGTCGAGGTCGCTGAGCGACTCGACCGACATGTCGTTGTAGATCGCGGCTGCGGCGATGTCGATGCGCTTCGCCACCTCGGCGTGCTGGTGACCGAAGAGCTGCACGCCAAGGAGCCTGCCAGTCCGCCGGTCGCCGGTCCAGCGCATGGCGATCCGATGCGCGCCGGGGTAGTACGCCTTGTGGTCGTCGGCCTCTGACGCGATGGTCACGGGGTCGAAGCCGGCGCTCATGGCTTCGTGATCGCGAAGTCCGGTCCGCGCAGCGGCCATGTCGAAGATCTTCACGACCTGGGTTCCGAGGCTGCCGGCGAACTCTCGCTTGCCACCGACTGCGTTCTCGCCTGCGACGCGACCTTGCTTGTGGGCGGTTGTGCCCAGCGGCACGTACGTTGCTCCGAGCAAGCGATGGTGAGTCACGACGCAGTCACCCGCGGCGAACACATCCGGCAGGTTGGTGCGCATCGTCCGGTCGACTGCGATCGCCCCGCGGACACCCAGCGCGGCGCCCGCATGTTCGGCCAGTGCAACGTCAGGTCGGACCCCCGCAAACACCAGGACAATGTCGGCGTCCCGCTCCATGGCCATGCCATCGCGCGACATGCCCTCGACGCGCAATCGCGGCCCGTGCTCCGTGCGCGTGATGCGGCGCACGACCGTGTCCGTCACGACATCGACCCCATGCGCGCGGAGCTCCGCCGCCACGTCCGCTCCGAGCTCGGGGTCGACCGTCGGCAGCACCTGTGGGAGCTGCTCGACCTGGGTCACGCGGAGGCCCCGAACGGTCAGTGCGTCAGCCATCTCGAGGCCGAGGTAGCCGGCGCCGATGATTACGGCATTGCGGGGCGCGACAGCGGTCAGGGTGCTCATGACCCCGAAGGTGTCACCCATCGAATGGACGACGTGAACGCCGTCATCGGGGCCGAGGCGATCGAGCCCCTCGATCGGCGGCCGGACCGGCAGGGCTCCAGTGCCGATCACAAGTGCGTCGTACTCGACCACGCTCGACGTTCCAGCGGCGTCTCGCACGTGCACCTCGTGGGCGCCAGGATCGATGCGCTCGGCCGTCGTCCCCAGACGGAGGCTCATGCCCGTGGCCTCCAGATCCGCGATGGTGCGGTGAGCCAGGCTCCGCCAATCGGGCACCTCGCCCGACACGTGGTACGGAATACCGCAAATCGAAAAGTTCGGGTAGTCGTCGGCGACGATGACCGTTACATCGGCATCTTCGGCAAGCTCGCGGGCGCGAAGCGCTGCGCTGATGCCCGCATCGCTGCCGCCGATGGCGACTAGATGCATCGCGAGTCAGACGCTGATTGTGTGAGTGGCGTCGTCATTCCCTTCGGCAATGGTCGCTGATGGCGCACAACAGACACCGGTTGGCTCAGCGGATGCCGTGGTTGCACAACAGCCTCCGGTGCTCGTCGCTTCGCTCGCTGGAGCATCAGCGAGCACTGTATACACCTCCCACCGGGTATCTGCTCCGGTCACCCAGACCTTGTCCTGGAGCGCATGACAGCACGTCACGCCGTCCTCGACCTCGGTCTGAAGCCCTTCCGCAGCGAGGCGCCGTGTTGCTGTCACAACCTCATCGGCGGTGCCCACCTCTACGCCGAGATGATTCAAGGTGCCGGCCTCCGCCGGGTTCTCGAAGAGCACCAGCTTCAGGGGTGGGTCCGCCACCGCGAAGTTGGCGTACCCGGGGCGCCGCTTTGCCGGGTCGGTCCCAAAGAGCTTCGAGTAGAAACCGACAGCCTCATCCAGATCGCTCACGTTCAGCGCGAGCTGCACACGACCCATATCAGCAGCCGCAACTGCCGCCACAGGCGCCGCCGCAGTCGCATCTGCAATCACAGTTCATGGTGAAAAGACCTCCTATCGATGACCGTCGATTGAACGGGTCGCATCGTAGCGTGTTCCATCGACGACTGTCAATGGGTAGAATGTGGGGATGGAGATGAGTCCCAACGCCATCGCAACCGACGTCGAGGTTCGGCCGTTTCGCGACGACGACTGGCCCGCGGTGCAAGCGATCTACGCGCAAGGGATCGCCACCGGCAACGCCACGTTCGAGACCGAGGTGCCCGCATTTGCACGCTGGTCGGCGGCGCATCCACCCGAGCACCGATTCGTTGCCGTCCGCGACGGCGAGATTGGCGGCTGGGTCGCCGCCGGCCCTGTCTCCGATCGCTGCGCATATGCGGGCGTGCTCGAGCACAGCGTCTACGTGGACGCCAGGGTTCGCGGCCAGGGGATCGGCCGCCGATTGCTCGAAACCCTGCTTGCGAGTGCCGATGCACACGGCATCTGGACGGTGCAGAGCGGGATCTTCCCCGAGAATGTCGCGAGTCTCGAGCTGCATCGGCGGTGTGGATTTCGCGTGGTCGGAACCCGCGAGCGCATCGGTCAGCTCCACGGTGTGTGGCGAGATGTGCTGCTCATCGAGCGTCGCAAGCCATGAGCGCCGCAACCAAGCCCGCGCCGACACCGCCGCGCGTGAAGGGGTGCTGCCAACCGGTCGCGCCGCCGCTTCCCGATGCTCGAGCCGCCGAGCTCGCCGCGCTCTGCAAGGCCCTCGCCGACCCCACACGGATTCAGATGCTGCACATTCTCGCGGGGGCAAGCGAGCCGGTATGCGTCTGTGACTTTACCGCGGCGTTCGACCTCGGCCAGCCGACCATCAGCCATCACCTGGCCACCCTTCGAGAAGCGGGCATCGTGACCAGTTTCAGACGCGGTATCTGGGCGTTCTATGGCCTCAACCCCTCCATGTCGTCCGCAGCGCGCGCCGCGGTTTCGCTGGTCAGCTAGGGCTCCTGTCGACCGGTGCGCCCACGGTCGGCACGGCGCCAGGCGGTGCAGCGCCGCTTCGCTGGTAGGGTGAGAACGTGCCCTCCGCCCAATCCGACGCGCTCGCCATCGACGGTCTCATCAATCTCCGCGATCTCGGCGGCTTGCCCACCTCGTCGGGTGCGACGACGCTCCGCGGTCGCCTGTTGCGCAGTGAATCGCCGCACACGCTGAGCGACGCGGGACTGCGGGAGCTGCTCGCGCTCGGAATCGGCGCCGTCGTCGACCTCCGTACCACATCGGAACGCGAGAAGCGGCCGAGCCCGCTCGCCGATGCCGGTGTGCTGACCTCGCACACCCCGATCTTCACCGACGACGATGACTACCCAGATCACCTCGCCACCGCAGCCGAGGTCTACTGCTGGTGGTTCCGCGAGCGCCGCGACGGCGTCGCAGCCGCGATGACTGCGCTCGCCGACGCCCCATCCGCGCCCGTCCTTGTGCACTGTCACGCCGGCAAGGACCGCACCGGCGTCGTCGTCGCACTCGTGCTGCGACTCGCCGGGGTCAGTATCGACCTGATCGCCGACGACTATGCGATCAGCGGTGTCCAGCTGGCCGATATGCTCGCTCGTGATCGCGTGACCGCCGTGGAACGCGGGATGGACCCGGTACGCGTCGAGCGGATCTTCACCGTGCGTCGTGAGGCGATGGTGCAGACCATGGAGTGCGTCGATGCGGAGCACGGCGGCGCCGTGTCCCTCCTCCGCGGGATCGGCCTCGACGGCGCACGCGTGAACCGCCTCACGAATCTCCTGCTCAGCCCCACGTGGCCGTAGCGCGACAGTACGATTCGCGCACGGTGAGTCCAGGGATTGCTCGATGAGATACATGCTGCTGTTCGCCGGAGATCAGGCGGCGTTCAATGCCATGTCGCCCGCTGATGCACAGGACATGTACGCGAAGATCGGTGACTGGTGGGCGCGCCATTCCTCGACCGGCACGCTCGTGAGTGGCGAGCAACTCGAGCCGCCCAGCACTGCCAAGACGGTGCGCCACGAGGGAGCCGATCGCCTCATCATCGACGGTCCCTTCATGGAGACCAAGGAGCACATCGGCGGGTTCGCCATCGTCGAGGTCCCGTCGATCGAGGAGGCGCTGGAGCTTGCGCGAACCTGGCCCGCTGGCGGCGCGGTTGAAGTCCGCAAGCTGATCGAGGCGCACTAACCCAGCCGCACGACGGCACCTTCGGTCAGGGGGATGCGTTCGCGAGGAAGCCGGGGCAGGTGCGTCCCACGAAGGCGGGCAACTGCCAGAAGTTGCCCAGATCGATGACGGCATGATTTCCGCTTGTCACGGTGATCACCGTCCCCTCGAGGCTGTCAGCGGTGCATCCCTCAGCCCAGACCGTGTAGCCCCCTGGTTGCAGAACCATGCTCACCGCCAGGGGTCCGCCCGACCAATCCCGGTGAGCGGCGACGCTGCCGTCGCTGTCGTTGGTCACGAAGAGACGACAGCCCTCGACATCCGGCGGACACCCAGGGACCGTGACCGCAACGCCCGTGAAACCGGGGGAGCCGGTTCGTGGCCACAACGTGACGAGCGCGATGACAGCGACGCCGAGCAGAAGACCGGCGGTGATCACGGCGTTGCGATGAGTGGGGTTCCTCCCGGATCCGATGCCAGTCGCCTTCACCCCGCAATCATGGCCCCGGTAACGCACCCACGGAGCCCTATGCCCGACCTGCCATTGCGCCGTCCGTTGCCAAACGGAAACGAAACGCCGATGAGGCTTTCTGGCCCATGAAGGCGGGGATACGTTTCGCGCAACATGGACGCGACGAGCTACCACGCCGGCTCGCGCAACGATTTCGACCGCCTCTATCGTGACAGCTACGAGCGGGTCCTCCGGACCCTGATCGGCATCCTCCGGGATCGGACCGCCGCCGAGGAGTGTGTCCAGGAGGCGTTTGTTCGTGCCTACAAAGCGTGGCCGCGCTGGCAGCCCGATGCCCCCGCGGAGGCATGGTTGCTTCGGATCGCCATCAATACGGCGAGGTCGTACCGCCGCCGCGAAGGCCTTCGGTCCCTGGGCGAGACCGTGCGGCGGCTTGGTCACCCGACCGAAGGCCAGTTGGACGATCCGACGTACTCCTCAGAGCTGCTCGAGGCTGTGCGTCGACTCCCAACGGCTCAGGCGGCAGTGATCGTCCTTCGCTACGTCCATGGGTATACGAGCCGGGAGATCGCGGCGTCGTTGGGGGTCGCGGAGAGCACGATCGCGTCGCGTTTGGCGACCGCCAAGGCCCGGCTGCGTGACGACCTGGAAAGGTTGAGTGGAGGAATCTTGGAGCCGAGTCGTTAATTCGGGCGGCTCAGACGTTCTACAGGTGTGAACGTCGACGACGACTTCGACAGCTGGCTCCACCGTGAACTCACGTTCGACCTGAGTCGGGCCATCGGCGCAGCGACTCCGCCACCTGGTGCGCGCTACGATTCCCGGCTGCGTCAGAGGCGACGCCGTATTCGGATTGCCGGCTTGGTGATGGTGCCTTTGGCGCTGAGCCTGAGAACCGGTGCAGCGCTCGCCGCCGCGCTGCTCGCGGCCGGAGGAGGCGCGGCGATCGTCGTTACCTCGAGCGCAACCGGGTCGCACAGCGGTCCCCAGACCAGCCAGCTCAGCGCGACCTCCCAGTCGTCGTCTTCATCCAACCATGGAGCCGCCGTGACGAGCGCAGTCGCATCCTGCAAAGCCGCGCTCCCAAGTCCCAAGGCAGGCACGGGCAGCCGTGGTATCGGCCAGTGCGTCTCCGCTGTTGCGAATGGCGGGCAAGGCAGCAGCAGCCATCCCACGCACCCACCCCACCCCACGCATCCGCCCCACCCGACGCATCCGCCCGACCCATCGCACCCACCCCATCCGACCCCATCCCCGCACTCGTAAAGGTCGATCGTGCCAGACATCCCGCAGGTAGATTTCGCACGCGTTCACACGCCAACACGCCCGCCGTGGCGTCGAAGCGCGCGACCAAGCACCCCCTTCCGGCGACGTGGCTCGGCATCGGAGCGCGGCGTTTCGATGGTGGAGTTCACGCTGGTCGCACCCATGGGCTTCCTGCTGCTCCTGGGCATCATCGTCAGCGGCATCGTCGTGACCAATTTCGTCCAGCTCACCAATGCTGCGCGCGACGGCGCCCGGATCGCGGCCATATGCGGAAGCGGTGTCAATTTGACGCCCGCCACACCAATGCCCGACGGGTCGGTGGACGCACTCGGCAACCCGATACCGTGCTCCGACACGGCGGTCGTGAACTACATCGCCAACCACCTTGTGGCGGTGCCGCTGTCGACCAGGCCCCAGATCTTCGTGTGCTCGGCGCAGCAGGCGGCCAACGGCACATGCAGCGTTCTCGGCACGCAGAGTCTCGCCGATTGTCAGCCGGGGCGCATCGTCGAAGTTGACATGACCTATGACCAGCCCTTGTACCTGCCGTTGGTGAGCAACGTGTTCGAGAACAACCCCAACGGCACTCGAACGCTCACGGCATCGGCACAGGCGACCTGCGAGCAGTGATGTTCCAGCATTCGCGTGCCCGCACATCGCAACACCGGCGCGTGTCCAGTAAAGGACAGGCCTTGGTGGAGATGGCTTTGCTCGCACCGGTCCTCGTGCTCCTCTTGCTCGGCGGAGCCCAGGTCGGCGAGATCTCCTACAGCCAGATATCGCTCGATTCCGCCGCGCGGGAAGGAGCACGAGCCGGCGTCGCAGTCCCGAACGTCGCACTGGGCTGGGATACGCTGGGAACGGTTCCGTCAAGTTACCAATGCACTTCTGCCGATTTCGACGACGTCACGGGGAATCCGATCTGCATCGCCGTGGTCGACGCGAGCGGCTTCCTCGACCCGACGAAGTTCACGACGACCCCCTGCGCTTCGGGGTCGGGGTGCATCACCATCACGGTGAAGGGGCCGAACAATCTCACCGCGTACGAGGCGCACCGACCGACGGCGCGGTTGATGTCCAACTCACCGTGCAACAACGGCCAGTACGCCACGGTCAACGGCACCGTCACCGGGATCCCGTCGGGATCGACGGCAACCATCACCGACACATCGGGCGATAGCCAGTCCGGAGTCACCGGCGCATTCACGCTCTGTGCCACCGCCAACAACTCGACGCCGACCCAGACCATCACCGCACAGGTGGGGCCCGTGTCGTGCGGCGGGTGGAGCGGTTCGGTTGGGCCGATCAACGTCTCCAAAGGGCAGACCATCACCCTGAACACGAACCTGGTTGTCAACGCTGAACCGGCCTGCCCGACGCCGACGCCGACGCCGAACCCGACCCCAACGCCTTTGCCCACGCCGACGCCGACTCCGGGGCCGACGCCGACGCCGACTGCCGGTCCGGGGGTCGCCTGTAAAAGCCAACTGGTCCCCGACAGCGACTACATCACCGTGACGGTGACCTACCCGGTGGCGATATTCGTCCCACTGCTCGGCAACTTTTTCCAGACGCAGCCGGGCGTGCGTCAGATCAGCACCTCGGTGACGTATGCCATCGAGCCGTGCACCATGCAATGACTCAAGGGCTTAAGCGATGAGAACAACATATCGAAGCCGCGCGCGGCGCCGCGGCGAGCGGGGTCAAATGGTCCCGCTGGTGGCGATTTTCGCGCTGCTGATCATGGGGACAATGGCGCTCGCAGTCGATCTCAGCGTCACCACCGCGTTCAAGCGCAACCTCCAGAACGTCACCGACGCCGCGGCGCTCGCGGCTGCAAAGCACTTGCCGGCGTCGCCGGCGCTGGCCGATGAAAAGGCCGCCACGCAGGCGGCGCTGCAGGTGGTGCACAACTCCTTTCAGTGGCCATCTGGTGGTGGCAATTGGTGGACGCCCTTGCTCAGCAGCGGCTGTCCCAGTGGCGGCGCTCAGTGCAGCGTCACGGTCTGCGTCGGCATGACCATCGGCACACCGTGTACCGCGAACGTTGCACAAGGAAGTGCGGGGCCATTCGTGCTCACCGTCAACTCGCCGCCACTCACCGCGAAGGTCGCGAGCTACAACGGTGATCCTCACCGCGTTGAAGTCCTTATGTACCAGAAGTCCGGCGCCTTCTTTGCCGGCTTCATGGGGCAGTCGCAGAACACGGATGGCGCCCAATCGATCGCGTTCCACTTCGCACCTGGACAGCCGTTTCCGTTTGCGCTCTACTCCCGGACCATCATCCAGTCGGGTAACGACGGCGAAACCATCAGCGGCAACATCTATGCCGACCGCTTCCTGCAACCGCAGGACCACGGGCACGCCGGCATCTGCGCCGGCCCTGACAGCAACGGCAATCCGGGGTACATCTTCCTCGGCTTTCCGCAACAGGATGACGGGTCGCCGCCCTATCAGAATGATGGGCAGTCGTCCACGAAACCACTCGCGGATCCAATCGTGGATGGGATCAGCTGTCCCGCGTCGGGCAATACCGTGGGGATGACCGCGACACCCGCCTCCACAGGCTGTGCTTCGGGGTATCCGGGTAACCAGAGCGGTGCTGCATTGTCCTTCGACTCGCTGGATGGGGCATGCGAGTCGAACCCGCCGATCCAACCGCCGAAGGTCGCCCCGCCGCCCGGCCTGATCTCCTACCCGTCGACTGTGTGTCGAACGCAAGGCGTCAGTGGCGGTCTCTACCAGCCTGGTGAATACGCGTGCAACAACGGGGCGGCCCTCGCCATCGACACGGCGCACGCCTCGGGCCTCGCCCCAGGAATCTACGAGATCGACCCCGGCGCCCGCAGCGGTGGGTGCGATGTGACCATGGATGGAAGCATCACCTCGTTGCCGGACGTGACCTTCTACCTCAAGGGCGGCGCCGGCATCTGCATCACGGTGGCATCAGGCGTGTCCATCAGCGAAACGCCATTCAACGACCCGCTCTATCCAGGTGACCCCGGGACCGGACGCTACGACGTCGTCTCGGACAACGTCGCCAACCCGAGCATCACCCTCACCTCGGGCGGCGGGGGCTCGACGTCGGGCTTCTGGAGCCTCTCTGGAGTGATCTGGCTCCCGACGGGGTCGGCAACGATCAATAACAAGACCGCCATCGAGGACTCTGGCCAGATCATCGTCAACTCATGGAGCGACCAAAGCGGATATCACCAGAACCCGGCAGTCTCCTTCAACAGTACGTTCGCCCCGCAGCAGGCAGAGACACTGAAACTCACCGAGTAGGCAACGCGCCGAGTCGTTAATTCGGACTGCCCAGGCGTTCTCTACGCATGAACATCTTTTCGCGACGCGAGGTGTGCACCATGGTGACGCCATCCACGATCGACTCGAGGGCTCGCCGGGCAGCCTGCTGGCTGCGCTCCGCGTGTGGCCGTGACGATGACGAACGCGGTCAGGGCATGGTCGAGTACGCGCTCATCATCGTCCTCATCGCCATCGTCGTGATCGTCCTCCTCCAGGTGGTCGGTCAGCAGGTCAACAACGTCTTCTCGAACGTGAGCAACGGACTGTCCGCATAGTTCTCGGGGCGTTCGGCTCCTCCCGACGGTTGGCGCCGTCGCACATTGCGAAGGACGCGATGTGCTGCTTGGCACAGCACAAGTTCTTAACGGGGAGTGGCGTATTCTGAAGGCGCTTTGGGACGTTGCATCCAGCGCGGACCGCGCGCCCTTCCGCGAGCCAAGGCGGAGGTTGTCCCATGGCCGATGTTGGACGAGTGAGAACCTTTGCGACGCTCACAGCTGTCCTCATCGCAGCCAGCGCGTCAACCACCGCGTACCCGAGCCCTGCGTCGATCACGTCGCAGACGCTCACAGTATCCGCTCACGCTCGCGCGACGCGAGCATCGGTCGCGTCCAGAGCATCGGACAGGACGATCTATCTGACCTTCGACGGACTGAGTCCCAGCCGAACACCGGCAATCCCCACGCTGCCGGTCGCCGCCGCGCTTGCTCGAGCCACCTCCAAAACGTCGACCAAAACCATCTATCTCACCTTCGACGATGGTCCCAATCCGACGTGGACTCCGGAAATTCTCTCGCTCCTCGAGGCGTACGGTGCGCATGCGAGTTTCTTCGTCGTCGGCGAGAACGCCAAGAAGTGGCCCGGGTTGGTGGAACAGGAAGCTCGGGACGGCGATACCGTCGGCGACCACACCTGGTCACACGCGTCTCTTACTAACGTTTCAGCAAGTGCCGCCTACGTCGAGCTCGGCCGGGACCGGAACCTCGTCACAACCCTGACCGGACAGACGCCCACCTTGTGGCGGCCTCCCTACGAAGCGTTCAACTCATCGGTGGTCGGGATTGCATCCGGGTTGGGGATGAAGATGCAGTTGTGGACCGTTGACACGGGGGATTGGCAGCTTCCCGGGACCGAGGTCATTGTGTTGCGCGTCATGGCCGCACTCCACAACGGGATGGTCGTGCTGCTGCACGACGGGGGTGGCTACACGAGGAGTGAAACCGTGGCTGCGGTGGCGATTTTGATACCCGAGCTGGAGGCGGCAGGATACCGGCTCGCAGCGTTGCCGCCTGATGGGATTGGCCGGTAGGGCGACGTGAGTTGCGCGTCAGTCTGCCGGTGGGTCCTCGCCGACAAGTCCATCCACCGACTCCCGTATGAGGTCGGCGTGCCCGTTGTGCCGCCCGTACTCCTCAATGATGTCGATGAGGATGCGTCGTAGGTTCGGCGACTCGCCCGTCGAGGTGGTGTGCTTGGCGAGCTGTCCCAAGCCGTCCACGCCAAGCGCTTCCGTGACCGCGGAACGAGAACGCGCCACGGCGTCCTGCCAGAGCGCCATGAGTTGATCCGGGGTATCACTGGCGGCTGAATGCCACTCCCAGTTCGGGTCTGCCTCCCAGTCCACCATGCTCCACGGGGTCCCGAGCGGTCGCCCGTGCAGCCGATGCGAGAAATACTCGTCTTCGACCAGCGCCAGATGCTTGAGCAGCCCGCCCAAGGTGATCGTCGACGGTCCCAGCGTCGACCGCAGACCGGCCGCGTCCACCGCCCCGCACTTCCACGCAAAGATGGCACGCTCACGCTCGAGTGCACCCAACAGGGTGGCAGTCTCGTCGCCCGCGACTGGGACGATCGGTTCAATCCCCCTGTTTTGATCTGCCATGGCCGACGAGGCTAGCAGAGCTTCACGCGGCGCGCCAGACGTGACCATCCCACTGCCACCGCTCGTTTGGATAATCGGGCTCCGTCTGGTACCAGACACGGGTGCCGTCGCTATACAGGAAACCGTTGGACGAGGGCGACGGCCCTTGCGTCGCGGCCTCGTGCCACCGACCCTTCGCCCAGACCCACGTATGGCTCAACTCGTTCAGCATGAGCACGCCGCCGTCGGTCGGATCGGTGACAACGTTTCCCGCGGCCGGTTCAGGGGCGCGGCCACTGACCGGTATCCAACTATCACCAACCGAGATCTCGGTCAGGCTCACGTCAGTCCAGCACGGGTCGGGTGCGCATCCATGCCGGCGTCCGTTGTACGAGAGGAGTGCCCCGCTGCCGGCATCGACCGCCACCGTGCCCTCCGGGAATGTTCCACCCGAGATTCGGGTCCACGCTGTCTCGTCCCACCGGTAGGTGCCGCTGTCGGTAAGGGGGTTGCCCTCGAAGCTCATCAGCAGTTCGTGGTTCGACAGTAGGTACGTGTACGCACTTGCAGCTCCATGCGGCGGCGTAGCGAGCATGACCTGGTGCCAGTCGTCTCCGTTCCATGACCACATGTCCGAGTACTGTTGTGTGGGGTAGGCGACGCCGCTCGTTTCACAGGGTCCGCCGCCGATGCACGGGGCCCCGAACGATGGTGGGTGGGTGTAGGAGCCTCCGTACAACAGGACGGCGTGATCGGCAGGATCCTCCATGAGGAGAGCGCTACGCGGCGGCTCGGGCGAGTGGAGCGGATGCAGCTGAGACCACCTTCCGTTCCATACCCACGTCTCGTCGACCGGCCCGTGGGGAGTCTCGACAAGACCCAACAGAACAAGTTCACCCCGATCGACATCGAACACGGCCGACGCGGACACAAAATGAGATGCGAGCGCAGTCTGGGTATTCGACGGAACCACGCCGGGGCCGCAAGCTGCCAACAGAAGACCGGCGGCAGGCAGTAGACAACGCCACATCGCTGGCCGAACGTAGTGTCGAGCACTTGTCGGCAACGAGATCATCGTTGTTCCTACGCGTTTTTGGCTCGTTCGGTTCCGATCTTCGCCGATCGGAAAATGTAGAGACTTAGCCTCAACTAGTAGCATCGAGATCAATCGGAGGTGCCGGGCGTGCGCAAGATCGTCGTGTACGAGTTGTTGTCCCTCGACGGGGTTGCCGAGGACCCAGATGCTTTCTTCGCCGACTGGGACGAAGCGATGGACGCCAATCTTGCCGCTGTGATCGCGACACAGGACGCGGTCATTCTCGGCCGCCATAGTTACACCGAGTGGGCGCAGTTCTGGCCGAGCAGCCAGATCCAGCCATTCGCGACATTCATCAACGCCGTCACGAAGTATGTCGCGACATCCACGCCCCTCGACAGAGATTGGGCCAACGCGACGGTGCTCGACGGCGGGCTGATCGAGTTCGTTCGGGATCTCAAGCAGCAGCGCGGAGGCGATATCGGTGTCCACGCAAGCATCTCGGTCGCGCAGGCGCTGCTCGCCGCCGACATTGTCGACGAACTCCGGCTCGTGATAGCGCCGAGGATCGCCGGCCGCGGACGACGACTCCTCGACGGCTTGCCATCGATTCAGCTCGCACCGATCCGAAGCGAGCTCTCACCGACGGGCTCTCTGCTCGTCGACTATCGCGTTATTCGTTAGGTGCTACCGGGAGAGCGCCGGGCACGGCGGAACGAGGCTGCCGCTTGAGCAGCGGTGGGCTCGTCCCCCAGGGGCATGACATGAAGCGCGTCCACCACCGGAAGATCGGCTAGGTGCTGTGCCATCTCAAGGGCCAACTCGCGTCCTCCCCCGGCGCACACCTGGGCATAGGCCGAGTCAGGCAGGTCGCAGCCAGGCAGGGAGCGGGCACGATCGGCCATGGCGCGACTCCGCAGGACCCCTACGGTCACGTAAACGCGCAGTCGCTTCAGCAGCCCCGCCTCGCCAGCGCGATCCAAGAACCCGGTCAAAGCGGGGATGCTGAAACACATCTGGGTATGAGCGAAGGTTGCACCGCACTCGACTTTGCGTCGCAGCAGCCGCAGCTCTCTGTCGGGGTCGGTGGCAAACGGGTTCAAGACGCATCCCCGGACGATCGGCAGCGGGGCCAGCCATTCCCCGGCAGCAGCGAGCAGCTGCGTCCCGGTCATGTCGCCAACCCGGGTAATCCCCGGGACATCGTCGCCGTGGAGGCAGACGATTCCGTCGCAGCCGAGGGCGGCAGCGCCAATCACCTCGCTCTGGAGCGCCAGCCGGTTGCGATCCCGCGCCGAGATATGGACCACGGTCCGGACGCCCTGCTCTCGCGCCAGGGCCACTGCCGCAAGTGGCGACATCCGGGGCTGCCCAGCGTGATTGTCGGTGAGCACGACCAGTTCGACGTCCCGCGCCAGCTGTGCGATCCGCTCTGTGACACGCGCTGTGTCGGGGTGCAGGGGTAAGGAGATCTCGGCTGAGGTCAGCGCCCGGTGTGGCATCGACGGATCTTCGCGCAGGCAGCGGCGGCGGCGTAGTGAGGGTCATTTCGGGGCGACTGGACTCGCCCCCGCCTCTCTGACGTGGCGTGGTTTAGCGCGCTGTCGCGAGTCGTTCAGCCAGCTTTACGGCGCGGAGCCCTACACGCAATTGAAAATACCGGTGATGTGCACCTGCCGAGACCCGGAGGTCGGCCCCGTGCTCGAGTTCATCCTCGACTTGGCGACGACATTGACCGTGCCTGACCGAAGACCAGCGTTGAGCGTCACCGTCGCAGGATCCCTTCCCGCGATGTCGCTCAGCCAGCCGCGACTGTCCGGGTTCCCGCTTCCCGCCAAGATCTGGACATTGATGAGCGTGCCGCTGCCGACATTGTTCGTGTAACTGCCCGCAGTCACGGTTCGCGCGGCAAGGCCGACCATGAGGTTCCAGCGAACGCCCTGGACACTCCCCTCGATGCTGATGCCGAGGCCGTTCCCAAACGGTCCCGGGCCTGAAAACGGAGCGCATGCCGCCGGCGTCCCGCCAATGGCGGGGTCGGGCGTCGCGGCCGTCATCTGGCCGCGGATGTCGCCGGAGAACGCGAGGCTCTCCGGGGTGGAGCTGGTCGGAGCAGCCAGTGTGTTGCAACTCCAGGATCCGCTCATGAGCTCAAGAGGGACGCTCCCGCCGCCGGGTGCCACTCCCTCCATGGACACGTCTACCGTGCCGTGCTCCCCGCCCGCGGCGACCGTGATGGTGCCACTGTCCGCAATAAACCGGCTCCCTTGGGCGGGTGCGGCGGTGGCCGCGGAACCAGGCGGCGCCACGCCGGATGCGAACCCCGCGGTCGTGATCGACGCAGCCACAGTCACGCCGTTGGTGTCGATCGCGGCGACACCGACACCGGCGATGTACCTCGCGTGGAGGACGAGGATGTACATGGTGCCTCCGAGGACCACATCGAAGTGCACCTCGAGGTAGTGGCCCGGGAGCGACTGGGTTCCGCTGCAGACCGCGTCGCTGCTGATGATTCCTCTGCTGACATCGCCGCTCACGGCACCCGAGAAGCCGAGTTGCTCGCTCCACGACACTGCGGGCGAGGCAGACGCAGATCCGACAGGCCCGCTGGTGGCGTGTGATGGCGAATCAGAGTTTGAGCTCGTCGCGGAGCCCGTCCCGCAGCTCGCCAGGCACAGCGCTATTGGTGGAAGCCGCAGCAGTCGTCCTGCGCCCATGGCCGCGCGACTATAGCAGTTGACCTCCGGCATCGAGGACAAACGAGATTGAGGGCTCGTGCAACAATCAGTCACCGTTTCGCGGACCGGAGCGGAGCCGCCGTCCCCTGATTCCGAGTCCCGGGTGCAGCTCCGCTCAACGGCCCTTCGTGCCTCTCTCGACACGCTGAATTAATTTAGGCTCGCCGTCCCTTGGTACGCAAGCGTACCCACCCCTCGGCTTCAACAACACAGTCACCTGAGATCCCTGCCACACTAACAACGCCGGGCCCGCAAGGACACGCTTGTTAGGGCCGAGGACTGGGGGGAGAGGAAGGGGTGAAGTCGTGCCTAAGGCGCTCGCGTCGCGGCCGGCGAATGCCGCCTAGCCGTTTGCTCTCATCGCGGCATTCTTCGACGGCATCCTCATCGTGATGGGAGCACTGGATCGGCACGCACCAGGGCGGGTGGCTCGCCGGATGTGGCCGGACTGGGCCGGCCCGATGAACGGGCTGCGCGCTCGTCTTCTCATCGTGGCGTGCGCGGGGCTGCTTCTCAACTTCTCGGTCACGGCGCTCCGGGCGCTCTCGTACCTCAGCCAGAGTGACTTTGTCCCGTACGATGCCGCCGGGCGGATCATTCGCTCCGGCGGTGCGTGCCTGTATTGCATCGCCACCCAGGAAGCGTCGGTCCACACTGTTGCCGGTACCGCCAATGGCGGTGGGTTGGCGACGATCGGTGGGCTCGTCTTTATCAGCCCGCCCGCGGTGGCCTGGCTGTTCGCGCCGCTCGCCGGTCTCGATCCCCACCTCGGCAGGGTCATCTTCATGATCCTCTCGACAGCCGGGCTGGGCCTTGCCGCGTGGCTGATGGCGACCCGCTGGCTGCCGGGCTTTGGGCAGGCCCAGCGTATCTGCCTCGTGATCGTGTCGATCGCGTCGATGCCTGCGGTGATCGGCGTCGCTGGCCAGATAGATCCGCTGATCTTCACCGCGGTGGTCCTCGGGATCACCCTAGCCCGTCGCGTCCCGCTGCTCGGAGGCGTGCTGATCGGCGCCCTGGTGCTGAAGCCGCAACTATTCGTGCTCGTCCCAGTCGCGCTGATTGTGACCAGGCAGTGGCGGGTGCTCGCCGGCGCGGCCATAAGCACTGCCCTGGTGGCAATCTCGATGTTCGCCCAGGGACTGAGCCACGTGCTCGACTGGCCGCGCTTTGTGGCCGCGTACGGCTCGCTCTCGGACTGGCTGCCGCAATCGCTGCCGGCGCAGCTCGGCCTTATCACCGGCTCTCGGCTTGTCCTCGCCGGCGCGGCGCTGATCTGCTACGCGCTCGGTACCGTGTACCTGTGGCGCTGCCGGCGTCGGCTCGGAAGTGTCCAATCGGCGGTCGGGATCGGCCTGGTGCTCACCATGATCGCGTCGCCGCATCTCTTCGGCGCCGACCTCGTCATGCTCGCCATCCCTCTCGTTAACATGGCGGCGCGGGACTGGAGCCGGGCCATCAGCTTCGCCCTCGCGGTCTCAGTCGCCGGCGTGCTCGACGTCGAGCTTGGCGCGGCGATCGCGGGCCCGCTCGTCCTCATGGCAATCGCCATCGTGACGGTGGCACCGGGGCTGGTCGAGCACAGAATCGGCCGAACTGCAGCTGTAGAAGTGGTTGGCCACGCATATAGCCAACGGATTCAGCGGCCTCCCCTGACCGCGGATACGGCCGGGACTGCCCGGGCGAGTGGACATACCCCAGCAGTCCCCTGATCTGTAAGTTGCACGCCGACTCGTGGTCCGGTTTGCCGCGTACCCCTCGCGCGGCGAGCTACGGAACCTGTGTCGAACAAGGAAGGCGTGGACATTTCGTGTCGAGCAAAACCCCTGCACGGCAAGGGATCTAGCCTGTGTCTGAGTCGATGGTCGGGGCGACTGGACTCGAACCAGCGACCCCCTGCTCCCAAACTTCCTTGCGGGTCACGCCGTATTCAGCCTGAATTGAACACTACGAAGCGAATCCTGCGCAAGCCTCCTGCCTCACGACCTGTTTGATCAGCCCTTGGCGCGTACCTCGAGAATGTCCAGTGCAACCAACTCGCTGAAAAGCGACCCCATCTCTCTAACCAACTCATCCCGATCAAATTCGATGTGGCCAAGATCCGAGAAATCGGTCGGGAAGGAAACGCCCTTCTCTTTGAAGATCACGATCCGCTTGTCGTAGAGGACCGATGCAGCTCCCAGTTCGAAGACAACGTTTTCGCTTGGGCGCCATACCTCATGCGGTTCGCCTTGGTCGTCCTTACGCTCGAATCGTTCGTCCGCTGTGAAGATGAATACCGCTGACGAGCATTCGTCGCGCATCAACTGAGCGACTTTCGCGCTAATCGGCCGACCCTTATTCGGTTCATCTACGGCGACGGCGTACCGCACTTTGAACTTATCGAGCATCTCTTTCAACTGTGTCAAGGGGATCCGGTTCTTTCCGTGCGCGATAAAGACCTTCTTCGCACCACCCGTTGCAGTTTCAGCCGCGACTGGAGCGCGAGGTGCCGCGGGCTCATGTTCGGTCTCTCCAGCCGCGTCCGGATCTGGCAGCTCCATCAACGCGAAGTCGCTTGCACGATCCTCGTCCGCACTAGAACCCTCATGCCCGTCGTCGCCGCCGGCGCTGTGGGGCACCGAAGCCACCCCCGCCAGCTCTACGTAATCAACCCCCTTTAGCGGCCTGAGGAGCTTGGCGAAGCGCGCATCCGCAACGATCATGTCGGCGCACTCAGCGGCACGTTCGGCCGCGACCCCAGCGGACTTGACCAGAAACTCCCTGAATACGACCGGGGATGGGACCCTCTTCCCGTTGAATGCCGTCAGGAATGCCCGATACGGCTCGATATTCATCACCGCCTTTCGCCGGGCTTCGTCCCTGGACACCTCGTCACCGCCCGTGGCAGCACCACCCAGCGGCGTCAGATCGAACTCCTCGCTGTTGATGCCGCCAGCCGTCAGGCCATAAGACCGAGATGCGAACACAAGTTCGCGAAAGGCACTCGAACTCGGAGAGCGGTCGAGAAGCTCCGCGAGGGTGAGCCGGCCTACTTTCATCCCTGACGCGCCATCCTGGATAACTTTAGCTACAGCTATGGCATCCTCCAGAGCCAGGCTCGGGTAATTCCGATTCTTCGTACCCTTAGTCCTACTCATTGCTGTGTTTCCTAGTGGTGTTGGATTATTCTGTCCATTATAATGCACGGCATGCGTTGGAAGCTCTACGTAGAATGGGGCTCGAGAGTGACGAGGTCTTCGTGATGCCTTGATTGTATTAGGATTGACTAATATTATGGAAAGCGCATAATGCCCATATGGGAAGTCGAATACACCGACCAATTCGAGGCTTGGTGGACCACTCTCACCCTCGACGACCAGGCGGCCATCACGGCGGCTGTGGAGCTCCTGGAACGAGAGGGTCCTGCTCTGGGGCGCCCCATCGTAGATACCTTGTCGACCTCTCGCCATCCGAACATGAAGGAGTTGCGGCCGCCAGCCAAGAGTTTGCGGGTTCTCTTCGCCTTCGATCCACGGCGGGCTGCGATTCTCCTCATCGGAGGCGATAAAGCAGGTCAATGGGAGAGGTGGTACGAGGAGTTCATCCCAATTGCGGATAGGTTGTACGAGGAACACCTTGATGAGCTGGGCCGCGAAGGAGGTGCTAAGTGAGTGGCCGTAAGCCGTTCCGTGAGCTCGCCGCGCGAGTTTCGGCGACCCCCGAGGGTCGCGCGCGAGTCGATGAATATCGCCGCCTCATCGATGCAATCGTGACGCTCTATAGGCTTCGGGAACAGAGGGGCCTAACCCAGGTGACCGTCGCAAATGCGCTCGACGTGACTCAAGGGAATGTGTCGCGTGTCGAGAGCGCCACCGACCTCTACGTATCTACGCTAGCTCGCTATGTTGAGGCGCTCGGTGGACAGCTCGAACTCAACGCCGTCTTTCCGGATCAGGTCGTATCGCTGCAGCTTTCCGAGGGACGGCCTTCCGCACTACGCGATAGGCCAACCAGCCTTGCGGGTTACGTCGAAATTCTTCAGGCCCACCTCCGAGATTGGGCGACCAGGCGGTACCGACGGGAATTACCCGAGTGGACGCGCGTCCTTCTGATCGAGGATGTTGACGGGCAGCGTGCCGACAGATGGGCCGAGCTCTCCGAATTTGAGCCTCGGTTCCGGGAGATCCTGACGCTCACCTCGCGCGACTGGATCAATCTTCATGCAGAGTCGATCGAAGACCGAACACTCAAGCTCGTTCTCGAGTACCTCACGGAACCACAGCCGCGCGCCAAACGCAGGCGGGTTACGGCGGACGTTTCCGTGAACATCAGCGGTCCTGAGGAGCGCTGGTGGGACAGCTTGCCTACCGCTGCCGCTGTATGACGCGCTGGCTGCCCTGAACTTAGCGCCGAGGGTACGCGCGACCGCCTCACCGGTTCTTGAGGTCGCGCTGGCTTCGTTCACCGGCGTCCGCCGGCTCCGAGGTCTATTCGACCTGGAGCCGGTGCACGAGGATTGTGTTCGCAGTAGACCGGGGGCATCCGCTCCGCGAGGTGTCGGAGATAGCCCGAGCACGTCGGCTCGGGGCCCGTCGGAGCTCGGAGCTGATCAGCGTCGTTGTACCTTGCTTCTGACGTGCCGTTCTGGAAGCGGGAGCCGCAGAGCCCGACGATCTTGCCAGCCGAACCCCTTCGCGAGGTTTGGCGGGCGACCGTCCCAGGTGACTCTGACAACATGGTCGTCTGTGATCAAGGATCTCAGTCTGTGTTCGTCTCCGACGGCTGGAACGTGCCGTACGGTGCGCTGCGTTTGCACCGACTCGACCTGGCGACCGGTCAGCATCGCGCCGAACTTCGCACTCGAAGTCAGAGCGTTTCCGGCTTGGCGGTGGACCGAGGCAAGCTATGGGTCGCAACGGATTCCCGGCTGCTTGAGGTTGCGACGCGCGACCTGTCGATTATCAGGGGCTACGAAAAGGGACTGGTCGCCTATACGAGGCAACTGATTCCCGTTGGGGGTCTGCTCATCACGGCCGATTGGCTGCGCCCAAGCATCGGCATCTTTGATCCAGATACGGGCAAGACGAGCCGCGTGAAGGTCGGAGGGCAGCCGATTCTTTGCATGGTTCATGACGCAGTTCGAGCCGTCGCTGGCTTCGACGGCGGGTTGTGGAAAGTCGACCCTGAACGCCGAAGGCTCACCGACCTGCAGCCGACGCCGCCTGTGTCTGCCGTGACCGCGGGCCGCGACCTCTGGGCGGTGCTCGCCGGCAAGCCAGAAGGCGGGCAGGGGGAACCGCCCGTCTGGATCCGCCGCGGAACGCATGTCGTGACCAAACTCACCGGCTCACCACAGGAGGCCAGAGTGGGTGGCCCATGCGACCGCATCTTCGCCGATGACCGTCTCGGAGTCGTCTGGTGCTTAGTCAATCGGCGCGCACACCTTCAAGCGATGTCTCAAACAACGGGGGCCGTGCTTGGCACTTTTGCTCCGGCCGCAGAGAATCACCGAGACTTCTTCTGCCACGTGGATCCGGGCGCAGGCTTGGCCTTCGCGTTAGAGGCTCACCGCGTGACCGATCACGGGTATGTTCGATCTAGCACATCGACCCTGACCTGCTATGCGCTCCCTGCCGCTTTTTCGTGACGCAAGAAAGCCGTGCGCACCAGTAGGTGCAAGTGTGTGTGATGTGAAGGAGCGATGCCGAGAAAGAAATGCGACGGATGCGGAGAAAGATCGAGGGAGAGAAGGCCGATGGAGACGCGTGGCGATGTGGACGATGGCGCTGGCTGCGAAAGCGTGGGTTGACTGGTGGCTCGGCGGTGTGTGTAGGACTACGTAGCGGGGCCGTTCGCCCCGGCGCCTGCGCGCCGCGGTTAGCGAGCCTTCCCGGAACCGGGAGACCATCCCAGCCGCTGCGCCCGCTTCCGCTCCTCTCGCTGCCGGCGTCTGTGCTCCGCGCGGGTCAGATGCGGGGACGTCAGCAGAACTACGGCGCGCTCGGCGCTTTCCCGCACCGGCGTCCAGGGACCTCCCGGCGCCTGCGCTCGGGCGCACTCCGCGGCTGCAGCGGCGATCGCCCGCCATGCGGCCACGGCTGCGGGCGTTGGGGCGGGCGCCCCACGGAGCACGTGGAGTCTCTCTGCGTTTGCGAAGGCGATATCCCAGCGGCGCAGCGCCCGGCGTACAGCGGCCTGGCGTGCGCGCTCCTCGCGCGCGGTGGCACGAAAGCCGGCCAGCGTGTCCCGGCGCGTCTCCCAGAAGCCCGCTCCGGAGAGACGTAACCTCCCACTGGGGTGTGGCCATCGCGGCAGCGACTCGGATTGTCCCTGGCGCCGCCGCCGGTAGGCGGCGGCCCGACACGCTGGACCGCAGAATCGCGCTGGTCGCCCGCGCGTCGCGCGGGGTCGCAACGGCTCACCACACGACGCACACTCAGCACGACGAGCGCTGTCTGGTGTCAAGCGCCACCGCGCGCCTCAACGTCATTAGTGCCCGCAGTCAACGACGCGGCCAAGCGAAACTGTAGGCGCTCTGTAGTCGCCTGCGGCCGTACAGTGAATCGATGGCGGGCGGAAGAACGCCGGGACGCCTCATGGCCAAACCGGGTATCGAGACCATCCAACCCGAACTGCCGATCGCAGCAGGGAATCGGCCCTCCGTTTCGCGAGCGATGCCCCGCGAAGTCCCGGCGCGCGCCGGTCGGTGGACGCTCGATATTCGCCAGGTCGAACGCGCACGAATCATCGCGAACATGACATACCAACAGCTCGCCGCAGCTGCCCACGTCGACCGCGCGACGCTCAGCGACATGCTGAACAACCGGCGCAACCCGACACTCGGCTCCGTTCACGCAGTGATCCATGCCCTTGGGCTCGATCCTGCCGCCGTACTCGTGTTCACGTAGCGCGGGCTCAGGGCATTGCGATGAATTCGGCCCATGCGGTCTTCGGCCCAAGATCACGTTCGGCGCTGAGACAGACGTAGCGCTGGAGCACGCTGTAGTCCGCGTGACCCATCGCGGCGCGCACACGCTCGAGGTTCCATCCCATCTGTGTGGCAACCGTGGCGAACGTGTGCCGAAAGCCATGGGCATGCACGCGGAACCCGACGCGCCCTTCGAGCCGGTCCATCATCGCGTCGATCCCCCACTTGCCATATGCCCTGCCGAGGCGGTTGACCAGCAAGACGTCCAGGTCGCTCTTCATGCGGTCGCGAGCGGCGTAGCACCTGATGGCGAGCGCTAGCTGAGGCGTGATCGGCACGCGCCGAGCCTTGCGACCCTTGGCGCCGGCATCCCAGCGCACGCGCAGCTCGGCACGTCCGCGTTCCAGCGAGTCGAGCATCACGTCGGAGAGCCCGTCGGGGCCGCGCACGGCGAGCCCAGAAAGCTCGCTGATGCGCAGACCGGACCCGACCAGCACGCGCACCGCCAGCGTCTCCTCCGGCCGCTTGCAGGCCGTCAGGATGGCGCGCAGCTGCGTCACGTGGAAGACCGTCGCCTCCTTGTGCGGTCGGCGCGGCGGCGGCAGCCGGAGCATCCGTCCGTCGACGCTGTAGCCGTCGAGCTCCGCCCATGCTAGGAACGTGTGAATCGCGCGGTGCGACGCATGCAGGGTCGCCGCCTGCAATGGCTGCCCGTCCGGACGCCGGCGCTCGGTCATGAACGCCCGGAAGGCACGAAGGTGATTGACGCCGACGTCCTCTACCCTCTCGACGGTTGGCGCTTCAGCCCGCAGCCAAGCGATCAATTCACCCACGCGGCGGTCGTAGAACTCGAGCGTCCGCGGCGCGACAAGGTTGCCCTGCCGCTCCAAACGGAAGACCTGGTACGCCTCCTCGAGCGCCGTCGGACGACGGCCCGCGATCCCTTCGAGAACCCTCATGGCGGGTGCCTCCATGGACGGCATTCTGCCGTCGATTTGGTGGCGAGTCCCCCGCGAAAGCCCCCTGACTCGGCATTTTCTGCAGAGCTTCCACGCCGCTCCCCCGAAGACGCCGCGTGAGTTCAGCTCGTATTCAAAATGTCGAGGTCAGATTGACGTGGTCGGGGCGACTGGACTCGAACCAGCGACCCCCTGCTCCCAAAGCAGGTGCGCTACCACTGCGCCACGCCCCGACGCGATTCACCTTATGCCATATAGGTTTTGGCCTTGAACCCCTCGATGGTCTGGCCTTAGGCACCTCTACTTGGCAGATTGTCCACTTACCGAACTTCCGCTGCCTTTTGCTGCCAGGCTGCTGGAGGCGATGGTTGAGGGAGAGGATAGTTACGGCTCGCTCATCCTACAGGTCAAGGGCTCAAAGTCCCCAGCCCTAGTGGCAATGGCTGCTTCGCACCGCGATGATGTGAGCGTTCCGGTGGGAGCCCTGATCGCAAGCATCGTCGGACACCGCGGCGCTTGTATCTCGGGGGACGGAAGCAACCTCACCTGGGGCGCTCATACAATCCACCGACGACAATGCCGTCGTCCATCTCCGCTCGGCGCGCCGGCGGATCGGCTGCCAACCGGGCATTCGGATCGGGCGGTAGGCTGACGACGTGATGGCGGCGATGCTCCGAACGAAGAGGATGCCACACCATGGGAACGGCTGACGCAACGCTGACGCCGCCAATCCGCGTGAGCCAGCGCTTCGACCGCGCCTATCGTAAGGCGAATCTCGGTTTGGCCGGTCTTATCGAGGGAGCCGTTCAGGAGCTCGTCTCCCGCATCCGGGGTTTGCCCAAGACGTTCCTCCTTAGCTACGACCGCCTAGCACGCGTGCCGGATGTCATCGAGATCGACGTCACCGGTGGACACCGAATGCTCGGGCGTTGGCAGGACGGTGAGGTTCAACTGTTGCTCGTCGGGGGCCACGAAATAGTGGCGGCCTACGAGAAGGGCGACCTGGTGCGCGATCAGCTCACCCTTCGCGCGGCGCCCAAGGCTTTCTGGCCCCCAACTACGGGCCGCACTTTCTTCCGCAACAACCCTTGCCGGGCCTTCTCGGTGTACGGACAGGAGCTCAGCACGGAGTGGCTGTACTTCCTCAGCGACCAGCAACGCGATGTCCAGGGTCAGATGCTCGAACGCATCTACGATGCGCTGGCAGCCGAGCAGTCGTTGCACTGTCTCCTCCTCGGTGGTCCCGGAACGGGCAAGACGAGTGTGCTTCTGAACCTGCTGAAGGACCTGACCGACTGCACCACCGCGCGGCTCGGCATCCAACTCTCGGACGGCCTTCTGCAGTACATAAACGCCTCCCTCCCTGGGAATCTCGTGTCCGATATGCGAGTTCGCCCACGCACCGGAGCTTCGATCGACGCGTTGATGATCGACGATCCGGCCAGTCTAGGCGAGATAGCAGACGCGATTGCCGGACTGAGCTACCGCACGACTGTCTCGGTTTCCGCGCTGGATCCGTTCCAGCTGTGGGAGGCAGTTCCCGATACAGACCTGTTGGATTTTGCGCAATCGCGAGGTATTCAGGTCTGGGAGCTCGACGAATGCTACCGGCAGAAGGAGAACCTTGGTAGGCAGACCAAGGCGTTCATAGACGCGATCGCGGATTCAACGCCATTTCTCGCCGCACGGAAGGTAGCAGAGTACCGGGAGCGGCTCGAAGGCGTGACCCGGATTGCCAACGACCTTCGCTTCCCGAATCCGCACGGTCACGTATACGTTTATGAGCCGGCTAGCGAAGACGACGTGCGCACCGAGGTGAACTGGGTTCAATCACGTCCCCTGTGGAAGCAGTGGCCCCCACTGCTGGTTGTGACACATACGGATCTCAGCTCCAATGTGCAGCGAGTGCTGGAATCGATCAACCATCGCGTACTGCATTTCTCTGAAGCTAACGCGGTGAAGGGCTTGGAATACCAGCACGTGTTCCTGTTTCTGCAGGCCGACCTCTTCGAGCAACTAGAACACGGCTTCCGCGGCTCGGGCCAAGCAATCTACAACGCCCGGCGTCTCTTGAGAATTCCGTTTTCGCGCGGCAAGGACAGCACGGTGACGTTCGTCATGTAGCCGGAACTTTCGATAGAGCGTGGGTGGGACGACGCTCAAGAGGCTCTGACATTGGCGCGCTCTTCCACCCTGAAGCATGCGCAGCTTCGCCGATCAAAAGCAGCCGATCTTGACCGTCAGTCGGTAGTCCGGCCTCGCGCGCAGGACGGTGACCATGATTTCATCGGCAACAGCTGCAAGTATGTCGCTCGGCTCCGTCACCCGGTCACGACAGAAATTCCGGCAATCGTGCCCCGCTCCTCCGATCACGAGACCATACGACGCAAGACTGGCAACGATACTTTCGTCATCAGCCAGACCCTCGCGAGATGCTTTCGGCCAGTTGCCCGATCCTACTTCCATCAACAGCACCTGGTGATCCGGTTCGCCGGCATACGGCGCCCAATACCGCGGGTCGTGATCTCCGAAGATGGATGACCATGCCGGTGCTAGCGCACCGACGTCCGAGCCGCCGCGTACACTCGCGAGAACTGGGGGTAGTGCGACAGAGGTCACTACGGCAGGTTCAGTCGTCTTGCCCTCGCTGCTATTTGCAAACTGCACATACCGGTCCGCCCTGGCCAGATCGCCGAATACCGCGTAGCGTTGCTCGTGCTGCCGGACCCACTCGATTGCTCCAATCATTTCGTGGAGCCGCTGACGCCCTTCACCAATCAGTTGAGCCTGCCAGAAAGGTGTCTGTCCCATCGGGTATTCCTCCGTATGAGGCCGAGGCCCCGCGCTTACCGCCACAGCGTGGCGGTCGGGTCTTCTCCCGGGAGCACCTTTGCGGGGAGCGAGGTTGCCGAGGCAGCTGCCGGGAGGCATTGGCTGTCTCTCTGGACCTTGAATCCAGGATACCCGCAACGGTTTATGACCGGCAAGAGCCGGCTCCCCGATCCGGCGCGGGGTCGGTCGCTGTGCTTCAGGGTGATATGACGAATGCTGCGGAAGGCTTCGCCGGGTAGCTGGCGCGACGACGTATCGGAGTGTGAGCCGATGATGAAGTGGCCTCGCGCGGGAATGTCTACACCGCGTCGGCACCGAAATCCAGCAGGATTGACATTGGAGCTTCCGCGTCTGAACTCACAAACGCGCGGCCCGCGACGCGGTCATCTTCTCGCCCGCAACGGAGGTTTGGGGCTCACAAAGTTATTTGCCCCTTCCCCCCGGGGCTGGCCTCACAGTTGCCGTCCCGAGCCTCAGTCACCGTCTCGCCAGTGGTGTCGAATAGTCCCGACTATCCCGTACATGTGGAGCCGCCCTCCGGCGCTTTCGTCGGAGCTTGGGGAGGACCTTCGAGACACCCGGATGGTGGCCCTCGCAACTCACTGGATCCCCGAAGCTGGCTTCACCGCCACCTTCCTCGCAACGCGGGAAATATCCCGTTCCTTCGGCCACCTGATTGGCGGCAATATTCGCTGCCGGCTGAGCTGAGGGAGGACACGGGAGGTTATGCAGCCTAACCAGCGGTTCTGGTGTCGCACGGCTACGCAGATAGGAGGCGTTGCCGAGCCACGCGCTCGTTTCCAAAACGCGTGACCAGGTCACCTTCATAGGGTCATCTTTTGAATTATTTGGCGTCCCAAATAGTAAACGACCGATGACGTTACAAGAAGCAGCTATGCGCCAAGCCTTGCGGTCAAGGACATCGCAAAGCCGCTCACACCCTAGAGGTTCAAGAGATGCAACTGGTCCAATTCGCAGCTTCTTTCCTTGGTACAATTCTGCGTACAGGACATTGACAATCAGGGACAGGTTCATGGTAATGGCAACCGGATTCCGGGGCGGCTATAGCCTCGGTGCCGTGCTTGATGGGGAGCACGACTACGTGAGCAACTCAGAGGCCCTCCCGGCTATATACGGATGTTGCATCCGCATGGGCATGACCCCGGATGAGACGATTCGGCTCGTTGCGCAGAGCGCGATGTCGAAACATGGCGATCGTAAGCGCGACGAAGCGTACTTTGGACGAGACTTCGAGCGTTGCGAGCGTAAGTTCCCCGACCTCTTCAAGAAGGGAGCGCGCATAGATCCTCACAAAGTCCAGCAAATGCTCGATGCAGGCCACCTCGATAGCTTCTTCACCGGAAGATCGGCTCGCTCAGATCGGCTGGTGTACCAGGCTGTAATCTCTTCTCGTGCGCGTGGCGACTTCTGCCAGTCGATCCGGTACCTGATGGAAAAGACGAAGCTGCCCTCTCAAACGGTTCAGAACTCACTCCGCCGGCTCGTCGATCGTGGGCTGCTATTCCAGATTTCTCCCGGCATCTCCGCTCGGTCACTAGCATCTCGCCGCTCAGCTGTGTACGCGCTCCAGATCCCTCCAGGATTACAAGGCACCGCTGTGGGTTCCAAATCTCTGTACCTAGTACAAGGATTAAACACGCCATATATATCGAAGCCAGGACATAGCGTGCGGCAGTTGGAATTCCATCTTCCGTACAGGGTTGGTGCTCCGGTCGAGTTCGACGTGAACAACCCTGCAGGTCTCGCCATCAGTCGGAAGACGAGAGCCGTAGACCAGCCGCAAGAATCTGCACTCACCAGACTGCGAGCCCATAGCAGGAACCGTGCCGAGGAAGAGTTGTGGGATTCATTGGACAGCACTTCCGTTGACCCGAGTGATGACCATGAGCACTGGGAGAACAGTTGCCCCAAGTGTGGTGGCGATATTTTCGAGAACCGATCTGGGGTCTATCTGTGCCTCGCCAAATGCAAAAACATGGCCTGGAAGGGACCAGAACGATGGTGGGACCTAAAGCGTATGGTCACTCGGCAACGACGGAAGCGGAAGGCGACAAACGCGGTGTCAATAGGTGGTCGAGTTGCCGCGTAGGTAGGGATCAACGGCTGGGATGTCTGCCACCTATTCGAAGCGCCGACGTTTGAGAACGTTGTCTTCTAGCTGACCGTCGCGGCTTCCTCTTCGTCGATCATCCTGGCTTCAGCAATCTGATGGAGCTGGGAAATCTCTCTCATGTACTCGAAAGCCTGTGTACCCGGCTCCGGAAATGACCCATTAGGCGGCCATCCCTCTGGGGTCAGCTCCGCAGCTCCCCCGCTATCCTCTGACCACCATTCCCGAATCTCTGCGATACGGCTCAGTTCTTGCGTGTCGAGAAATCGCTCCCAATTCGAGTTCATCCAGGCCACGGTCACGTTGAGCCGATCGATATATGAGTGCAGCTCCTCGGTCGATCCGCTGAAGTGCAGGCCGCCTTGCTTGTCAATCGTGATCTGGGGCTTCGGTTCCGGCTGTATGTCTGTCATATCGTCTCCTCGTCGCCCTTGACCGTTACGGGAAGTCTAGCGATGCTTGATTGCGCGAGTACCATCTCCGGTCCAGTCGCGCGTCGTCGCCCTCGTGCATTGCACGGCAGAGGGCCGACCGGCATGGCCGCCAACTAGCAGGGGAGGACGAAGTGCGGACGTATCGGTGCGCAGATTACCAGGCCGTTGTGTTCAATCTTGCGGTGCTACGGGACCCTGCTCGACGCCTTTCGTTGAGGTGACCGCGATTCGTAGAGCCTTCTCGGCCAGTCCCACGGAATCATCGAACCACTCGCCGGTGAAGCGGATGTCTACGCACTTGCGAATGGGCTTAGCGTTGTCGGCGGTCACGGCAATCTCGACGCGGTACGAGCCAGGTGGCTTGAAGGTCGGCCAGCGGTCCGGCCCCACTTTGAATGGTCGAACCTCGGTGAGGAACTGAATCATCGGTCCCGCTGGCTCCCCTGGAACTGACGACTTGGGGAACATGCACAGGTTGCAGTGACGCGGGAGATGTGGGTCGATCACGGGAACTGCCAAGCCCGCCACGAGATTCGCCCATCGGAGATTCATGGGCAAGAAATCGCGATCCTCTTCATACTGGCCGTCCTCGTTGAGCCGCCACACCCTACTTATCCGCACCTCCACCTCCAACGCACGTCGCTTCCCCACATTGTCGACTTGAAGGCGGCAATAGAAAGTGTCCCGTGTGAATGAGGTCGGAGGCTCGCCCGGGTATGCGACCTGAACCACTTCCTGAATAATGTGGCAATCAGGCGGCCGACGGAGCAGCCGCACTTCGAGTTGTGGATGCCAGATCCAATGGACGATCACTTCGCGAAAGAGAAGGAATACAGCCACGGCGGTGGCACCGACTGTTCCGAAGGCCGTAAATACGTCAGTCCAATTTGGCGGTGGTGCTACGGGTATCGGGGTTGGCATGCGTTGAAGGCTCAGTTCAAGAATGATGAAGCTCGGTGTTCATTAGTGTCAGCAGCTTCGTCATCTCACCATCTGTCGCCACCCAGAGGGCCTGTAGTCGGACGACGAGATCGTCCGGGGTTCGTGCGCCGGGTGGGGATGAACGGCTCGCGATAGCGAAGTTCGAGAAGGACGCATCTACCAGTTTGTAGTGTTTTTGTACCGCTTCACTGCCGAAGACACTGAGGTTCGCTAATACTTGGAGCGGTTCTTCCCAGTCCAAATCGGTGTTCACCCAGCCCCCCGGTCGTTCGGTCGGGTGCGCGAGCATATAGCAGATCCGTTGCCTGCGAACTAGGTTCACCGCGACGTTGACATACGCTATCGCCCTGCGTTCCTCGCTCCGTGCCTCACGAAGCGAGGACCGTTGCATCCAGTTCGTGAGAAGGGCTGAGCCGATGCCGCTGAGCAAGCCGGCGACAATCCCTATCAGCGCGTCTAAGACCACGGTCCAAAGAAAGCGGCATCGGTCGCCATCAACGCGACGGTCATCGAGGCCGCTCGACTGCCTCTTTGATCTCGCTCATATGCGCTTGCAGGAAGGCGTCCGCGCTGCTCCTCGCAGGGTCGGCACGCCATCGGGCGAAATACGCATTAGCAACGGGTCCGGTGTTGGACCTATTCGTCCCACCACGAGCCATGGCCGTGTTGTCATAACCCAGTCGGGTCATGGCCTGCATCCAAGCGGCTCTCCAACGCATCGTCTCAAACATCGTTGGTGACTACCTCGATCAATTCAGTCGTCGCGAAGCCAGGACAGAATGAAGCCGCGCGGGTCGGATTTGTCGGCGCTGTCCCTCCACGCGGCCACCAGCGGTTCGGGTGGATTCTTCAGATCAAGAGACTGCAAGCCGTGCGCCTGGATCACGTGGGTGATCTCCATGCTGGTCATACCCGGTGCCGCGTCCATGCTGACCTTCCAGTACTCACGCCAATCCTCGGTCAACGGGTCGGGGTCTTCGAGTGCGGCATCGCCAACTTCCTTGACGATACCTCGCTCAAAATCCGTCAGCGTGTGCAGGTTGGCGAGTTTGGTATATGTCTCAGGGTCCGCCGTATTATCCGCGTTAGTGTTGAATGCGGCGAACAACGCCGTCTCCGCCTCTGGGTAGCGATCCCCGAATGTCTGGTGGATCTCGTCTGCAAGACGGACGGCCCGATCCATTCCTCGCGTCACCGCCTCACGAGAGAAACCGTCATTGAGTAGGACTGGGATGACCAATTTCATGTTGTGGGGATTTTCACCGGCGTTGCGACACACCGCGAGTACGCCTACTGCAATGTCCCTTGTTGCGAACTGCGCCATCGCCTCAAAGGCTTGCGTCTTCTCCTGCGATTCTTGCCGAGCCTCACCGCGGCGCTTGAAGAAGCCCATGGCACCTACGCCTCTCGATCAGGCGGGTGACCTTGCCATCCTTGGGTCCTGAGCATAAGACCGCCTACCGGGGTGAAGATCAGCACGCCGACCACGATCGCGATCCAACCTGCCGTTGGCCCGAAGTGATTCCAGATCCAGCTAATGATGCCGACGACGATGAGCAGGCCGATAGCAATGCCGCACACATCACCCTCCCGCAACTATTCGATCCAGCGCGATCAGATAGTCATGTCCATCGGGCGGGAGAGCCAATTCCTTGTCTTCGGTTCCCTGCTTGAAGCCCTCTTCGTACATGAGGCTGGCGATGTGTCCCTTTAGCGGTTCGGGATTACGTCCGTGAGTGGCTGCGTACCTGGCAATCGTCGTCGGATCAGCCAATGGGACGCGGCCGTCCAGCGCGTGCCAGACCCCAAGTTCATATGCCGCCAAGCCGGGCATCACCGGGGGATCTTCCTTGCGCGCAGAGCGTCGGAATAGTGGCATCAGTGGAGGACCCCGGTGACTGTCAGGAGCACGGTGAGGGCGATGAACGCGAAGCACGCCATCAGGAACCACTTCCAGAGCCTGACCATCTCCATCCCCACCGGCTGCCTTCGGGCACGTAGTGCGCCGAACGCGGAGAGCCTAGCACCGGAGCCTAGCGGGTCACAAGGTCAGAGCCTGGCTCCGCTCCACTGCCAACTGTCGCGACCGCTCAGCCGTAACCACTAGCCCCCGCAGATCGAGCTGGCCTTGGTCGCGTCTGCGTTCGCTTGTTTCACGTAGCCCTGCACTTTGCTAAGTGCCACCGCCACCACCTGGTCACCCTTGGCCATCAGCGTATTGGCAGACTTCTCGGCGGCTGTGACCTGATCCTGCGTCGGTAGGTTTCCGGGTCGGTACGAGGGGATGGCTGCCTCATCCGCTTGTAACTGCTGCCAGTCGCTATTCAGACGGGACACATCGCCAGTAACACTAGAATCGCTTACTGTCTGACCGCCCTGATCCGCGTGGATTCCGCCGAGGTCAGCTTGGACCCCCCCGGCATCCGCTGCGACGGTCCCTGCATCAGCCCCGCAGCTTAGGTTTCCGCTGCCTTCGTTCTCCACGGTCTTCAAGTCGGCAGCCGTCACCGTCAAATCCTTTTGTGCTTGCTGCACATCACTCGCGAGACTAGATGGACCACGCGCATCGGTGGCTGCATCACTCGCGAGGTTTGATATGTCACCCTGCACGGCGCTCGCGTACTGATCCACCGCAGCCTGATCATTCGTCGCTGCCTGTGCGGATGATTGCGCCTGTTGCGCGGCCTGGGCCTTGCCGCCGGCGGTAGCGACGATGCCGAAAAGGTCGGGAGCGGTTGCCGTCGATGATGCACCGAACTGTGTGGTCATGTACTGGCACAGTTGGGTGCCGAGAATGTGTGCGCCCGTGTCCACCACCTCGTAGCTCATCGAGGAGAGTTGGTCAGAACACACTGCTTCATAGCCTTCTACCGCGCCGAGCGACCCATCCCAACTTACGGGCTGGTTTCCCCCGCTCCTGATCGCGACGATGATTTGCGAACAGGCGCTCGATGCACCGCTCCCCTCAATCCAGACCCCCGCGTTAGCACCTGAATAGCCAGCTCCACACCCGTTCGTTGCCGATGGCGCACTGCTTGCGGTGGATGCTGAACCGCAGGCGGCGCAAGCAACTGCCACGGTGAGAATGCCGAGGGTGCGACTGCGGACCATGCGTTGCACCCTAGGTGACCCCACCCTGACCTGATATGGGTTGCGGTGGCCCAAGGACTAGCGGTCCCACGGATACGTCAACAAGCCTTCTGAGTTGAGGCTGCTGCACATGGACTTGCCATAAATATCGAAGATGCCCTGATCGCGCACGGTAACAACAACCCATCGTGCCTGGCGAGGCCACCCGGTGCAGATCAGCTGCCCACTCGGAGAGCCATCGTGGAATTGCGCGGTCCCCACTGCGCCAAAGACGATCCCGCCTATGCCGGGGATGTGGCTGAGAACCTTGTCTACGTCGCCAAGGAAGCCCACGACCCTATTTTCAGTGCTCCCCTCGACTGCTTGACAAACTTGCTTCGAAAAGAATCCTTGAAGGGTGATATCGGCATTTTGACTGCCCATCTGCATGGTGCAAGTGTCGCTCGCCCAAACCACAGCCCCCGCGCCCGCCATTCCGGTGAGATCGAGCAGGAAAAATGCGAGTGCAGCGCCAACCGTCGCGCCTGCTGCTCGTGGCAGGCCAGCCCTTCGTCGCTCCCTGTTATCGGCACCCCGTATTAGCGAAATGGACAAGCCGACGACGAGGCTTACGACGCCCGCTCCAATGACCAACGGCACGTTTAGAGTGTCCACGCCTTCGAAGGCGACGAACGCAGCAGCGGTCGCGACGACGAAGTTTACGAGCCTCAACCCCATGATCGGGCTATTTCCCTTGCCATGCGGGTCATCTTAGGGCCGTCGTCGGAGCAGGAAGAACGCGACGCTCCCGCAGATCGGGGCTGCTCCCAGCACAAAACAGCCGGAGCAGCACCCAGTGGAGTGTGTGCTTGAAGACGTGCGCTTGGTCAGCACCTTGCCCGTCCCCTCGCACTGAGGGCAACCCTTCCCCTTGCAGATCGGGCACTTGACGGCCCGCACGATTTCACGGGAGCGTGTGTACCGGGACATCCAGTGCCATAGCGTACGCGGTGGCTACTCGGCTCGCCGGGGTACCGCCGAATCTAGGCAGGAGCTGGCTGCCCGCGCCCCTCTGAAACACCGCCGGTCCGAGGGAAGTGGAGGCAAAAACACTAAGGGTTCCCTTTATGTTATCGTGGGGCGATGCAGCAGGGGGATCGGGTCGTCGGATACGTTCGCGTTTCGACTGACGAGCAGGGTGCCAGCGGCTACTCCATCGACGCGCAGACGGCACTTATTGAATCGGAGTGCCTTCGTCGTGGGTGGACCCTAACTGAGATCTTCAGGGATGTCGCTTCGGCAGCGACCACCAGGAAGCGAGTTGGCTATGACCGAGCCCTGTCAGCGTGTGTGCATGGAGACGCACGGGGCATTGTCGCAGCCAAACTCGACCGCATCAGCCGTAGCTGTGTTGACTTTGGGGCACTCCTACAACATGCACAATCAAAGCGTTTCAACGTCTGCGTCTTGGACCTTGACCTGGACCTGTCCACACCGATGGGCGAAGCGATGGCGAATCTGGCCGTTACCTTTGCCCAGCTCGAAAGGCGTTTGATCGGCCAACGTACCAAGATAGCGATGGCGATTGCCAGAAAGAAGGGTGTTCACTGCGGTAGGCCACGCATCCTGCCAGCGAAGCTTGTAGACAGCATCAGACACCAGCGTGCTCAGGGCAAAACGCTCCAAGCCATCGCCTCGGCCCTCAACGATAAGGGCATTCAGACGGCCCACAACGGCTCTAAATGGTACCCATCGACCATCCGGGCGGTTCTGCGTTCAGCGTAGCGTCAGGACGATACATCGGGCTACCTGCTGATGGGCTGCTACCACGGCCCAAACAGCGCCCCGTCTGTCTTCACCCATTCGACGGGATCGGGGCAGCCCGCGTCACGCCAAGCCAAGATGACGAACGTCGGCGGTACGGTGGCTGACACGGCCTTAGTGTTATTCATGTGATCCGACAGCTTGGTCAAGATCATCTGGAACGTGCTGCCGGACACTTCCTCGAAGAGTGCCATCTGCGCCTTCCAGGCTTCCGCCAGTGGTGGTACCCGTGGCATGGTGAACCACGCCCGAACGTACTCATCGGCGGGCATCCCATACGCGTCGAACTCGACACGCCACTTACGCTCCGCGTCCCTGATGACTGGGTGCTGTGGCGCGACATGCATCGGAATGTTCATCGCCTTCGAGATGTGGCTATAGAAGTCCTCGGGGCCGCTTCGCTTGCTGAAAAATCCCATGACGCTTAGCGCCGGTCGTCCCAATTGCGGTTGCGGTTCGCAAGCCGAGCGCGAAGGCGATCCGCGTCTGTTGGCTGAGCGTCGGAATCACGCTCACTCGTATCCGCCAACCCACTGTCACGGCCGTCGATCACGGCGGCGTGGGCCACATCGCCGCGTGCCGTCCCCGCGTCGCTGACCACCATGCGCTCGTCCTCCGACAGCGCAGCTAAGTTGACGAGCTTCGCATACACCTCCGGGGCCGCGTCATCTTCGGCGTCATCGTCGTAGGCGGCGAACAACGCTCGCTCTGCTTCGCCGCAGGCGTCGCCGAAGATCTGCTGTATTTCGTCTGCAAGCTGAGCGGCGCGACCGATCCCTCTCGCGACAAGAGCGCGGGGAGCGTCGTCATTCATGATGACCGGAACGACCGATTGCATATTGCGCGGGCTTTCGCCAGCCTGCCGACAAACCCACAGGACGGGTACGGCCATATCCCGTGCGCCGTACTGCGCCATCAGCTCAAACGCTTGCGTCTTCGTCTGGGATTCTTGCCGAGCCTCAGAGCGGCGCTTGAAGAAACCCACTACGTCACCTGACCGTCTAACCAGGTCAGGTAGTCATGGGCGTCAGGCGGAAGGACTTGCTTGTCCTCGGTCCCAGCCTTGTAGCCCTCGATATACATAAGCAACGCAAGGTGGTCGGGCAGGGGTCCGGGGTTGCGCCCGTGCATTGCACCGGCCCGGGCGATCCTGGCGGCATCGGTCATAGGAGCGCGACCGTCGCATGCGTGCCAGTTGCCGAGTTCAAATACAGCCTGACCCGGGATCATCGGGGGGTCTTCCTTGGGCGCAGAACGTCGAAACAGTGGCATCAGTGAAGTACTCCGTTGACGGTTAGGAGCACGGTCAGGGCGATGAACGCGAAGCACGCCAGCAAGAACCACTTCCAGACGGTCGTCAGCATCTCCATCCCCAATCGCGAGCCGATGTGCGGAGCCTATCACCGAGCTTGACCAGGTATAATTGCGACCGCATAATGACCGGCATGTCTGACATCAAGATGCCGCCCGTGCAGAAGCTCTTCACTCCCCCAGGTGACCTTGACGAGATCGAGAAGGTCGCCCGTCAACGCATCGCTTGTGATGACCCGTTCCAACAGGCGCTCGGTCGTCGCGAGGTTGAGAACGTCGAGGTCGCTCGGAGCCGCCGCAAGCCCTGACCTGCTTCGTGCCCGCTTGGCCTATCTCGACCACTTGACAACGAGAGGGACACCAGTTCATTGGGGCGTCTTCAGGGACAAGCATCGGGCACCATCGAAGTCGATCAGTCCGCTATGTCTGGTGCGTTCAAGCATCGTTACACAAATCAGTGTGTCCGGTTGCGACGCTGATGCCGGGTCTGCACTGGACTTCACCTATATCGACAGGCGATTCCCCGGAGCCCGGGGTCGTTTTCCTCGATATTGGTCAGGCTGGTGCAGTTGACCCAGCGAGCGACCGAGAATCGGGGTATGGCCGCCACCCGCCCCCAATATTCCCGACACAGATATGCCGCGGACTGCGCAAAGCGTTGGTTCACGACCCGCCGCGAGGTGGCGTACGCGGTGGTCGGCGGCATCTTCGTGTTCATCGGTCAAGCAATTGGCTCGGGCGTTCGGATCACCGTGCTCTCGCTGATTTGGACCGTCCTTGGAGGCATAGTCGCGGCAGCGATCGCCCCGTGCGCGGTGTATGCGGTCTCGTGGCTGATGGCACCAGCACCCTTGGTGATGCGCGAATTGGCTGACCTCCGAGCTGACGTGAAGGCACTAGCCGACAAGTCTGCGCCAGGCAAACCCGAGAAACCGGAGAAGGCGTGGCTGGAACTGAGTTGGCTTGTCGATGGAGACGGTCCGACCTTTTGGCTGCAAGCTACCAACGCAAGCCCGCTCGACGGATTTCTAACCGCATCAGTCCTAGCGGTTGAATCCACAACGAGCTCCTTCGAACTACCATTCGTCTTGGCTTGGGAAGGTTCAACAAGCGAGCAGCAATTTTTAGCAGCTGGGGGCACGCATTCGGTTCGGCTCGCTGACGCGGTCCTTGAAGCCGAAGACAGTACAGTACTTTTCAGGCTACACGGGGCGAAGACCCGGGCAGGTTTTCCGCGATCCGAAACCATACGGCCCCGTGACAAGGAGGTCGTGCTGACCATCGCAATCTACAGTAGTAGCGAGAACGCGATCGGTCGCAGCGTAGGGAAGGTCCGGCTGTCGTACAGCCGTCGGAGGGGAAATTTCTATGCGCAAGCGGAGAAGCTCCCGGAAGAAGACGCGGCACCCTAGATTTCTCCACTCGACCTTGCCACGGCACCCCTTAGCTTAGGAGCGCAACCATTATTTAGAGCCTACTTGCCCCGGCGCCGCATGTTTGCGTTGTAACTCTTCGTGACTAATCGGAAAGCTGGATTCTTCTTCACGACGGCTTGGTACAGGCAGTCAGGTCATTTCCCCGAGTGCCTGTGCAGCCTTGTACTTACCTTGTGAGAGTTCTGTGATGACGAGGGCGATGTCGTCAGCAGTGAGGTTGCCAGCGATGCTCTGGTTGCACGCGACGGTAAGCTCGCTCACGGCGCTGAGGAGCACGGTAGTCGCATGCGCGTATTGTGCGGGAATTGGCGGCTTGACATCGAGCTTGATCAGGCCGATGTCGTGAACCATACCCTGAGCGTCAGCAATCACGGTTGGTACATCGTTGTTATTCAGGTCACCCAGCATGATTTCGATGTCCGCATCGATGACCCCAAGATCAGCTTGCACCAATCCCAACCACTGACTGGGGCTGCTCGAACCGTTTCCGGAAAAGCCAGTCCAGCCTGCGGGAAGCGGTGTGGGCGCTGCCGACGCCGCGAAAGTCTGTCGGGGCACAGCGGTGGGCACCGTAGTCGGCCACGGAGTTGAGGGCGGCGGCGTAAGCAGGATGTTGCCACCAGTCACGCCGCCCCCCACCACAGTCGGAGCGGGGGTCGATTGCGCCGCCGCTGCCGAGCCGCAAGCGGACAGAACAATCATCGCGGTTCCAATCGTCAGCCCTATTCTCATGTGCCTCATCGATCCCCCATGCCGCACAACAAAGCTGTCGCAGCTCTACCGTACGGCCAGCATGAGTGATTCGGCATCGAAAGCGACGTAGCGGTCAAGCATCTGCATCGTGGTATGACCCAGTGCTCGCTTGACAACCAATGGGCTGAGGCCAACTCCAATCATCCGACTGGCATAGGTGTAGCGGCACATATGGGCATGGACATTGAACCCGACGGCCTCAGAAAGCCTCGCGAAGACTGTCTTCAGTCCCTCGGCGGTCAACGCATCGTATCCATTTTCAGGGTTCTTCCTTAGGCTTAGGAACAGTGCTCGTTGGTCACCCGTGTCAGCGGGGCGAGTAAGTTTGATGTATCGCTTGACCTCTTTGCTGAAATTGGGATCAAGTCGAGTGTCGAGGGGGACCAGTCTGTCCTTCGCACCCTTGCCCTCGACCACCTTCAGATATGTGCCGGTGGCAGTCTCGATGATGCTATCCACCGTGAGAGCTAACGCCTCGCCGCGCCGCAAACCTGTGCGGATGAGGAATCGGATGATGAATTCGTCCCGCTTACTGCGGGCGGCCGCAACTAGCTGGGCCTCCTGGGTTGGGGAGATGATCGGTGGTTCCTTGATGGGCGATCGGGGTGTATTGACACTGCTGATGTCCGAGGTATCCCACCCCCTACTCGCACACCAGCGAGTAAAGGTCCTCAGCACACGAATCGATTGGCTCCGCGTCGCTGCGCCTGTTCCCGCTTCCTGCAGTTCTGTGTCGAACCTCGTCAGCGCGTTGGCGTCGAAGCTCACCACGTCATGAATGCCGGCGTCTTCCCTGAAGGTCGCAATTCGGCTCCCGAGGAGCCTATCTCGGTAAATGGTGAGCGTTGCCGGCGAGCAGCCCTCTCGCTTCTTGTCTGCCAGGAAAGCTTCGACGGCCGCTTCCCACGGCATCCCTGACGAGGTCTGCACCTTCGGCGGTACGAGTACCTTGCGACGTTTGACTGGAACCTGGGGCATATCGGTCGATCCGTTTGTGGGTTTGTTTCTACCTACAGTTTAGCACTCTTATACTCGTCACCGGTGGTTTGTGAACTCTTACTTCGCGTATCCGCGAGTAATGGACGCAAGAGGTCCGGGAACCGAATTCCGCAACAAATAGAGCCATTTCTACGTCAGAAAAGGGTGCTTACTGCAACTAGAGTGGCACTCTCTCCCAAAGCAGGTGCGCTACCACTGCGCCACGCCCCGACGCGTCCGATCTTAGTTACCGCACCAAAAGCTAGGTTGTGGCTCCTATCGCAGTTTTCCGATGCGGCCTTTTGGGCTGAAACAGGATCGAAAGGTAGCACGCCGCATCGATTGCAGACGCCCGGGGGTTTCGCCTTCGATTCGGAGACCCAAGGCGACGCTTGCGACGCATTTGCGCGGATGTAACTGTTAAGGACATGTTCTCGTTGCACGGAACAGCAGTTATGAAACTCACTGCGATCATCGGCACTGCGATCGCCGCCATTGTCCTCGCAGCCTGTGGCTCGACAGTCGCGTCCACTGGAACCCCAACCCCTTCGCCGACGGGCTTTTCAACGCCCTCGTCGACGGTTGGTTCAACCCCCTCGCCCACCGCCGCTCCGACCCCGACCGGGACGCCTTTGCCGCTAACGCCACCGTCCGGGCCGCCCGTCCTCACAGCGCTGTGTGCGCCAAGCGCCACCGAGTTCGCCTGGCGAGTGAGCTTCGGCCAGACTGAGAGCAACTACAACGTCGATCTCAGCTTCACGGCCGGAGCGACATTCACCTTGAAAGAGACAAGCACGACGCAGCCATACACCTTCGACACACCCAACGCCCCGGGCCAGCAACTCATTCTTGTGCGTTGGGATTCCTACCCTTCGGCTGGGGTGTCGAACGGCACGAACGCCGACAGCGACCTGTGTACGGCAACGCCGAGCCCGACGCTCCTCGCCGTACTGCCGCCGAAGATCCTCCCAGCGTGCCAGCCCGTCAGCGGGGTCTATGACTGGGAAGTGTTTGAAGCGTGGCAGGGCCCTACCGGAATCACACAGCAGGACCAGCGAGGTGACTTCAGCATCGACCACCGCCCCTCCCCCGGAGATGCGTGGGCCCTGCTGTCCAGCAACCAACCGTCCTTCTACTTCGAAACGCCGACATCAGACGGGACAACGCTGTACGTGCGTTGGCATGATTACGCCGGCGCTGGTACATCGACCGCACAGGCCGACGCGACGCCGTGTGCATAGCGCGAGTCGCTTACCTCGACAGCGTTCGGAGAAGACGTAGCCAGCCTGGGTGGCAAGCACCTCGGAGGACCTACGACGAAGAGACCCTAGCCATTCAGCGCCGGTTGGTGGAGCCTACCGAGGAGCGACGCACATAGCTGGATTGTGGGGGTATGCGCAGGGCGGCATGATCATCTGTCCGCGCTGCGCATCGAAGCGGGTCGTCCTGCTGACGTTTCCCGACGGGGAATCGATCCCCCGCCAGGTCGTGCCGCGTCCAATCGCACGCTGCGCTGACTGTGGGCATCGGCTCACGCCCCAGGAGATCACGAGCCAGGAGAAGCCGTCCCTCAACTAGGTTCGGCCAACGATGCTCTCGACGACTTCGGCAATCTGTTTGAGGTGCGGACGCTCGTGGCGAGCGAGATGCTCAGCGTACGACAGCAGCGTCCGCTCATTGGTCATCCCGTAGGCGACCACCTTCGCCCTGCGCGACCAGTCTTCCGGCGAGAGGTCATCAAGAATCGCCAGCAGTTCCGCGCGCTGTGCGACAAACGATCGCAACGAGTCCTCGAATTCCAACTCGAGGTAATCGGTGCTCTTGATCCACGTCCGGGGATTGACACCGCGGCGCTCGGGCATGTCCTCGGCGAGGATCGCCACGACGTGGTTGCCCCATACGTCCGCACACGCGCGAAGATGCGCCAGCACATCGTTTGCGGACCACTCGTCAACTCCCGGAGTGGTGCGCAGCTGAGCAGGTGTGAGGCCGGCCGTCAGCGCAGTGATGCGGCGCGGTGCCTCCGCAAGACGGGTCACGATCTGCTCGGTCGTGAGTGATTTGCTCGCCACCATGTCTATTAAGCCTCGGCACCCCCACAATTTCGTCTGGACGTATTTGCTCCGGACCAGCCGGGCGGCCGATAGGTGCATCGCTGGTAGGCTCGGGGCATGGCGGGACATGACTGAGCGCGCAATTCCTCCGACGGCGCGCGAGCGAGCGGCGTTCGATGCGGCCACCACGGGGAAGCCCAAGGACTTCACTCGAGTGTGCCGCGAGCTGCGCAGAGAACCGGTGCAGATGATCGATGCCTTCGAGGCGGCGCCGTGGCGCTGGCTCTTCCACTTTCCGCCGGGAGATCCCGTTACTGACGAGATGCGGCATCGTCCCTTCCTGCCGCCGATCCAGGCGAGGCTCGACGCCGTGCGCGAATACATCGAGGCACCGTGGTGGCGTCGCGTTTTCAGCGGGTCAGACGAACTTCACCCGAACACCCGGCAGGCGTATGCGAGGACTCGTTTGCCGGGTCGATGAGCGTCGAGTTCGCCTCCGCGCTCATCGTGGCCCACGCGGCCATAGCACGACACTGACGTCCAGGCTGGGCGTGCACGAGTGCGCGCCCGCGCGCGGCAGACTCCGATAAGAGTGGACCTGCTCGACGTCATCCTCATCATCTTCATCCTCGTCTTCACCGCGTCTGGATTGCGCCGTGGACTCACTGGGGTGGCTCTGGCGCTCGCGGGCCTCGTGGTCGGTCTCCTGCTCGGCGCTGTGATTGCTCCGCCCATCGCCACGGCGATCACCAAGGACCCGACCACGCGGCCGCTCGTCGCCATCGGCATCTTCCTCGGCGTGGCGCTCGTGATCGAAGGGATCGGCGCGGGCATCGGCTACCGCCTCCGGGAGCGAACCGAGCGCACCGCCCTGCTCGGCAACGCCGATGCGGCCGTGGGGGCGGTCCTCGGTCTGGCAGCGGCGCTCGCGACCGCCTGGTACCTGGGGCTGATGTTCTCGCAGAGCCCCTGGGTCACGCTGGACAACCAGATCAGCAACTCCGCCATCGAGCGCACCCTCGACCAGTACATGCCGCGGCCACCCGGCTTCCTTGCCATCATCGGCAACGTCTTCCGGCAAGGAGATTTCCCGAATCCCTTCTCCACCATCCTGAACATTCCTCCCTCTCCGGTCGCCATCCCGCCACTCGTCGACACGGCGGGCATCCGCGAGGCAACCGCCGTGACCTCCAGGGTGCTCGCGACGGGATGCGGCGGCGGAGCCGAGGCCGGATCCTCATGGCCCCTCGCAGCCGGGTACTTCGTCACCAACGCCCATGTCGTCGCCGGCTCGAGCAGCGTCGAGATCGACACGCCGGACGGCCGCCGTCACGTGGCCCGCGTCGTGCTCTTCGATCCGAATACGGACGTGGCGGTGCTGTACTCACCTGGGATCAAACTGCGTCCGCTGCTGATCGTGAACAGCAACCCTGCACGGGGGACGGACGGCGCCGTCATCGGCTATCCCGGTGGCGGAGCTGAGCAGGTGGTCCCTGCTGCAGTCAGCGGCGTCGAGGCGGCCCAGGGCTACAACATCTATGGAGACACACTCGTCACCCGTGAACTCGAGGTGCTCTCCGCCCGGGTCATCCCGGGAAACTCCGGCGGGCCGATCGTGAACGACAACGGCGAGATCATCGGCGTCGTCTTCGCTGCAAGCACCACCCAGCCCAACGTCGGCTACGCGTTGACCATCCCGACGGTGTCTCCCGACCTTCAGGCCGGCGAGCATCGGACGGCCGCGGTATCCACGGAGGGGTGCGCCGCCTGACCTGTGCGCTCAGGTTGTACGAGGCCGTGCTCTCGAGCCGCAGAGGGGCAGCCTGGAGGCTGCCCCTCCACTCAGCGACCTAGCTCGAAACGAACCCGTTCTGAAGCAGCCATGTGTGCGCGACGCTGGCGACGGTCTGGTTCTGCACCTCGACCATGGCGTTGAGCGAGAGCATCACCGGGGTCGTCCACTTCGCGGCGACCGGGGCCATCCAGGCGCCGATGGACGGGTTCTTCTGCAGCACGCTCGACCGGAGCACCAGTCCCGCGTTGTCAGGTGGGAAGAGGTTCTTGTCGTCGGTCAAGGTCACCTCGTTGTTCACCTGGATCCCGGAGTCGGTGGTGAAGACCTCACCTGCGTCGCACTGACCCGAGGCGATCGCCTTCTCGGCGGTCGTCCCGATCTGCTGGTAGTGGAAGCTCGCGGCAGATGGCCAGCCATAGGTGCTCACGAGCCCGGGAAGCCCGTCAGGCCGGGTGAGGAACTCGGACATGATGCAGACCTTGGTGTTCGGATGCGACGTCAGGTACGTGCCGAACGCCGCCAGCGAGCTTCCGAACGTTCCGGACTGACTGGACTTGATGGCGATGCCGTTGGTGTCGTCGAATTGCGTCGGCGCAACCCAGCAGAGACCATTCGCCTGATCCTTCTGCTGCACATACGTGAACGCCGCAGCCAGAGCGGTTGGGAAATTGGTGAGCCCGAGGTAGTCACCCAGCTCGGTGCCGGTGTACTGCCAGTACATGTCGATGGTACCGGTGGTCAGCGCAGTGCCAATTGCCTTGTCTGCAGCAGTGAATGTATCCGTGACATTGAAGCCGTGTGCATCGAGCACGTCTGCGGTCATCTGCGCCATCAACTCTTCTTCGGCAAATCCCTTGGCGCCGATCGAGAGCGTTGTGCCGTTACCGCTGGTCTGAGTTCCGCTCGGGCATGTCGCTGTCGTGCCCGCGCTGGTTGACGGAGAAGTGCCGCCGCCGGAGTTTCCACCCCCGCACGCAGCAAGGGTCCCGGGTATCGCGACTGCGATGACCGCGAGTAGCTTGCGCCTCATGGATGTGTTCCTCCACATGTTCAACCGTTGACCGTTCTTGGGACTGTGACACGCTCAATCATTGAGAGGCCCCAGTCTGCCAATAGAGCAAGCGACGCCACCATCACGGCTCCGACGAAAACCACCCTGTCACTGTTGTTGATGCCAGCGGCGATCACGTCCCCGAGGCCGCCACCTCCGATGAAGTTTCCGAGTGTAGCGGTTCCGATGATTAGCACGAGTGCGGTGCGAAGCCCCGCAAATATCAATGGTGACGCAAGGGGCGTCTGGACTCGCACCAAAGCCTGCCAACGCGTCATTCCCATTCCCCGGGCAGCATCGACGGCGGCCGGATCGACCCCCTGGATGCCGGCGACCGTATTGCGCAAGACGGGGAGCAGGCCATACACGACCAGCGCGACCACAGTCGGCGTGACCCCGAGGCCGAGAAACGCGAACAGCAGCACCAGCAGGCCGATGCCGGGGATCGCCTGTCCCAGGTTCGCGATGAGAAAGACCGGCACCCGCACGAGCCGCCCTGCCTGAGCGATCACGACGCCGACCGGCACGCCGATCGCCGCAACCAGCACGAACGAGATCCCCGAGATGTAGATGTGCGAAATCGTCTCCATCATCAGGTTCGGCGCATTGATGACCTCGGAGTCGAAGGGCTTGCCGGTCAACGTCTGGTAGACGCCGATCGAGAGGAGAATGCCGATCGCGACCCATATGGGGACGGCGAATGGGCGCAGGCGGTGGACCCACGCCGGCAGGTGCGGCATCACCGCGACCTCATCGACGCCTGGCGGATGACGTCCGCGTCGATCACACCGAGCGTCTGGTCGCCGTCGACCACCAGAACGCGTCCGTCTGGTGCCCGGAGGACGGCATCGAGCGCGTCGCGGAGCGTGCCGTCCAGGGGGACCGCCGTGGGAGGAGCGGCGCCGTTGACGGCCGTCAACTCCACGTCACGGATGGGGATCAGCGCCAGGCGCCGGACCAGCGGCCCCTCACCGAGGAACCCGGTGACGAATTGGGACTGCGGGTTGGCCAGCAACTCCTCGGGGGTCGTGAACTGCTCGAGCTTTCCGCCCTTGGACAGGAGCGCCACCCGGTCGCCGAGCTTCACCGCCTCGTCGATGTCGTGGGTGACGAAGACGATGGTCTTGCGGACCACGCTCTGGAGGCGGAGCAGCTCGTTCTGGAGGCGCTCCCGGGCGATCGGGTCGATGGCGCCGAAGGGCTCATCCATGAGCAGGATGTTCGGATCAGCTCCGAGGGCGCGGGCGACGCCGACGCGCTGGCGCTCGCCGCCGCTGAGCTCGGACGGCAGCCGGCGTGCATAGTCGGCGGCGGGGAGCCCGATCAGGTCGAGCAGCTCCTCGACCCGTGCCTGAATCCGCTGCTTCGGCCAGTTCAGCAGACGAGGAACCGTCGCGATGTTCTCGGCAACCGTCTGGTGCGGAAAGAGCCCGACCTGCTGGATGACATACCCGATCGAGCGCCGCAGGTCGTTGACGTCGTAGGTTCGGGTGTCGCGGTCATCGATGCTGATCGTGCCGTCGGTTGGTTCGATCAGCCGGTTGATCATCTTGAGCGAGGTTGTCTTGCCGCATCCCGAGGGACCCACGAGGATGACCGTCTCGCCAGACTTGATCTCGAGCGAGAGGTGGTCGACGGCGACCGCGGTCCCGTAACGCTTCACCACGCGGTCGAACGTGATCATGTGGCGGCCACCGAGACCCGCCCGCGGGAGAGTGCCCGCTGAATGCCGGCCAGGATCAGATCGGCGAGGATGCCAATGGCAGCGACGGGGAGGATCCCCGCGAGCACAGCGTCGAGGGTGCCCGTGCTGCGACCGATGGCCGAGATGATGGTCTGGCCCAGGTCGTTCACCCCCACCGTCGCTCCGACAGTTGCGATCGCGACGATCATCACGGTGGACTGCCGGATGCCGCCGAGGATCACCGGGACCGCGAGTGGCAATTCGACCCTGCGGAGCACCTGCCACGGGCTCATCCCCATGCCCCGTGCCGCCTCCACCACCGCCGGGTCGACGGCATTGATCCCCGCCCGGGTGTTCCGCGTCACGGGCAGCAGTCCGTAGAGCACCAGGCCGACGATGACCGGCGGATTGGCCAGCCCGAGCCAGATCGAGAGCAAACCGAAGAGCGCAAAGCTGGGGACGGTGAGGATGGTGCTGGTGACCGCCATGATCACCGTGGACAGGGCCTCGGACCGCGCGGCGGCGATGCCGAGCCCCAGCCCGACCGCGCTCGTGATCGCGATGCACTCGGCGACGATCTCGAGGTGGGTGACGATCTGTGGCTCGATCGATGTCCAGTTGTCGGAGATGTACTGAAAGACGCTCACTTTTGTGAGGCGTCAGTATCCATAACCTCCAGGGGTCGGTGTCGCTGTGGGCGTCGAGCCGGAACCACTGGATGTGCCCGTCGACGAGGATGTCGTCCCCGGCATGGCGGCGAACCACATTCCCGCGATGCCGTTCCCGTTGGTCTGCCCGGGAGCGGTGTCATTGGCGAAGGTGTGGAGCGGCCAGCCGTTATAGGTGACCTCGGTCACGCTCGCGCCGTTGACCATCACCGACACCGTGGCAAGCGCCCCGGTGACGCCGGACGCCGCGGTCGGTGCTCCTGTCACCGCCAGTGGGGGCCACGTCGTGAGGCAGGCTCCGGTACATGCGCCGAGCGTCGAGTTCTTCTCCGGGAGGAAGTAGTAGAGCGTGAAGCCCCTCGGATCGGTCAGCACCATGCCGAGGGATGTGCTCGTCGTGGCGATGGTGGTGCCCGATGCTGCGGGGCCGCTGGTGGCCGGCGGCGTGGTGCCGGACCCGGCGGCGCCGCAGGCGGCAAGCACCGCTGCGCCGGCCAGGGTCAAGACGATGCGTCGCATAGTTGAGCACCTCCGCAATTGGCGATGGTATGAGTACGCCACGGCGTTACGTCGCCGACGCCCTCCCGGGTATTCTCGACCTATGTGCCGAAGCATCAAGACACTCCGTGGCGCCGAACCACCTGCTGACGACGACGATACTCGTGCGGCCGCACTGCAGTTCGTGCGCAAGATCAGCGGCTACCGGGCACCATCCAAGGCAAACCAAGCGGCCTTCGACGCGGCCGTTCAGGAGGTGACCGCTGCTACCACCCGTCTTCTCGAGGGTCTGCAGCAACGCATCTGACGCGTTTAGCCTGCGAACAGCGGATAATCTGCTGATGCGATCAGGCTGGATGCACTACTCCGAGCCGATCGCCCCCATGGTGATGGTCCCGTTGACCGTGCCGCCGTCGTCGACGCGAAGCCTCGCCGCGCGCACGTCACCCTGCACGACGCCGCTGCCTGCCACCGTCAACCTGCCGCGTGCGATCACGTTGCCGGTCACGTTGCCACGGACTGTGACGTTTCGCCCGTTGACCTGCGCACGCACGTTTGCAGAGGACTCCACGTCGACGTCACCCGTCGCTTTGATCTCGCCCTCGGCAGTCCCCTCGATGTGGAGGTCGCCTTCGATCGTGAGCGATCCGTTAAGAACGTCGCGAGGTCCCAGGGTGATGCCCTTGGCACCTGTCGCGCCGTTTCGGTGACCTCCACGTGGAATGGACGCCGCAGCCTCCTCGACTTCGGTGATGTTCTCCATGGAATTGTCCTCTCCTTCTCGTCAGTTGCTCGGCGCATATCGTACTGGTCCTGCGGTCGCTTCGCGGGCGGAGTGGGCGCACGACTCGATCATGCTCGCCGGACTCCCTGACACTTTTCGCCAGCTGCAACTCGATTTCTATCGTGCGGCTGCGCACCGATACGATTCCTGGGCCGGGGGCGCAAACGTTCGTGCCGCCCAGCGGCTTGCGACGTTCATCGATCTGCAGCCGCACGAGCGCGTGATCGACATCGGCTGCGGCACAGGCCTGGTCAGCCGCTCGCTCGGAATCGGCGACTCGACGCTCGAACACATGGCCATCGATCTGTCTCCCGACATGATCGCGCATGCGCGCGAGCAGTCGTCCGGCGAATGTGGCATCCAGTACGCGATCATGGATGCGCATCACCTCGTCTTCAATGACGCGCAGTTCGACATCGCGATACTTGGGCAGTCACTGGCATATCTCGAGGACCCCTGGCAGGCGTTCGCCGAGGTCCGGCGTGTCCTGAAACCCAACGGACGCATCGCCGTGTCCTGCAGGTGCCGGAGTCTGTCGACACCTGCACAAGACGTGTTCTTCGAACGCCTCGAGCGGCTCGCCATCCGCCGTGCGCGGACGCCGTCGCATCACGCGCTGTTCGGCGAACCGTGGGTGCTCACCAACATGCTCGAGATGGCCGGTTTCACCGATGTCAAGTTCACTCAATTGCTTGTCGGTGTTCGCGCTGCCGACGTGCACGAATGGACGGAGCTGATGCAGTGGTCGGGACCGTGGCCGCACGCGATGATCGGTCTGCTGAGCCCCGGCGCTCGCGCCACGTTCGAGGAAGAGCTCGACCGAACCATGCACCGCCTGGGCGAAGGTGATTACGCGTTTCACGGCGCTTTCACCCTCGCCACCGGGCGGCTCCGCGACCAGTCCCCGGCTCAGCCCTCTGCTGAGTCCGCGCTCGAGGAAACGCTCGACGTCTCCGCGGTGCGCTCGTCGCTGTACGCATCGGACTCGGAACCGGCGTTTCCTTCGCCGTAGGCTCCGCTCTCACCCTCACCACTGACCGGTGACCCGGTCACGTCAACCGCGGTCTCATCGTCATGCTCTTCCATCCGTCGGGCCGGTGGGGCGTCACCCGACGGGTTCATGGTGATGGTCGCGTTCAGCGTTGCACCTTCATCGACCCTGAGCCGTCCGGCTCGCAGCTCGCCGGCGAATGACGCGGTCTCGCTGAGGGCAACCAGCTCGCTAGCCACCGCGTTGCCTTCAACGGTGCCGCTGACAACGATGTCGCGAGCCGAGATCTGTGCGCGCGCAGTCCCCGTCGAGTGGACGGTGATCTCACCGGTCGCCGTGACCTCGCCGTCCAGCGTGCCTTCGATGCGGACGTCGCCGTCGACGGTCAGCGTGCCCACAAGCGAATCCCGGGGTCCGAGGACCACCATGCCTCCTGGCTCCGATGCCGCAGGGGTCGCTGCACCACGACGCCCGCGGGCTCGGCCCGATGTCGAAATTCCGGTGTCGCTCGTGTCCATTGCGGCTCCTTCGCTATGGCTCGGCGGTCGCTGCTCGCCGGTATCGTACGGGTCCGTCCGCTCACCGGGTCAGGCGACGAAGTTACAAATTGCGAAACGCCCGGGGTCGGTCAGGCCACCAGATCGCGACTGAACTCACCGACCGCGGCGACGCCGGCGAGTCCCATGGCGTGCGCAAGTTCGTTGCGGTAGGCGTCGAGCACTCGCCGCACACCCGAGGCTCCGCCGGCGGCCAGGCCCCAGAGGATCGGGCGGCCGATCATCGCCGCTGTGGCGCCGAGAGCGAGGGCGACGAAGACGTCGGTGCCGCTCACGATGCCGCCGTCCACGAGGATCGGCGCGCGTCCCTCCACCGCCGCCACGATCTCCGGAAGAGCGATCGCCGAGGCCACGGCTCGGTCGAGCTGACGCCCACCGTGGTTGGAGACCACGACCCCGGCCGCGCCGGCGTCAAGAGATGCTGCCGCGTCGTCAGCACGCAGGACCCCCTTGACGAACACCGGCAGCCCGGCGAGATCGCGCAACCACGCGATGGTGGGCAGGCTGATCGTGGCGTCCTGGTCGAGGCCGGTGGACACCTCGTCGAAGGACGCCCCAGGCGTCAGATGCGCGCCGAAGTTTACGAGGTGCTGCTCCATGGTCAATGGGGCGAGATGGCCGCGACGTTTGAACCCGATGTACGGGGTGTCCACGGTGAGCATCAGTGCCGTCGCACCCAAGCCGGCGGCGCGGCGGACCAGCTCCTCGGTGAGGCGGTGTTCCCTGACCACGTAGACCTGGTACCACCACGGGCCGCCGAGCTCTGCGGCGATCTCCTCGAGCGTCCGGGTCGCCCGAGTCGTGACCACCATGAGGCCCCTCGCGGCTGTGACGCCGCGCGCGGTCTCGACCTCGCCCTCAGCGTGGGCGACCTGCTGATACGCGGTCGGCGCGACGATGACCGGCATCGCGAGGCGCGTTCCGAGGACCTCGGTCGTGAGATCAGGCGTGGCGCCCCCGTGAAAGATTCGGGGGCGGAGCCGGTAGCGACGCCACGCGGCTCGCGACTCCTCGAGGGTGAGCTCCTTCCCCGCGCCGGCGGCGATGTAGTCGAACGCCTCCGTGGGCAGCTTCGCTCGGGCGGCGAGCTCGTGCTCGACGAGCAGGTCGGCCAGGGACTCATCCACAGCGAGGATTGTCTGTCAGCGACGCCTCAACCGGGCGATGGCGTCGGCGTCGGGAGGGGCTGATATTCGTTCAGCGGGATGATCGGCGCCGCCAGGCCGGCGACGATGCCGCTCGAGCACTGTGTCAACTCGATCTGCTGCTCTCCCGGCGCTCCAACCAGGTCGGTCAAGGCGGGGCAGGTGTACGTCACCGTGTGCTGACTCGGGGCCGCGGGCGGGCCGTACTGCACCGCGTCGGTGAAGTGGCATCGCGCATCGCTGTCCGGGACGATGCGAAATCGATGCGTGGCGAGCTCGTCGACACTGGCGTCGGCAACCGTGAGCGTCTTGGGAATGCAGGCCTCCGCAGACGTGACAAAGCACTGTGCAGCCCCCGCCGACGCTGCCGAGGTCGCACCTCCGATACCGACCGAGGCCGTGCCACACGACGGCACCGGCACGAGCGCGGCGGTGAGCGCGGACGCACCCGTCGCCAGCCCCAGCGTCGCGAGGATGACCACGAGGTTGCGGGTCACATTTCGAAATGCACCGCGCCCCTGCATGAGCACGAGTGCGCTGCACACCAGCGTGTCAGCACCGAGCAGCACACCGAAGACAATGCCCGCGATCTCAAAACCGGTCACGGCCGCGACTACCACGGCAATGACCAGCGCGGCGATCTCCATCAGCACGTACCAGCGATTGACGAACCGATGCCCCGCGACCAACGCCACGGGAACGAGGACCGCGACGAGGAGCAGTGACGCCACCAGAGCGAAGCCGAGCCCTGCCCAGAAGCACAGTGCCGCCCATGCAACGAGGACCAGGCCGAAGACGGTCAGGTACTGAAGCCGGCCACGCACGACGCGCAGTCTATTGCCGGGCTACGACGACGGCGCTGCTGCGAGGGTCACGGTCGCTTGATGCTGCTGCCCTGATGGATCGACCCAGCCGATCGCCACGGACTGACCCTGGTGATCGCCCTGGAGCGCCAGCTTGAGCGATGTCGAGGAGACGACGGCCGTGCCGCCGAACGAGGTGATGACATCCCCGACGCCGAGCCCCGTGGCGGCTGCCGGCGTCCCGCTCTCGACACCGGTGGGGCCGCATGCCGATCCCGAGATCAGCACGGCGCCAGGAGGTGATGCGCTGTCACTGACACAGACCCCCAGCAACGCACCCGCGGGCGGGGTCGATGGATTCGCGATGATCTGATGCGCGTAGTTCAGCGCGGTGTCGATGGGGATGGCGAATGCCTGGATCACCCCGGGCTGGGGTCCTGTGCGCCCGCCGCTTGCGGCGGTGTCGATGCCGATCACTTGCCCATTGCTGTTGACGAGTGGCCCACCCGAGTCACCCGGCTGGATCGGGGCATTCGTTTGAATCATCCCGCTCAGGTTCTCGCTCGTCTGTCCCGTCGAGTCCGACGCTGTGATCTGCTGGTCCAGAGCGGTCACTGTGCCGGTCGCCACGGCCGGCGCGCCGCCGGCGCCCCGAGCATTGCCGAGCGCGGTCACTCCGTCTCCGACGTTCACGGTGGACGAGTTCCCGATCGGGGCTGTCGACAGTCCACTCGCCCCCTGGAGCTGGAGCACTGCGACGTCGTGGACGGTGTCCTGGCCGACAAGGTTCGCGGGGAAGATTTCGCCCGTCGAGGTGAGGCGCACGCTGATCGCCTCTCCACCGGAGACGACATGGTCGTTGGTGAGCACGAGTCCCGATGACGTGAGCACGATGCCCGTTCCGGCCGCGGCAGCACCGCCGCCGAGCGTCGTGTCGATGTCGACGATCGCCGCTTCGACACCGGAGGTGTTCCCGGAGCCTCCCAGGCCATGGGTTGCGATCACTGCTGTCGCAGCCGCGCTCGCGGCGAAGACGAAGATGACGATCGCAGCGCCGAGCATCAGCAGACGTGATGTCCGCCTCGGTGGTGGCGGCGGCTCGTAGCTGTAGAACGGTTGCGGCCACCACCCGGGGACCGGCGGCGGCGACGACCACCCCGAACCCGCCCATGGGTCGTCGGTTCGCGCTCCCCCTGACCACGCCGGAACGCCGGCGGGGACCTCCTCCTCGCTCATCGTGAGTCTATTGTCGCGACTTCCCACTGTCGACTGCATGACGGGGACGTCCCGCGTTCCTGCGCGGTCGGCGCGGAACGCGGGTGTCCCCCTCCGTACGGCGGAGCTACATGACGTTGAAGGTTTCCGCGACCTCGATGCTCGAGCCGCCGCCGAGCACAGGGCAGCCCTTGGCGAGCGCCACCGCTGCGTCGAGGGAATCGGCCTCGAGCAAGCTGTAGCCGGTGGCCGCGTTAGCGCCACCTCCGTCCGAAACTGATCCATCGCTGGCGATGGTCTTGGTCTGCCCGACCGGGTTGCCGCCGTCAGCGAGCGCGGGTCCGAGGTTCTGGAACCAGGTACCCCATGCCGCCATCACCTTGTCCTGCGCTTCCTGGCCCTCGGGCATGCTTCCGCCGTGGTAGACGAGCAGATATTTCGCCATGTCGTGCCTCCTTGTGTCGTCAGTTGCTGTTCGCGCTGATCGCGCGGATCACTGTGGGTTCGAGGCGCGCTTCGAGGAGCGCGCGCTCGGATGGGTTGTCGGTGAGCTCGATGGCGCGGCGATCGGCGTCCGCCGCCTCATCCAGCCTGCCGAAGCGGCGGAGCAGCTCCGCACGTGTCGCCCAGTACAGGTGGTAGCCGTCCAGCTCGGCACGCAGCGCGTCGAGCTCCTCCATCGCCGGTACCGGGCCGGCGACGTGCTCCAGAGCGATGGCGCGGTTGAGGCGGACCACCGGGCCTGGGCTGAGCCGCACCAATGCGCCGTAGAGCGCGAGGATCTGCGGCCAGTCGGTCTCGTCGAACGTCGGGGCCTCGGCGTGACACGCGGCGATCGCGGCCTGCAGCCAGTACGACCCGGGACGGCCCAGGCGTCGCGCCTGCTCGAGCAGGGTGCCGGCCTCGGCGATCGCCGCATGATCCCAGCGCGATCGGTCCTGGTCGCGAAGCAGCACGAGCGCCCCGCGCGCATCGAAGCGGGTCGTCCGGCGCGACTCATGCAGGCGCATCAGCGCAAGCAACGCGAGGACCTCGGGTTCGTCCGGGAGCATCCGGGAGAGCAGCCCACACAGCCAGATCGCGTCCGCGCAGAGGTCGCGGCTCGTGGACATGTCCGGTCCGCTGCCGAGATACCCCTCGTTGAACACGATGTAGAGCGATGCGAGCACCTCGGCCAGGCGGTCCGGGAGCTCGTCGGCACCCGGCACTCGGTACGGGATCTGCGCGTTGACGATCTTTCGCTTCGCGCGGACGATTCGCTGCGCCATGGTCGCCTCCGACACGAGGAACGCGTGCGCGATCTGGCTCGTGGTCATGCCCATGACCGCGCGAAGGGTCAGGGCAACCTGTGCATCGCGCGCCAGCGCGGGATGGCAGCACGTGAAGATCAGACGAAGCCGGTCATCGGGATCGGACCGGACGTCCGGCGCCCAGCCGTCAGTCAGCAACTGAAGCTTCGCCCGGTACGTCGAGTCGCGACGCAGCCGGTCGATGGCGCGACGCCGTGCTGTCTGGAGGAGCCACGCGGCCGGCCGCTCGGGCACGCCGTCCAGTGGCCAGCGTTGCAGGGCAACGACCACGGCGTCCTGGACCAGGTCCTCCGCGAGGTCGAAGTCACCGGTGATCCGCACCAGCGATCCGCAGATGAGGCCCACCTCCGCGCGGAAGACGGCGTTCATCGCCTCGCCGGTCGGGTCGTTCAGCATCGCGTCGCGAATCCCTGCCGGACTCAGCCGGCCGGATGGTTGGGCATGTCTTCGTGGTTCACCACCGGGCGGATCTCGACGGCCTGATCTTGACGCGGCCATCTCTTGGCGATCGCGATCGCATCGTCCAGGTCCGCGACGTCGATCGTCACGAAGCCGGCCACCGTCTCCTTGCTCTCCATGAACGGGCCGTCGGTCACGAGCGGCCGGCCGTCCTGGAAGCGGACCGTGGTCGTGGAATTCGAATGCTGAAGTTCCTCGCCGCCGCGGAGCTTGCCCTCACGCCCGATCTCGGCGAACCATCGGTCAACCGCCGCGTAGTGGGCGCGCTGCGCCGCATCGTCGAGGGCGGCGTCGTCGGCCGATGTCTCCTCGTTCTTGATGAACAGCAACATGTACTTCACGGGTTCAGCTCCTTCGCATCCAGATACGTCGTCCCAATGATGACGACGAACGGCGCGCGCCTAAATCGACAGGTCTCGGGCTGAAGATCCGGTCCGGGGGCTGGGTGTCCCTGTCAGGCTGTCATCTCGTGGTCGACTGGAGCGTGCTGAGCCAAGCCCGTCTCGGCGGCGAGGATCGATCGAACGTCGATCGCCTCCGTCGGGCATGCGAGGCAGCGGAACCGCTCGACCTCAAGGTCGAGCTCGACGAAGCCGATCATCTCAGCCGGCCGATCCACTTCCTCGCCTCGGCCGGCGCCGACGTGATCGGCTATGCAGGGATCACCGCTGGTGACGAGTCCGAGGTCTGCGGGATGGTGCATCCATCCTGGCGCGGTCGCGGGGTCGGGCAGGCGTTGCTGGCCCACCTGAAGGCGGCGGCTTCTGAGCTGGGTCGGGAGAGCATGCTGGTCATCTGCGAGGATGCCGGTCCCGCGGCGATTGCATGGATGCACCGCCTCGGCGCCACCCTCGAGTCGGCTGAGCGCCGCATGGTGGTCCGGCTCACGGCAACGGACACACCGTCGACAGCCGGTGCTCCCTTGGAGGTTCGGCCGGTGCGGGCCGTCGATCACGACAGGGTGGTCGAGTTGCTGGGCGGGGAGTTCAGCGATCGTCCGGAGGAACAGCGACTCGTCGGCCTCGACGGCGTCGGCATCGTCGGCACGCTTCGCCTGATCGAGTCATCGCAGCGCACGATGATCTACGGATTCGTCATCGACGAGGCCCGCAGGGGCACGCGACTCGGCACGCGAATGCTCGCCGCGGTCCTCGAGCGTCTGCGTGCTGACGGTGTCGACGAGGTCGGCCTCGAGGTCAGTCCCGACAACACCCCGGCCGTGCGGCTCTATGAGCGGTTCGGGTTCGAGACGGTCACCACGTATCGATACATGCGCCTCCGCACCGCGCCGTCGCAACTCCTGGAGTAGTCGGGCTCAAAGCCAAGCCGATGGCAGTCGCTGCTGACGACTACCGAAATGGTGGTTGCAGCGGAGGTGGCAGCGCGGGTTGCGCCGCATGCCCGGGCTGCAGATATCGATCCCAGAGCCCATTCAGATGATCCTGGTAATACAGCGAATACAGGCCGAAGACAAAGCTGAGCACGAGCCCGACCAGCGGCTCCGCACGATTGGGGCTTCCCGCCTGCGCCTCCATACGCGCAATCCGGGTGCCGGTGCGATAGATGGTGATGAAGGGCGGAATGATGAGCAGGAACCCCGGGATGAACGCGAGCACGGACAGCACGGGCCGGATCGAGTTGTCCCCGAGAAAGCGTCGCGCCTCGTCGTTGACCTTGTAGATCCAGACGTAGTGATAGATGCCGAGCGTGATGAGCGGCAACCCCAGCCACACCGCGATCACATTGCGTTTCTTGTACGTCTGGTTTCCAACCACCACGAGCTGTGCCATCGCCTACCTCCCTGTACTCCGCGGTGCGAGCGTCAGTCCCGACTGATTCTGAGGACGACCTTACCGGTGACGTTCCGCGCCAGGAGGTCGCGGGCGAGGGCGCCGCCGCGTGTCCAGTCCTCCTCCACGTTGATGTGCGGAACGAGGTGGCCCGCGACGACGAGCGAGCACAGCGTACGGAGATCCGACGCTGCGCTCTGCGTATAACTCAGCTCGTCGAAGATGAGCATCGAGCGAACGGTGGCTCCGAGATGGGCGCCGAACCAGCGCGGACCAAGCGTCGCCGGCTCCATGAGCGTCGAAGCGTACGAAACCACCATTCCGTGCGGCGCCACGACATCGAGGCACCGGGTCAACACCTCGCCGCCCACACCGTCCAGGATATGGTCGTATTCATCCTGCGCGTCGCGGATGTCACGGAGCACGTGGAAACACGCGGCTGCCGCGATCGCATTCGCTTCCGGGCTGCGGATGAGACCGGTCACGGTCATTCGCACCGCGCGCGCCAGCTGGACCGCGAGGTGCCCCACTCCTCCGGAAGCCCCTGTGATGAGCACGCGCTTCCCTGCCGGAAAGCCACCAAGCGCCAGGGCCCGGACTGCGGTCACGCCCGCGACCGGGAGGCAGGCGGCCTGAGCCGACGTCACTCCGTCTGGCACCGGAGCGAGGTAATCCACCGGGACCGCTACCAGCTGCGCCCACGCTCCGTTGTTGACGAGGCCGACAACAGTCGTCCCTGCGGCCGGGCCTGCCCCGCTCTCTGCAGGGCGCTCGACCATCCCAACGACGTCCCACCCCACCTGCTGCCCAGCGGGGGCGTTCCTGGCTCGCAAGACTTCTCCGCGGTTGAGGCTCGTCGCCTCCACACGCACCACGGCCTCGTTCGCTCTGGGCTGTGGCTCGGGCACCTCGGTGATGCGGAGCACGTCGTCGTCGCCGGTTGTGGTGAGGGCAAGCATCGGGTTGTTCTCCGGTCCGTCCCTCGGCCTGGCTAGACCGCGCAGCTGTCGTCGGTGCAGGCGCTGTCGACGTCGCCGGCCGCGACCATCTGGAGGGGATGCGCGGCGGTCCAGGCCTCTTGCATGGCTCCGAGGATCAGTTCGGACGGCTGCGCTCCGGAGACGCCGTAGGCACGATCGAGCACGAAGAACGGGACCCCTGTGATGCCCAACTGGCGCGCCTCCAACTCGTCATGGCGAACGTCGCCGGCATAGGCATCGCCGGCGAGCACGTCACGGACGGCATTCTCGTCGAGACCAGTCGCGACCGCGAGCCGGATGAGGGCGTTGTGCTCGCCAATCGGCTCTCCCTCGACAAAGTAGCCCGCCATCAGGCGCTCCTTGAGCGCGTCCTGCTTCCCCACCGAATGTGCGTAGTGGATCAGGCGGTGCGCATCGAACGTGTTGCCCGACCTTGCGCGGCCGAGGTGAAAGTCCAGGCCCTCGGTGGCGGCGTTCGCGGTCACACGCGCCTGAGCTGCCTCGGCGGCGGCGCGACTCATGCCGTACTTGGAAGCCAGCCGTTCGACCGGATCACCCTCCGTGGTGGCCGGGGCACTCGGATCAAGCTGGAAGCTGCGCCAGGTGACGTTGACCT